>ENA-ORXB01001261-ORXB01001261.1-sediment-metagenome-genome-assembly--contig:-NODE-1261-length-32206-cov-4.262598_pt1 | contig 32206 bp, 21 predicted proteins | sample MGYA00237863_ERZ511475 | MGnify/ENA primary metagenome ERZ511475 (study PRJEB26305, sample SAMN06343858) | sediment metagenome | isolation source: hot spring sediment | place: Canada: British Columbia... | reverse complement strand
GGGGCGTGGAGGCGGCCACCCGCGCGAGCACGGCTTCGAACGCATCTAGTTCGGCCACCGCCACGCGGTCCGAGGACTTCAGCACCTGGCCGAGCAGGGCGCCGGCCGGTACGAGCAGCAGGGCGCCTAGCACCACCGCCAGCACCGCCTCGAAGAGCACCGAACCCCGCCGCAGAGCCAAGGCAATCACCTCGCCTTCAGCACACACGCCCGCGCCCGCTCGATCCCCCGGGGGTCGCGCACGGCTATAAGGTGCTTGGAAGCGAGCCGGTGGGTCTTTTCTACCATACCACGCGCTCCTACGACCCCGCGGATCCGGACGAGGAGCGTATCGCGTACGATGACCCCGACATAGGTTTTGAGTGGTAAGTTCGCAAGAGTGGGAGAAGGGCCCTTTGAGAGGGCCCTTCTCCAGAGCGGTGTGACGTTACAGGTTAAGAATTCACAGGGCTATTCCCGCAAACGTCTAAGATATCCCGCCGTCAGCAGAATCATCCCAAGCAAAACGAGCAATCCCGCTGCCGCCAACCAAGGAAACGCCTCCATGCCGGTGCTGGGAAGTTGTTCCCCCGCGGCTTGTGTAGGAGGAGGCGTCACCGTCTCGCCTTTCACCCGGGGGGCGTTGAGGAACTCCGCCACTTTCGTTTCGCCAGGCGCGAGGTCGACCACGACGCTGGCGGGCGTCTTGGCCTCCATGGCGTTGGTGTCGTAGACCTCCGTGACGGTATAGTCTCCCGCCTCGAGCAGGAGGAAGGAATAACCGCCGTCCTGCGCCGTGGTGGTTTCCATCTTCACCGCTTCTCCCTTGAGGGTCGCGCCGGTGAGTTTGATGGTCACGCCTCCAAGTGGCGTGTCCTTTTCGGAGCTGATCTTACCGTCTCCATCGTCCACCCACTTCTTGCCGATGATGGAGCCGTAGGGGGCGTTGGCGAAGACTACCTTGATGCTCTGCGCCGGCCCCACCTTTACCTCGACCATTATGGGCTGGGTGGCGTAGTAACCCCTGGGCACCGTCTCCGAGACGTTGTACTTTCCGGGCTTGAGGTTATTGAAGGAGAAGGTGCCGTCGCCGGCGGTGTAGGTTTTGGCAAGGAAGCTGGGGTCGTCCACGCCGGTCAGAATTATCTCCACCTCCGGCAGGCCCGATTCGGCGCCGTCCTGGATGCCGTCGCCGTTCTGGTCGGAGACCTTCAAACCCTCGATGCGGCCGTAGGGGCAGTTGCCGAAGTTCACTACCGCCTCCTCGCCGGCGGAGAGCTCTATCAACTGGCTGTCGGAGGTGGTGGCGAAGTAGCCTTCCTTGCCTTCCTCTACCACGGTGTAGGTGCCGGGCTCGAGGTTGGTGAAGGCGAAAGTGCCGTCTTCTCCGGTGACCGTTGAATCAAGGAAGCTCTCCTCGGACGGGTCTCCCTTGTACAGCTTGATGGTGATCCCGACGACGGTTTCGGTTTCATCCGCATCCCACACGCCGTCATAGTTTGCGTCCAGCCACTTGCGGCCGGAAATGGAGCCGAAAGGAACCTCCGGGTAGTAGTTGAGGAAATACTCGCCGGGGTCGTCTAAGACCACGTTCTCCCCCGGACCCACACTGACGCTTATCTTGGTGGGCGCCTTGCTTTCCACCCCCGCCTCCAGCTTCTCCACCACGTCGTAATCACCGGGTTCCACTTCGGTGAAGGTGAACTTGCCGTCCGTGTCCGTTTTCACGGCAGGCTTGGCCTCCACCGTGGTCCCCGCCTCGTAGAGGTAGATGGTGTAGCCGGGCCAGGGCTTCTCCCCGGGCTGGTAGACGCCGTCCCGGTTGCCGTCCTCGAACTTCCAACCGGTGATGGAGCCTTTGGGTACGCGCACGTTAAAGAAATCCTTGCAGGTGATGTTTTGCCCGCTGCTCAGCTTGATGACCCATTCTCCCTCTTCGGGGATGACCACCTGGTATCCGGCCGGGACGGGATCCTCCCGGACTATGTAGGTGCCGGGGTCCAGCCCGTCGAAACCGTAGATACCCAGCCAGTTCGTGACGCACTTTTTCAGGAAGTTGCCCTCCCCGTCGAGCAGCACTATTCTTACGCCCTCCATGGGCCACCACCATCCGGAGTCGAGCTGGTAGAACTTGAATCCGCTTATGGCGCCCTTGCGGTAATTGAGGAACCACTTCCCCTGTGCGTCCAGGTTGACCTCCGCTTTAGGGGCGACCACGATGCCCGAAAAGACGGTTTCGCCCTTGGTGAACACGCCGTCCGCGAGCTCCTCGACCACGTCGTAGGTCCCCGGCTTCACGTCCTGGAACACGAAAAGGCCGTTGGAATCGGTGGTGGTGGTCTTCACCACCGCACCTCCCTGCTTGAGGTAGATGGTGTAGTTCCCCCAGCCCGGCTCGCCGGCATCATGCACGCCGTCCGCGTCCAGGTCCACGTACTTGTGTCCGCGGATGGAGCCGTGACAGCGGTCGTTTAAGAAGTCCACCAGGACTCTGTCCTCGCCGCATCCCAACTTGATGACCCACTCTCCCCCCTCGGGGTAGACGACCCTGTAGCCTTCCGGCACCGGATCTTCCTTTACGATGTAGGTGCCGGGCACCAGATCCTCGAAGTTGTAGCTCCCAAGCCAGTTGGTGGTGCACTCCGCGAGGAAGTTGCGATTCTCGTCGAGAAGCACTATCCTCACGCCTTCCATGGGCCACCACAACCCGCAGTCCAGAACCTGTTTCTTAAAGCCGCTGATTCTTCCTTTCGGTTGCGGCTTGGCCTCGTTGACGAAGTCCAGGTTGCGGCGGCAAGTCATATTCGGCGATATAAGCTTTATAGAGTCCCAAACCCCGTTGGGGGGAGAGACGACTTTGTACCCTTCCGGGATCACTTCCCAGACTTTATAGGTTTTATTCAAGGGCAGATTCTTAAAGGAGTAGGTACCGTCGGCCGCGGTGTGGGTGGTCCGCGAAATGCCGGCGGCCTCGAGCCTTATCTCCACCGGCGGCCCATCCCAGGGCACGTTGCGGCCGGCCTCGTTTCTCCTGTACTTGGTGCCGCTTATCTCTCCGGTGCATCCGCAATTAAGCTCGGCGCCGGGCTCCGCCTGCGGCGTGTCGACATTTACGTCTGCGACCGGTTCCGCCGTCTGAGAGGCCGCATCGGAGACGGTGCTTTTCTTGCTGAGGTTGAAGACATGGTAGGCGAAGAAGTTGAGCCAGCCTATGCTCACCTCCACCGTGGAGCTCCCGCTTACCGCATATCCGCTGGGTGGGACTATCTCCAGCTTGTACACGGCGTAAGGCCTCCAATATAGGGTAGGGCTGCCCCAGAACCCGGCGTAACCCGGCAGGAAACCGAACAGCCAGGTGAAAGTCTTTTGGGAACTGTAGTACTCCCAGTCCGTCTTTCCCTTGATATAAACGTTGATGGTGGCTCCATCGACGAACTTTCCGCTGGAAACGTCGTAGGCCCGCACCATTATTAATCCGTGGGAGGCCGTCCCGCTGACTAGAAAGTCCTTGCCGGTGGCGTTTTCGTTATAGCCCAGGGTCACCGCCAGGGTGGTAGGTGAGGTGGCGATGGAGTAGGCGGGAGTGATTCCCTTGACGGTGTAGCTCCCCACCCCGAGCGAGGTAAAGGAGTAACTGCCGTCCGAGCCCGTGCGCACGCTGCTCAGTTTGCTTGTTCCTGACCATAGCTCGATGGTCTCGTTGGCCACTGCGGGCTCGCCGGAGTCATGCACCCCGTCCCAGTCGTCGTCGTTCCACATATGACCGGATATGGAGCCGTTGCCGATAGCGGTTATCTCCTGCGTTACGGGGGCGTTCACGAAGTCCACTCCGGACTTGGAGCGATCGGTGACGGTGAGGGTTATGGGCTCGGAAATCCCGTACGCCGGATGCACGGCCCGGTACCCCTGCGGCACCACCTCGCTAACCGTGTAGGTGCCCAATGGAAGGTTATCGAAACTGAAGCGACCGCCGTTTGCGGTTACGGTAGCCTTGCTTCCATTGAGGAGCACGCTAACGCCGTCCGTGGGCATACGCTCGCCGCTTCCACCCAGCGCGAACACGCTTCCGCTGATGCTGCCCTTGGGTTCCTCTCCTTTGAGGTAGGGCTGAGTCGCGCTACCCCCGCTTCCGGGGTCCTCAACGCCCGGTACCGCGCTTCCGGGATCGGGAATTACCACACCCTCCCCCTCGCCGCCGGCTCCCTTCTCGCTCTGGGGAGCTTCACTCGGCGTCGCCGGAGTGGGAGTCGCTCCTTCTCCCATTACGGGCTGAGTTTGGTCCACGGCGGGAGCTGGTGAGCTTTGACCCGCCAAAACGCTGGCGATGCCGCCCAGCAGGGTCAATAGAACCAGAACCGCGATGGCTGTAACAACCAGCCACTTTTTAAACCTGTCCATTAACGTCACCTCCGCGAAAGTGCTGTCTTGCCTCATTGGACGCGGCGCCCTATTTATTGCGGGTACGATAGCTTGAAGAGGCTGGAGAGATCAACGCGACTTTGTTAAACGCTAAAGAGTCGTTAAGGACGGGTTCGTGCCCAATCTCTACGCCGAGTCATGTCCGACCATGACCGCGAAGTCCGCCCTTTTCCAGCCCTCCATTGCACCTTTGCGTCCTTCCTGTCGAGTTCCTGGCTTGCCTCACATACCCTGTAAATACTTTTATAAAAAAGGCCCGATCATGTTAACGATCGGGCCGGTTTCACCACTAGCTCCCCACAGTGCTGGTAACCAGCTTACGCACTGTGGCTCATCGCATCCCTATCGAAAGCTTATTCTTTTGTCTTCGCTACATTATTATACCAGGATTTTGGATAAATCAATACTTTTCGTCTATGTCTTCGAGGTCTTTTTCTTATTGATGCACCGCATTATCCAGCAAAAATTCCCATTATGCCTAAAATGTAACCAAATCGACATCAAACCGTTACAAAACCGCAATGGGCGGCTACCAGCCTTGCTTGCCCTCGCGGAACAGCTCGTACAGGCTGCCGCCCATGCCGATAATGAACCAGTAAAGGGTGATCATGGGCACGGCGAAGAGCAGCCAGGCAGCGAACAAGGCGGCAATGGCCAGGCCCAATAGTCCTAGCGAAAAGGCTTCGCTCTGGAAACGGATGAAGGGATCCAGCCGCGAGTTGTTCCTGGCCCACAGCAAGATGGCCCAGTAGAATATCCACACTAGCAGGAATACGGCAAGCCCTACCGCACCGTAAAATACGAGGTAGGTTAGATAGAAATTCTCCACCGCTGCCCATAACATTCTAATGTTATTGTTTTCCAGAATCAGCTTCTGACCTTCCATGCCCATGCCTACGCCGAAAAAGGGATGCTCCCAGAAAAAGTCCGCCGCTTGCTTATATTGACTCAGCCTGATGTCCACCGCCTGTTTGGCGCTGGAGCTTGAAGTGCGCAGCTGAATAAATTGCGGCTTGATGAAAAAGACCAGCACGGCCACGATGAGTATGGCCGCAACGGCGACCACCGTCAGTACCAGCCGTCTGTCGAACACGCCGAATATGGCGTAGAGCAAGACAATGGCTCCGGCGGCCACCCAGGCGGCGCGGGATCCGGTGAAAAACATGCACAGGAGGTTTAGCACCAGCCCTAGGAGTAACAACGCTCTTATCCACCAGCGACGGTAAGCCCACAGCAGGCTGATGAAGAATGGGAAGATGAGGACCAGAGCGGCGCCTAGGGTATTGGGGTGAAGAAGGGTGGAGTTGACCCTGAAGGCTTGGGTAACACCCTCTCCTCCGGCCACGACGTTCACGTTGGAAGGGTATCCCAGCCAGTCCCCCAGGTATTTCTGCGTGACCCTCTCCGACCATTCCTGCCCCATAACCCATTGCAGGATCCCGAAGGCTGACACCACCATAGTGCAGATAAGCATGATGAGCACCAGTCGCTGGAAGTCGCGGCGCGTTTTTATATTGCTCAGGACCACGAAGACGATATAGACGAAAAGGGTGGTGCGGACAAAACGGAAGGCCATCACGCCGGGATGAGCGTCGTGCAATAGCCCGATGAAACAGGATAGTAAGGAGTAAAGGACGTAAAGGACTATCGGAATCTTGAGCGGACTTCTCTCCTCAAGGAACGCCTTGATCAATGCCCAAAGCGCCAGGAACGGTATCAAGGGAAGTATCGCGAAAAGCCATTTGGGGAGGCGGGTGTATTTTATGGCCCAGACCACGAGGATCATGGCCATGATCATCTCGTGCACGTTGAAGTGGATACCCCTTTCCCCCAGCTGCTCTACCTGTATGCCCAGGTTGAGGGTGGGGCCGGCCTGGGGCAGGACCATATTGAAGATCACGAAAAGGGCGAAGCCGATCTGGATGTTCCAGTAAATGAGGGCGAAAGCGGCTATGCCGAGAAGTCCCAGGATAAGGTACTTGAAGGGCAGAAGCATGGCGCCCAGTCCCAGGGCCAGTCCAATGACCAGAACCAGGCCCAGGAGCAAGGACGTTCTGGAGCCGATGTATTCATTTGTGTTGCGTCGCGCCACCGTCTCCGCTTTAACTTCTTTCACCCCCTATAGCATACGGTCGAAGAGGTCCAGGGTGCGGCGCGCGGTTTCCCGCCAGGTGAAGGCGGCGGACCTGCGCAGTCCCTTTTTAATGCATTCTTCACGCCTTTTTTTATTATAAGCGAGCTCCTCCATGCCGGCCACGATCTGGTTGGGATCCAGCGGGTTCACCAGTATGCCGGCGTCGCCCACCACCTCCGGTATGGAGGAAAGGTTGGAGGCGAGCACGGGAGTCCCGCACGCCATGGCTTCCAGCAATGGTAAACCGAATCCCTCGTAGAGGGATATGCAGATGAGCAAAGTAGCTCCTGAAAGCAGGGCCGGAAGGTCCTCCTCGGGCACGAAGCCGGTTGAGACCACCATCCCCCGCAGGCCCAACTCCTCGATCTCGTCTTCCAGGTAGCCCTCGAAGCCGCGGCTGTCGCCGCAGAGCACCAGCTTATGCGCGCCGTTTCCCTTGAGCGCGAAGCGCTTGAAGGAGAGGAGCATGGTGTGGACGTTTTTCCTGGGATCGAACCCTCCCAGGTAGAGGAAATACGGCCTCTCGATTCCGTACCTCGCCGCCGTCTCCGCTGCCGCCCTTTCCTCCACCGGCCGGTAGAGATCGCTTACGCCCTCCGGTATGACCACTATGCGGTGGTCGGGAATTCCCCATAAGCGCTGCACGTCGCGCCGGGTGGAGTCGGATACCGCCACCACGGCACGCGCCCTGCGGGCGGCGAGGCGGTGGGCCTGCATCCACAACCAGGCGGTTGGGCCCAGATACGGGCCGCGCATTACCAAGGGAATGAGGTCGTGTACCGTGAGCGTGAATGGGGTCGCCGCAAAGGGAGTCATGTTGTGGTCGATGGCGTGAAACAAGTCCACCTGGGCGGCATCGACCGCTCGGGCGAAGAGCAGGTGTTCGTAGGGGAGAGACAGGAGGGAGATTTTCCCGGGCCGCGGTATCTCGCGCCATTCCATTCGGTCCAGCAGAGGTCTGATCTCGAGGTCGTCCTGCGGCTCGCTCCCGTAAGCGAAAAGAACGAAGCGGTAGCGGTCCCCGGCTTCCGCGAGGTTTGCCAGCAGGTGGGCGGTGTAGCGCCCGATGCCCCGTGTGCGGTTAATGTTTCCGAGGGCTCTTCCGTCCAGTCCGATTCTTATTTTTTCCAATACCCATCACTCACTCTTTGATTGCTTGCAACAGCAAAAGCTTTCCCCTGTTCTTAAAATAGGGGATTTTCTCGAAAGGCAGGCTGAAAGAGTAATCGCCTCTATATAGGGCGGGTATTTTCAGATCCGGTATCAAGGTTGTCATGCCGACCACCCTTAGGCCGGCCCCTTCCGCCAATCGCCTCAGTTGTGTGGGATAAAAGGCGTGAGGCGCCCTGGGCTTCGGCCTCGGCTCCAGGCCCCTGTAGTTGCGGTTCGAGGCCACCAGGGTCAGGGATCCTCCGTTTTTCAGCACCCGCGACCACTCTCGCAAGGCCAGGGAGGGTTCCCCGGCCTGCTCCAGCATGAATTGGGAGGCGACGGCGTCGAACTCCGAATCGCCGAAAGGCAGGCTCCAGGGATCGCCCAACAGCCTGGTGTAGCCGTTCGCCGATAGGGGTGCGGCCGGTGTTTCCCCACCGCCCCCATGACCGGGCTCGAGCCAGGCGACTTCTACCTTTGGTATCTTGGCGAGCCTTGCGGCCAGCATTCCTTCCGCCTCGCCTATGAGCAGTACCTTTTCCCCCTCCCGGGGGTTCATCATGCGCAGCACCCTTCCTACTCTAAGCTGAGCTTCGCTGCCGCCCTCCCTGGGTTCCGCCACCGCCAGGAGACTGTGGCAGAAAAAATACCCGGCGGGGCGGGCGCAGAGAAGTTTCGCGGCCGGCCCTTTCCGAAGAAAAGAATTGATGTCCGAAAGGGAAGCGCATGGAAGTATTCTTGCCTTGAACCCCCCTTTTTTTAGGTCACGCCTCAGGGAGAGAAGACTTTGCCCGTTGATATGCGTGAGATGACGGCGGTCACCGGGCGGGCTCGGCGGAGGCTTATGTTTGATATGAAAGCGCCGCAATTCCCGCACCAGCGGATACCCGAATTTAGGGAACCAGAGGTTGGGTCCGGTATAAATGATCAGTCGTCCGTCCGGCCGCAGCACCCGCTTGATCTCCTTAAGAGTCGCCGTTATCTCCTGGGAGTGGAGGTGCCCGTAAGCGTGGAGCAGGAAAGCAAGATCGAAATAATAATCCGGGTAGGGGATTTCCTTGCTCTCCGCTCTTACCAGCTCAATGCGCTCGCGCGTCTCCCGGTCCAACGCGCTTATGCGCTCCCTGGAGAGCTCCAGGGCGGCGTCGGCGTCATCCATGCCCACCACATATGCCCCCATCGAGGCGGCCTCGCAAGTCAGCTCGCCCCGGCCGCAGCCGAGGTCGAGAACCCTTTTTCCGCTGAGGCAGCCGGCCGCATCAAGCGCCTCCCGAACGCGCTCCGTCAGCCCGTGCGCCCCGCTCCGGAGGAGCCCGCAACCCTCGTCTTCGGCGGTGAAATGTCCCTGCGCATGAAGTCGCGACGGCGGCGCTTTCCGGTTGTCGGGTCGCCCTTCTTCATCGACCATTGCCGCGTTCCTTCCCTTAAGCCGTGGATGCTTATGGCACATCCTTGCCTATACGTATTTTTCGAACCAGGCCAGCATCATTTGCCAGACCTCCGCCCTGTTGACGGGGTCGCCCACGCAGTGGGCCTCATTGGGGTAGATTTTTATCTCCACCGTCTTGCCGGCGGCTTTCAGCGCGTCGTACATCTGATATGCCTGCTTAACGGGAATAAGGGGATCCTTCTCCCCGTGTATGATGAGCATGGGGGCCTTAATGGAGTCGACGTAATTGATGGCCGAGCGCACGGCGTACTCCTGGGGAACCTGGTCCGGAGTGCCTCCCACCAGGGGGAGCGTTTCCTTCATGCTCTGTTTAATGTATGGGTCGTCGGAACGGGCGGCGTTTTCATAAAGTCCCACCGCGTCGGTGAACCCCGCCTCCTCCACCACCGCCTTGATATCCGGGTATCTTCCCGCCACGATCATGGCCACGGCGGCGCCGTGGCTCTGCCCGTAAAGACCCAAGCGGTTGTCCTCCACCAGGCCGAGGGACTTAAGGAAGTCGATGGCGTGGATTACGTCATCCACCTCGCCTTTGGCCCCCTCGTGCGAGCCCTCCGATTCGCCGCTGCCTCGGTAGTCGGGGCTGAAAACCAGGTAGCCGTGGTCGCGTATATTCAGGGCCACCTCGCTGAAATCCCCGGCGGTTCCGAAACCGGCGTGGTTGACGATAATGGTGGGCCAGGGCTGGCTTCCCTGGGTGGGCTTGAAAAGAAGGCCGGAGACGGTCAGGCCGCCGGAGCTCTTATAGAACAGCCTTTCACCGACCTTCCGCGCTTTTTCCAGCTTGCGGGAAGCCTCCTCGATGAGCTGGTCGGTCAGGGTGTAGTCCCCGCGGCCGTAGGCGTCGAGGGCCTCGAACCATTTGGCCCGCGCCTCTCGCACGTCATAACCCTGATTTGCCTTCTGGGCCACCTCGTTGAAGAGCGCCAGGCCGCGCGTGGTCACGCTCACCTGGTCGATCATCTTTTTGACCGCGCAGCTGCAACCCCCAACCGCCATGCCCATCGTCATCATGCAGAGAATGCATAAGGTCATCACTGCGGTTGCCGGAAATGCACGAGCCTTCATCGTTTCTCCTCACCTAACGCTCATGGCGGTCATGCCTTCACACTGTTAGAAGCTCGTTCAATTCGTTCAGGTCCTTCCTGCTGAAAAGCTTGGTTGAAAAAGCCAGGAGGACATATAAAGCCGCCACAATCGCCGTTATGATGACTGCGTACCGTACGGAACCCGAGAGAAGTTCGGTCAGCGCCTTTCCCCCCAGGAAAAATTTATACAAGAGATACGCGACGGCGTAGAGCGCGCCCAGAACCCCGGACGGAACCCCCAGAAGTTTCCATAGATTGATGCGATGTTCCATGGCGCGGGACAATAGCAGATAGATCACGATGAAAACGACTGCCTCGCTCACCAGCATCACCACCGCCGCCCCGGTGTATCCCCAGAAGGGTATGACCAACAGGTCCAGGCAGGCCTTGAAAATTATACCAAATATGACGATGTTCGATAGTTTCCTCTGCTTGTTTATGACCACGAAAAAGGGATAGGTAACCGAAGTCATGAGGGTGAAGACCATGGCCGCCATGGTGAGCCACACCGCGTGCCAGGCGGTGATGAAGTCGTGCTCCTGCAATATGAGGACCGGTCTGGCGAGGATGGGGGCGATGGTAACCAGGGGAATGGAAAGCAGCAAAGAGTAGCGCAGGATGCGCTCCCAAAGAACGCCAAGCCTCTGGGGGAAAGTTCCGCCCACTTTGGATATGGCGGGCAGCATAGCCATGTTAATGGCGATGGTGAGGAAGACGAAGGCTTTGGAAAACATGGCCGCCGCGCCGTACAGCCCGACGTCTCTGTCCCCGCCGATCCAGGACAACAGGGGAATGTCTATGATCGCATATACGGTAACCCCCGCCGATACCACCGCCAAGGGCCAGGAACTGCTCAGGAGGTAGCGCCATAGTCTGGTGTCCCACCTGAAGGGGCCTAAGGAGGTGTAGGTCGAGGGGTCGTCTTCGGGCGGCCGCGCGGCGGCGGAAGTGTCCCTCGCGTCCGGAGGCGATGCGGCCTCCGGCTCCGAAGATTCCACGCCTTCCTCCAGGCCGGCGTAGGAGTATTCCGCGATCAGAGCCTCGTGGGCGCTCTTTCCAGGCAATTCCGGGTCGTGGGCGATGCTTTCCGCCATAGCCAGGCTTCCCGGCTCGGCTTCGTAGCCGCTCTCCCGGCTCATGAGGCGGCGGTAGATTATGTAGAAGTGAAATACGGAATAAACCTGGGTAAGGAGATAGATGAGCATGAGGAAGACAAGTACCGGTCCCAGGTTGGCGGTGATCACGTAGCAGGAGAAAGCGACCTTGGTGATGCCCATGATGGTATAGACGAGGGCCACCGTGGTGAGCTTCTCGATGGCGATGAAGTTCTCGGCCAGGGAGTTGGAGATGGGCTGCTCCACGAAGAGGCAGAAGGAAATGGAAAACAGCACCCAGAATTTCTCTCCCGCTAAAGGGCTGGAACTCTGGAGGGCCCAGGTAACCAGGTTGACCACGTTGAGAAGGGCAAAGGCGCCCAGGGCCATGATTAGGCGCAAGGGAACGATGTTGGTGAAGTAACGGCGCATGCGGGAGTATTTCTGGGAGATATCCCGGATGGATATATTCCCTATGCCGAAATCCGGCAATACCTGGAATATGGTATAAAGCGCGAAGGCATAGATATATATCCCCGATTTTTCCGGTCCGAGGTACCTATTGATGATCACCGCCAGGAGAAAAGAGAGGCCGGAAGTTAGGATCTTGGACCCCACCAGCGCCGCCACGTTCTTGGAAATGGTTCCGACTCTTTTCATGCTTGCGCTTTCGCCACCCGCCTCGTTTGCCTGGCCGCGAGGGAGCCAGACGCGCCTTGTCCTGGAGAAGAACCTCGCACCTATTCTCTCGGTGCGCATACCGCTGACCTTGATGAAGACCGTCTTGCGCTTGGCCTCCATAAAACGGAGCCAGACCCCCACATCATCTTTGAACCATCAGCGTTTTGTCGGTGCCGGATGTTAAGGCCTGGCCCCGCCGTTCATTCCCATTCTATTTCGTCGCCGGCTCGCGGGCCCCGCTGCGCCCCTTTCGTCTTGGTGCCCCCTTCTTGCGTGCTTGTGCCCGAAGCGCGCCGGCCCTGGTCGCCCTTTCTGAAGAGCCCTTTTCTTTTCTGTTTGATATCCCCGCCCGCTTCGCCGCGCGCGGCGGCGGAAACGCTCTCGGATCCGGACGTCGCAGCATCGGAGCGTGGTCCGGACGGAGGGGATGAGAATCTGGCACCCGCTTCCAGAAGCATTTTCTGCAGGTGCTGCTGCGCCTCCCTTTCGTTCATGGACGAGAACTCGCCCTCCCTGCGCATCATCCTCATTATGGACTCGGTTATCCTTTTCACGCTTTCCTCGCCTATGCCGTACCTGCGTAGGAAAGCCGTGTAATAGGACCTTATGGCGATCCTGGAAGCCTCTTTAAGGTCGTCATTTTCAGCGCCTAGGGCTTTAATCCATTCCCTGGGCAAAGGTGCTCCCGTCGCCCCCAGACGCCTGAAATCATCGGCAAGGGTTTCTTTCAACCGGCCCAGCTCCTCCTCTGTCCGTTGCATGGAGATGACCTCGGGAGAAATACCCGTCCCCGCATAGCCCTTTGGCGATGTTTTGGGATATGCTTCCAGCTCCGGTTGGAGCCTCGCCTCGCTTTGCGTTTGTCGTGCGCCCATTTCTTCCTCAATGCCCGCTTCGGGTCTTTCCGGCCTTTGAGGAGACGGACGCTCGGCTGGTTGGGGTGGTGTTTCCGGCTTTGTCCCGGCGGCCGCCGCCGCGCTTGCGGCCGCGCTTAAATTCGCCGCCGCTGGCCGTTCTTCCCTCTCCGACGTTTCCGGGGCAGGGGAAGGCGGAGGCGTTTTTTCCAAGTGAGCGCTTGCCTCTCGCTCCTCCATGGTAGCGGTGGGAAATTCGGCCGGGCCGGGCATTCGCCGTTCCGTAGTTGGTTCGAGTTTCCTCCCGGCCACCGCAGGTAAAGTCGCTCCGGCGGCCACCGTGCCCTCTTTGGCGGTCATTCTGGAGGTAGGCTGTGCCAGGCGCGCGCGCGCCTCCCTTTCCCGCCTGCTCATCTTGACGTTGTGAAGAACGATGCCCGTGGGCTTCAGGTGCAAGAGGTTGAAGTTTTCCAGGCAGCTTAGGACAACGTTGCGAGGGCATTTCTCGGCGTCCACCACCACCAGGCTCATGTCCACCTTGGAGGCCACGATCACCCCGTCGATGGAGAGAATCAGGGAGGGAGTGGAAATGACGATCTTTTCGAATTCCGCCTCCAGCTCATGCAGGAACTGGTCGAATAGGGGCATGGAAAGGAGGTCCGAGGGATTCTCGCTTGCTTTGCCGGCAGGCAGGAGAAAAAGTTGCGGAATGGGGGTTTCGATGACCTTTCCCTGCACCATATCACCCTCGGCCAAGGCCTCCGAGAGCCCGCTTTTGGCGGATGCCCCCATGATCCTGGTGACGTCGCGCTCCCTGAGGTCGCAATCGACGAGCAGCGTCCTGCGCCCGCCCTGCGCCATACTTATGGCCAGGTTGGCCGGGATATAGGGCGCGGCGTCCGTTGGTATCGCAGGGATAATCGCCGTGGTTTTGGAGGGATGCTCCCGCAGCGAGAACATGAGCGCGGTGCGTAATTGGGCATAGGCTTCTTGGGCGGAAGAGCTCTCCGGCAGATCCTTTAGGAGCTTGTTCTCCTCGGTGCTCTTTATCTTGGGTATCATTCCGTACACCGGCAGGCCTAGGCTCTCTTCCACCTCGGGCAGGTTTCGGAAGTAAGGGTTGAAGTATTCGATGGCTATGACCAGTATCAGGCCCACCAGCAGTCCCAGAAACGCTCCCAGGCCCACGTAAAGCAAGGGTTTGGGCTGGGTGGGCTTTTCAGGCGGGGTGGCCCTGTTGGTCAGGATCAGCCTTCCTTGGAAGAGAAGGAGCTTGAACTCGGCATCGTTGATCTCAAGGTCATCGCTGGTTTTATTTTCCAGAACGGTGCCCCAGGCGTTGGCGATATCCGCCACCCGGGTGGGGCTGTTGTCGGTGAAGGTTATCTCTACGCTGGTTGAGTTGGAGGGGTTGGAGGCGCTGGCTTTCTTAAGGAGCTCCTCCTCGGGGATGTCGATTCCCTGAAGCAGCAGGGACTCCCGCACGGAACGCGCCACATCCAGGCTCTCGGTGGCTGAGACGATGGAGGACATGAAGTAGGCGTACCCGGCCTGGATCATGGTATTGGGTTGACCCGTGGTGGGATCCTTAGGGGCCAGGGCAACCATGGTTATCTGGGCCTTGTACCTGGGAGGCTGGACGTAGCCGACTATCGCCGCCACCAGGGTGGTGACCAAGATCAGTAGGATGACCAACCAAGCTCTTTTGCGGATTGCCGCCCCTACATCGCTGGGTTTCATATTCACGCCTTTCCTTTGGATTGAAGATAATGCCCTTTACCTAATTTTCCCGTCCGAAGGACTTGTTTTCTCTCTTACCTTCCACATAATTATAGCAGGCCCACCTCCGGTTAACGCGGATGACATGCTTACAACATGCTAGCCCGTGTAGCGGAAATGCCCTCTGGCGATAATTATAGCGGATAGGCCGAGTTTTCGCTCTGTTACCGCCTGCGGTTCTCGTATCTAACCTTTGGGAGATCACCGTTTCTCCTTGGCCGATTTGCTTGCTTTTACGAAATGATAAAGCAGTCACCTTATCTCTTTCGACTCGGAAAGCGCGTACCTAAACGGTGCGACTTCGCCCTGAACGCTGCCCAAAGCCGCATGCCCCTTAATGCATGGCTCTTTTTCCACATAGCACGTCTTGAAGCCGGGGATGGGTTTCCGCGGGGAGGTTTCGCGCCGGGAGGAAACCGCGCTCAATGTGCCTTTGTTGTGTGACGATTGCTTTACATGTAAGAATACTTCAATCGACGCTTGAGCTTGCTGGCTAAGATGATGGGACGGGAGATCAAGATTTGAAGAAGGCTTCCCTTTTCGTTGCAGAGCATTCTTTGCCGGAGTTGAAACGCGGGGAGAGCGGGTAGGAATTGTACAATAAGGTATACTACCGTTTTAGGGAATCCACGTGGGATTTCAAGATCGAGGCCAGGTTACTTTTCAAGATGCTGAGACTTGAGCCGGGTTGCCGCATCTTGGAGGTAGGATGCGGGGGCGGGGCCCTTCTCTCGTACTTCGAGCGCAAAGGTTACGTGGCCACGGGGGTGGATATACTGGAGGAGGCGGTGGCTCTGTCCTCCCAAATAACCACGCGTTGCGAGGTCGTGGAGGGGGAGGCGGGAGAGTTGCCCTTCGAGGACGGCTCGTTCGATCGCCTGGTGAGCCAGCATCTCGTGGAGCACTTGGAGGATTTGCCCGCGGTTCTCGGGGAGTGGAAAAGGGTGTTGGCTGAAGGCGGGGTAATAGCCATCTGCACCCCCAACCGGCTTTATCCCTCCCCCGTCCTCTTCGAGGACCCGAGCCACGTGCACATATACGAGCCGCAGGAGCTGGCGCAGGTGGTGAGCGAGACCGGTTTCGTGGTCGAGAGGTGCATGACCGTCTTTCCCCACCTTTACAAGGGGATGATTAGCATCGCGGTGGGCGTCCCGCTTTACCGCGCCTTTGCCTATCTTCCCGCCTTCCGTGACCGCGGGCGCAGCCTGCTTTTGGCGGCGAGGAAGGCGTAAGGGGGTTTTATGGCCGCGTATCGCTTGCTGGTGGTGGATCACGCGGTGGAGATGGGCGGAGCCGAGGTAATCCTGCTTCAGTTCCTGGAAAAGCTGGACAGAGGCCTTTTCGATCCCGGTCTGGCCTGCCCGCACGAGGGCCCCCTTACGCAGCGGGTGAGGCGGATGGGTGTGCATGTCTACTTGGGGCATCCCTCACCCAGGCTGTTGCGGATAAAGAGGGATTCTCTGGGGGGAGGCGGTCCGGCGGCGCTCGCCTACCCTCTGGATTTGATGGTATCCGCGGCGAGGCTGGCCGCATTGATCAGAAGGGGCCGCTTCCACCTGGTGCTTACCAACAGCGCCAAGGCTCACGTGTACGGGAGCCTGGCGGGGTTCCTGGCGCGGGTACCGGTGGTATGGAGACTGCACGATATCGTGGACCAAGACGCCTTCAGCGGCCTTAACCGGTGGCTGCTGAGGTCGTGCGCTTCCCTATCCTCCACCGCCAAGGTTATGGCCATCTCCGGGGCGGTCCGGGAAGCGCTGCTGGCTTTGGGGGTGGTGGAGGGTAAGGTGGTGGTGGTCTACAACGGCGTTGACAAGGCAGAGGACGACGGTGGCGAAGCGAGGAGGGAGATACGGGCCAGGTTGGGGATCGAGGAGCAGGCTGCGACGGCAGGGTTCGTGGGCAGACTGGTGGAATGGAAGGGGCCCGATTATTTCATCAAAGCGGCAGCCTTGGTGTCGGAGAAGATGCCGCAGGCTCGCTTCCTGGTGGTCGGGGATGCCATCTACGGCGAACAGGATTACGCCCTTGCCCTGAAGAGCCTCTCCGCCTCGCTGGGCCTGGAAGAGAAAGTGATTTTCACCGGCTTCGTGGATAATACCGGCGAGTTCATGCGCGGTATGGATCTGCTGGTGCACGCCTCGGTTCTCCCTGAGCCTTTCGGGCTGGTGATCGCGGAAGCCATGATGCTCGGGCTGCCGGTGGTGGCTGCGGAAGGCGGCGCCGTGAGGGAGATAGTCGAGGACGGCGTGACCGGACTGGTGGTTCCGCCCCGGCGGGAGGACGCCCTCGCCGAGGCCATGCTGGAGATTCTCAGCCATCCGGACCGGGCGAAGCAGATGGGAGAAAATGGCAAGGAACGAGCTTGCAGGATGTTTGACGCCGACGCCATGACCGGAAATATGGTGCGGGAATTGCTCGGCGTGCTGCGGGGCGCGTGAAGGAGGTCTTGCGGAAAGGCGTGCCGCCGTGAAAACATGAAACGGGTGAGGTCTAGCGGAAATGCTGGTAGGAATCGAGGGACGAAATCTGCAGGGTAAGAGATTCGGGGTGGGCAGGTACTTGGTGAACCTGCTGCGCCAGTTTGCTTCCATCGGAGGCGAAAACCGTTATCTCGTCTACCTCTCGGAGCCTATAGAGCCCCTGGATTTTTCCTCCTCGGCGATAAATTACGTGAACCTGGGCAAGGCTCCCTCCATAATGTGGAGGCATCTTCGCCTGCCCCTGGCCATGCGGCGCGACAAGATAGACCTGCACTTCTCTCCGTCCTATTTTCTTCCCCTCATCAAGGTATGTCCCTCGGTGGTGGTGATTCACGACATCATTTCCAAGGTACACCCGGAATGGTTCGTCAGAGATCGCCGGCTGCTGTTCGAGGACCTGTTCCTGCGCGAGGTGAGAAGGGCGGAGCGCATAGTAACGGTGAGCGAATATTCCAAGCGCGACATCGTGGAAGTGCTCAAGGTCGATGCGAGCAAGGTGGTAGCGGTTCCCAACGCCCCCGACGAAATCTTTCGCCCCGTCGAGGACGAGCAGGCGCTGCGGGAGGTGCGCGAAAGATACGGGCTCAGGGAAGGTTTCATCTTCACGGTGGGGGCCATCCATACCCGCAGGAACCTGATAAGACTGCTTGAGGCGGTGGCGCTGGCGGAGAAAAAGCTGCGCAGCGAATTGCAGCTCCTCGTTATCGGGGAGCCGGCGCCCTTCAGCCCCCCCGTAGACCTGCGCGGCGCGGCCCGTCGCTGCGGCCTGGAGGAGAGGATGGTACACGTGGAGTACGTCTCCGACCAGGATCTCCTGCTCCTTTACAATGCCTGCGGCCTTTTCGCCTACCCCTCCCTTTATGAGGGCTTCGGCCTTCCGGTGATCGAGGCCATGGCCTGCGGCACGCCGGTCGCCTGTTCGCGGGCCACTTCCCTTCCCGAGGTGGCGGGCGAGGCGGCGGTTTATTTCGACCCCAACGATGCCGAGGATATAGCTGAGGCGCTGGTCAAAATCTTGAGCAGCGAGGAGCTGAAACGGGAGCTCTCCAGAGCGGGAATAGAAAGAGCCTCCACTTTTTCCTGGAGGCGCACCGCGGAGGAGATCCTCGGCGTGTTCGAAGAGATCGTGGGCCAAGGAGCGAGATGAGCGAGGGCATGCGGCAAGGAAACGGGACGGAGGATTACCGGCCCGAGGTCAGCGCGGTTATTCCCAACTGGAACCGCAAGGATGACCTGCGGGAGGCTCTTTTGGCCATAAAGGCGCAGACCTATAGGGTGAAAGAGATCATCGTGATCGACAACAACTCCAGCGACGGCGCTCCGGAAATGATCAAGGAGGAATTCCCGGAGGTCGTCCTCATACGGTCTCCCCATAATATCTTCCTGCATTCCATAAACATCGGGGCCAAGACGGCGAGCGGGGATATCGTGCTGCATCAGGACAACGACGGAATCCTGGCGCCGGATGCCGTGGAGCGCATGGTGCGGGTCTTCGCTTCCGACCCGCGTATTGCCGTGGTGCACTGTAAAAATCTGTATTATGACAGCGGCGAGGTCTTCGATCCCTGGCGCTGGTTCACGGCCTCCGAGCATGCCTCCGAGGATATCTTCGACGTGCCCACTTTTCACGGTAACGGCGCCATGATGCGCAAGGACGTTCTGGAGGAGATAGGCTACCTGGAGCCGGACATCCATCTCTTCGAGCGCAGTATAACCGCCAAGGCCGTGGATCACGGGTATCGCGTCGTCTATTGTCCGGCCGCCAGCATCCGCCATAAGATGTCCAAGGAGGTGCGCAACCCCGGACACCGCCTCTACGTCAACATGACCGGTGGTTGGTGGTTCCTGGCTCGCTTTTATCCCGCCGGCAAAGCTTTGAAGAAGGCCTTTTTCTTCCTCATCTTCTTTTTCCTTTATTCCATAAAACGCCGTACCTTCAAGGACTTCTTCCGGGGGATTTTCGACACTCTGTTGGGCCTTCCCGCCATACTGCGAAGAAGGGAAGTGGTTTCGGCTGAAACCGTCGCTTTTCTGGAGAGCAAACCATATGAGACGTCGATTATAATGTATGGATCATGGGACACCTTGAAAGGTTGGTTTAAGAAGAGATTCGGAAGCAAGTGCCCGGAATGACGGGCAGGTAAAGACAAGGATGGAGGGAAAGACCATGGAAGAGAATTCTCAAGCTCACATCTTGAGGGATCTCAGGCTGGCCATGAAGCGTAAGGGTATGGGCGGCCTGGTGAGGGACCTCTTACTGCACCCGGGCAACCAGGCCATAGCCCTGTACAGGCTGTATCGCTGGCTTTACCTCAAGGGCCATCTCTACCTTGCTTTTTTTGGATACCGCCTCAATTATTTCCTTACCGGCGTGGATATCCATCCCGACGCCGACATCGGTCCCGACTTCCATCTGGACCATCCCCAGGGCGTGCTTATCGGAAGACGCACCAAGATAGGCAGGGGAGTGCGCATCTACTCGAAAGTGTCGGTTGGGGCGGTGGGACTTCCCGAGGAGAACCCCTTTCTGGAAATAAAGGATTACGTGCAGATAATTCACGGCGCCCAGGTGGGGGGAAGCTGCACCATTGGCGAGTATGCCGTGATAGCGGCGAACGTGGTCAACGTCAACAGGGATGTTCCGCCCTATGCCACGGTGGTCGGCAACATGGGAAGGATAGTGAAGATCAACGGCGAGAGGGTAAACCCCGACGATTACAAGAATTATAAGTACAATCCCGCCGACTTCCATGGCCCGCCGGAGTGGCATGACCCCTCCAAGGATGAGCAAAGGTGGGAGACCTCCTGGATAGATCCCAAAATGTACGGTGAGGGGGGAAAGAATCGTTAAGCCGGCCACCCCGCGGAAAAGGTCTGCCGGGTACGGCATGAGGGGCTGCCATGTTGTCAAGCCATCCGGCTGCAACCCGGCGCGCGATTATGCGATGGGGGGATGGCTGGCTTGACTCGAGAGTACTGGGACACGGTATGGAAAGGCTTCGACGCCGTTGAGCTCGAACCGGAGACTTACCGGAGGGCTGCCGACCCCAGTCACGCCAGGCTTTTGGACCTGGTGGGAGACGTCGACGGCCTCAAGGTCCTGGACCTGGGTTGCGGGAACGGCCTGCTTTCCGTTTATCTGGCCAAAAGGGGCGCCCTGGTTACCGCCGTGGACGACTCCTCGACCGCCACCGAGAACACGGCAAGGCTGGCCGAGCTGAACAGGGTGGAACCCAAGGTGACGGTTCGTCGCCTGGACGCGATGGAGTTGGATAAGCTCGGCGAGAGGTACGACCTGGTGGTAGGGAGTTTCATACTGCATCACCTGGAACCTTTCCGCGAGTTCGCCGATAAGCTTGCCGGGGTCATAGTAAAGGGGGGCAGGGGCGTTTTCCTGGAAAACAATGCCTCCAACCCCATCCTCATGTTCTTCAGGAACAATGTGGTGGGAAGGTTTGGGGTGCCGAAATATGGCGACCGGGAAGAGCATCCTTTCGAGGCGGCGGAGGTCGCCGCCCTACGGGCAAGGTTCCCCGCGGTGAACGTATATTACCCGGAGTTCATGTTCTTCGGGTTGTTAGGCTCCTATATTTTCAGGGGAAACGAGGTAGCCGCGAAGATCCTTGAGGGCTGCGACCGATGGGTCTATGCACATCTGCCGTTTTTTAACAAGTACAGTTACCGGCAAATAATCGAGGTTTTCGTTTGAGGTTCGTCTCCCAAAATGTGGGTAGAGTCAAGGCGTTTGATGCGGCGCCATTCGGAAAAGAGCAGGCGGTTAGGGCACTGCAAAACTGTCGAAGGCCGGATGTCGGTCGGATTACCCGCCTTTTTATGGCGAAAAGCCTCATTTGAAAACGGCCGAGGCGTGGCCCCACTCTTCCCTTGCCGAAAGGGGTGGCCGGTGGGGTGGATGCGGCACGGGATGTTATAATATTTTCCTTCCCGTAAAGATGTGTGGCGGATAGGGGTAAGGAAAAGGCGCTTATAACCGGATGGTGAAAAATGGGGGAATTTAAGATGCCCCGTTTGCTTGTCGCAGGCAAACGGGGGACCGACCTAAAGGAAGCCAGGAGCTGGATAATCACGTCGATAGGATAGGGGAGAAAGATGGTTGAAAGCGGGCCGGTTAAGAAGGAGATGTCCATCGAGGAGAGAAGGCGACGTATCGCGGAGTGCTACGACCAGTATGAGGTGGTGGCGGAGATCGTCCTCGATTGCGAGCTCACGGGAACCTTGAAGAGGGGCAAGGAATGGATGGAGAGCTTCCGCCCGGAGCTGGTCTGGAAGCTGGCCGGGGACGTGGAGGGAAAGAAGGTCCTGGATATAGGCTGTCAGTACGGAGTTTTCTCTTTCTATCTCGCCCGCAAGGGTGCCTCGGTCACGGGCATGGATATCTCCAAGAGGTGGATAGAAAGGTGCAAGCGGGAGGCGAAGGAAAAATGCGGCCGGTTGGAAATGTCCTTTCTGGTCGGAGACGCACAGGAGTTGCCCTTCGAGGACGAGAGCTTCGATGTCGTGGTGTGCTCGGAGGTTATCGAGCACGTCGAGCATCCCGGGAACGTCCTGAGTGAGATCAACCGCGTTCTGGTTCCCGGTGGAGTGCTGGTCCTCTCGACGCCCAACACCGCCTCCTACTACGTGCGGATATGGAAACTTCTTAAGAGCGTTCTTCCCATGAAGCAGATCAGAAAGGTGTTGAAAAAGATCGTGGCCGCGGGGATGGACGACGCCTATGAGCGCGTCCGCCGGCAGTTGCCCGAAAAGCGCAGGGAAGAGTTCGACCGCGAGGTGGAGAAGCTGAAGGCCATGGCCAAGGAACTGGGCTTGGAAGAGGGCGAGGGCCAGGAGATCAGCGAGCACATAAGAGAATTCAACCTGGGCGAGCTGGAGTTGCTGCTCGATCTTATGGGATTCGATATCGAGAAGAGGACTGGATTTCCGGTATTTCCCACCTTCTATTTCATGAGCATACGCATGCTCATAAGGGAGCGCTTGGTTAAAGTTAAAGACGACAGCTGGTGGAGGTACCATAGCGCTCCCTTCGTCTATTTTCGAGCCGTGAAAAGAGAGGCGGCCCTCTTCCACCTTTAAGGAAATTCATCATTCTTATTTTCTGCCCGCGCCGCTGTTTTCCCATCCCAAAAACGCAAGAGGCCGTGTCTGGGTTAAGGGCGTGTGAGAGTCTCGCTGAATTGACGCGTTTTAACCACCCTTAATAGAATAAGGTTCGTCTCCCGAAAGTGTGGGTAAAATGGAAGGTTCGATTCGGCGCCATTTGGAAAAGCAGGCGGTTAAGGCACTGCTAAGCTGTCGAAGGCCGGATGTCCGTCGGATTACCCACCTTTTATGGCGAAGAGCCAAGAGTAATTTTCGTCCCCGGCTGCCCGTAAGGGGAAAGGGCTGATCCGGAATGTTTAAGTAAGACCGCTTCCGAAATATTTAGGATGCGAGGTCGGAAGAGAAGGCTGCATGAGACGTTCAGGAAATCAAACGGGCAGAGAAACTGATTCCCGCCGGCGGGCGGAGGGTTTTCCTAAAAATACCTATAACCTTTATCTCGTGCTGCTGATAGCCGTTTTCGCGTCCGTGCACCTGGTGGTAAACGCCTTTTTGGGGATGCATTTCGACGAGGCCAACTGGTGGTTGACCACCAAGCACCTGGAGGCAGGCTATTTTTTCCATCCTCCATTTGTTACCTATGAGCTGTTTGTGATTACAAAAGTGCTCGGGGAGAGCCTTTTCGCCTTAAGGCTGGGCTCATTATTGTTCACCTTAGGATCAATTTTGCTGGTGCATTCGCTGGCCTTAGAGTTTTTCAACGACAGGAGGAAAGCTTTTCTAGCCGCGCTCGTCTTCGCCGTGCTTCCCGCTACCAATTACTGGTTGTTGCTGGCGCATCAGGAAGCTCCTTTTATCTTCTTCTGGCTATTGACTATGCGTCTTGTATGGCGAGCCCTCTCCAGAGAAAGCAGAGGGTACTGGTACTTGGCGGGCTTCACCGCAGGGATGACTCTTCTCTGTAAACTGCAGACGGTCTTGTTCCTCCCTTGCCTGCTCCTTTTCCTGCTTTTTTCCGGAGAGCACAGACACTGGCTGAAGAGGAAGGAACCTTACCTCGCGTTGCTTGTGGTATTGATAATCTTTACGCCTACCCTGATATGGTATGCCTCCCATAATTTCGAGCCCATCACCTATCAGTTATTAAACCGTACCGGAGTCGCCAGCCGCAGCGTGGGAGCCTGGATCTCCAGGATCCTCAACCACTGGTGGGGGAGCATGATCGTTATATCCCCCTTCGTGTGGCTCTTAGGGCTTTTCGGGATGGTCTACGGGGGCTTCCTGGCTTTCAAGGAAAGACAACGGAACTTCCTCTTCCTCTTCTGCTTTTCGGTGCCGGTGGTCGCCTTTTTCGGCGTGACCGGAGGGTTCCCCTACTGGCCTTTCTGCGGCTATATTTCCTCCCTCATAGCGGGAATGGGAGCTCTTCCGGTTTTCGTTTCCCGCCGTGACGGAGGCTGGCTGAGGAAATCGCTCATGCCGGCGGCAATAGCCCTGCTGGTAATGGTGCCGCTTATCGCCTCTTCCTTCTATTGCTGGTTCTCCATATCGGCTTCCAGAGCACATAACGGGTGGAAGGAGCTGGGAGTTGAGTTGAGGGGGATAAAGGAAGGCATGCAAGCGCCTGAAGTATACTTAGCTGGTCCCTATCACTACATCGTCAACGGCGCCGCATACTATCTTAGAGATTACTTTAACGGCTACACCCTCATGTTCCGTGTTTACGAGCAGGAAAATTTCGGCGTGGATACCCGTTACACGCCCTGGGTTCCTATCTCGGAACTGGTGGGCAAAGATATCATTTTCGTGGACGAAAAGGACAACCCGGACGGTTTCGCGACCCCCGTTTCCTATTGGGAGGAAAAGCTGCCGCCTTACTTCGAGAAAGTGGAAGGGCCGTTTACTCTAACGCTGGAGAGGAAGGGGCGCGAATTCCGCACCTTCTACATCTTCAAGTGCTACGGCTTCAGGGGCCCGGATGATGGCATGGACGTGAAGGGAGACTTGAGGAGGTACGTGGGACAGAGCTGAAACCAGCGCGTTGCGATGGATCCTTGGTCGTCATCGGCCTAATTGGACGGGACGATGCCTTAAGAATTTCCCCGATCGGAGAAGCTTCCGGTTACCGCCTTGAAAAGATCTCTAGGGAAACTACTTGCCAGAAGGCCCACCCTCACCAAACAAAGGTAGTAAATGATTACGGAAAGCAGCGACAGGGGAATGAACGAGGCTTGGTTCTTGGGAATAAATAACAGAGGCAAAAAAGAAAGCAGTGCTATGCCCACCGACAACGCCGTTTTTCTTATAGTCCAGCCCAACCGCATGGTTCTGAAAATAAAAACATAGGAAAGAGCGCAACCGCATAGGCAGGCCAAAGCGGTGCCCAAGGCCGTTCCCCTAATGCCTATCCATCTGGTGAGCAGGTAGATCAAAGGTAAGCCCGCTGCGGTAATTCCCAACAGAGTCCGTACGGCTTCTTTCCTGTGTTCGCCCGCATAGAGGATATAGATAAAGAAGACTTTGAGAGTCAGGAAGAAATAGGCCAAGGATAGTATGCCGATGACGCTGGAGGACGAGGCATAAGCGGATCCGTAAATCAGTACCGCGATCTCCCTGGCGTTGACCGCCAGGAGCAGCGATGCAGGTAAGGCGATGAAGAAGAAAAGAGCGAACGAAAGATAAAAAAGCCTTGAACTCCTAAGGCGATCTTTCCTCCTTAGTGAGGCGACGATGGCCGGAAAGATGGCCATGTTAAAAGCGGCGAAGAGAAAAAAGACCGTCTTGGCCACCGTGCCCGCCGCTACATAGAAGCCGGTCGTTTCGCCTCCTATAACCAGATTCGCAATCCATAGATCCGCGCTCATCATGAGGTTATAGAAGAGAGGGATGACTATGAACAGAAAAGAGCTGGAAATAATGCTGCGGGTTGAGGGAAACACCGCTACCTGCCAGGCATCCGGCTGTGGGCCTGTGGTAACGGCAAGCTCGCTTTCCTTCTTGGGCCGGAAGAGCATGAAGCAGGTAATAAAGGCGAACAAGGAGGAGAAGATGTTGCCGAATAGGGCACCTGTCATCCCCCAGCCAACCCATACCAGTAGGATTATGAAGGCGGCCTTGGCAACGGCGTACACTATCAGACCTGCGGATTGGCGGGAATAAAGCCGGAAGGCGTTGAGGTAACCCAGGTATAACTGGTAGATACCCATGAGAGGGAGATCTAGGAAGGCGACAAGAAATAGCGCGTCGTACCTGGTATTCGTCAGGGCCAGAGGTGCAAAAGCCAGATTTGCCAGGAGAAAGATGGTGCAGGAAATCAGTATCTGCACCCTGAAGAAGGAACGTCGTAAATGAAAGAATGATCCCGGGACCATGTTTATGTACTGGATCGCCGCGTCTCTCATGCCGTAGGTAAATATCTCCAGCCAGACCAGCACAGTAAATACGAAACCAAAGAGACCGTAGTCGGTAGGTCCCAGCACTCTTGCCAGGTAAATATGGAATGCATACCCGAAAACGATAAAAAAAGCCTGTCCGGTTCCCAAGAGAATCAGCCCTCTGGTAAGAGGCTCACCCCCCGGTCCTTTTTCCGTCATTTCAACTTTCTGGTCAGGCAATGCAGTCCCCTGAAATATTCCTGCCAAGTATGATTGGGCTCGATGCGCTCTACGGGTCATGCGGAGTCGTTTGCTCGATGCCGCTTATTTTGAGCCGGAAAAAATGATTGCTTCATAACTAAGGCAGCAGGCAAATGACTTTTTGCCTACATGTACCGAACAGTACGGCATTTCTAACGCCCTCCCATTTTGGATATCATATCCGCCAGCAATCCCAGGGCGAAGATCTGCAGGGCCGAGAGTAGGATAACCACCGTGGATGAGGCGATGTGGTAGTGGAGCCTGGCCATGTCCAGGATAGCCTTGGTCAGTCCTCCCAGGAAGAGAATGGCGGCTAGGGGAAGGAATACGCGCAGGGGGTTGAACCAAGTTATGGTGCGATAAACGAGCATGAGGTAATTGGCGGTGTCCTTGATGGGGTGAAAGGTGGATTTCCCTTTGCGCTTGTAATATGCGATGGGGATGTAGTTCACGGGATGGCTCTTTCCCAGAAAGGCGATGGTTATGGTGCTGACCCAGGAGTGCCCGGGAGGAAGCATATCCGCATACATCATGAAGACGTCCTTGCGTATGGCCCGCATGCCCGAATTGAGGTCCGGTATCTTTCTCCCGGACATGAACTCCGCCAGCTTGCGTATGAGCCACTTGGCGGGGGTTCTCAAGATTTTCATGGTTCCCGCTTCCACGGTGCGCGCTCCCACCACCATGTCGTATCCCTCCAAGGCCTCCACCAGCCGCGGGATGTCGGCCATCGGATAGGTGCCGTCGCCGTCAGCGATGACCACGATTTCTCCCCTGGCCTCACGGATTCCCCGATTGCGGGACGCCCCTCCGCCCAAGTTATAAGGGTTGTTGATCAGGCGCGCCTGCGGGAAGCCTTCCACTATTTCCCTGGTGCGGTCGGTCGAGCCGTCGTTTACCACGATCAGCTCCCATTCATAGTCGGTTTTGCTCATGGTGTCTATGATGGTTTGGATATCGGAGGCGATGGCCTCCTCTTCGTTGTAAGCCGGTATCACGATGCTGATCATCTCACCGCTCATGGTCTTGGATCACCCTTTTCTCCTGGCCTTCCTGTCGGCTGCGCGGCTTGAAGCGAGCATCTACGCCGCCGCGTCGCAGCCTTTAAACTACCATATAAGCTCTGAGCGGAGCAAACGACGGCCAACTCTTTCATGGCGCATCATCGGCTTGTTGGGAAGAAATTTTTACCCGCTTCACGGGAGGGCGCCAAAGCGGCGAAATACAAATAGGAAATAAAGAGCAAACCTTTTAGGCGCGTTCGTCGTCATTTTCCCTTGGCGGCAACTCACGCTGCTCGCGCTCTTTTGGGGCGAATACACGGCCATCGGTTCGCGCGGGCGAACGAAGCCTGCCCTACTGCCCTCGCGGTATCTACCGAAGGCGGTGATCAATGCCCGTTGGGCCTGGCGGAATTGTATCTCTTGACCGCACCCAAGTCGTCCATGGACCCGTCCGGCCCCTTGAACCCGTAGCATTTGAAGATATAGAAGGTCCGGAATTCCTTTCCCTTCCTGTTCACGCTGAAAACTGTCGGCCCCTCCACCTTATCGAAGTATGGCGGCAGCTTCTCCTCCCAGAAGGAGGCGGGGGTTTCACCCTTGTCCGGGTTGTCTCTCTCGTCCACGAAGATAAAGTCCCTGCCCGCCAGTTGGTCGAGGGGAAGCCAGGGAGTGTAGGTGCTGTCGTCGCCCAGCACATTATTTTCATAGACCTTGAAGGCGATGGTATAACCCGCGAGCTCATCTTTCAGGAAGTATGCCATCTCGCTGGAGATCCAGTAATAGGGGGAGGCCAGAACGGGCTTGTCGTTTTCCGGCATGCTCCCCTCCACCTCTTCCACTCTGTCGGCCAGCTCCTTCCAGCCGTTGTGCAGAACCGAGCTGGTGGTGTAGAGGTAGATGCCCACCAAGCTGGCTATCAGGGCGTATGCCAAACATAAGGCAAAGGCCGGCCGCCAGTACTTGTGGATAAGTTTGCGCGTGGTGCCGGCAAGCAAGAGCGGGAAGGCGCATACCGCCGCGATGACGGAAAGAGCGTAACCGGGGTAAGGCCAGTATGGAGGGCCGGTGGTGACGCCGAAAATTACGATGTAGACAACGGATATCCAGAAAAGCAGCTGAAATCGCGTGTCCTTTCCCTTGAGGCCGCGGTAGCCCCCATAGATCAGGCCGAAGAGGCTTAAAAGGTACACCGGGTACGAGAGCACCGCCATTTCCCAGCCTATGTGCTTTAAAATTTGAATTATGTAGTTGATAAGGCCGAATTCCAGGAAGCCCGGCCTGTTGGTAAGCTGGTAAGTGATGGGCTCGAATCCCCGCGAGGCGTACCAGGCAATGGTGGGAGAGAACATCACCACCACGATCAGGAAGCCCAGGTAGGGCTCCTTGGTGCGCAGCCAGCGGCGTTGCGGTCTCGATGACAGGAGGAAGAGCAGCAGGCCCACGAAGAAGAGAGCCGCCTCGAGCTTGCACAGCAGCATAAAACCGGCGGAGATCCCCGCCAGGTACCAGTATCCCCTTTTCTCCCTATCGACGGCTCTCCATACCAGCAGAATGGAGAGGAGGAAAAAGAAAAAGAAGGGTGGGTCCTGGAAGCCGATGACCATCCAGTACATGGTGATGGGCAATATGGCGATGAGCAGGGCGGAGTAGAAGGCCAGCTTGGTATTACCGAACATCTCCTTGACCAGGATGAAAACGATAAACAGGTTAAGAGTGGTGAAGAAAATGGAGCCCAGCCTCAAGGCGAGGGGGCTGTCCCCGAAGATGCTGGTGATGACGAATTGCTGGTAAACAATGAAGGGGGGGTGGAAAAAATAGCCCGTGGTGAGGTGCTTGGTCTGCATCCACCAGTTGGCTTCGTCAATATGGACACCCATCCAGATATTTCTAACGAGCTGGAAGATGGCAAACACGGCCAACAGGATGACCAAATACAGATTATACCTGTCGCCTGTCAGGCATTGGCGGAATCGACTGATACGGTTGGCCGCGTCTTTATTGGAATTTCTCATAGGTCCTCTGTCATATATTGTCGGCAGTCAATGCTCGGAGCCATTATAACGCATGGCTGTTCGTCAGCACGCTCCCTTTCCGCTGAAAACGGCGGAAATGGTCCTTAGCATTATCTTGAAATCCATCCAGAGGGACCAGCGCTCTATATAGAAGAGGTCGTACTTTATCATTTCATCGTATGGCACGTCACAGCGCCCGCTGACCTGCCACAGGCCGGTTATGCCGGGCTTGGCGTTCAGGCGCTGTTTGTGCCATTCCTTGTACTGGTCAACCTCGCTGGGTATGGGCGGCCTGGGCCCCACCAAGCTCATGTGGCCGGCCAGGACGTTGAAAATCTGGGGCAGCTCGTCTATGGAGGATTTGCGGAGCCACTTTCCCACTCGCGTGACGCGAGGATCATTGCGTATCTTGAACAGCGGCCCTTCGGCCTCGTTCATCTCCATCAGTTCTACCTGCATGCTTTCCGCGTTTTCGACCATGGAGCGGAACTTTATACAATTGAAGCACTTTCCGTCCTTTCCTACTCTTTTCTGGAGGAAGAAAACCGGCCCCGGAGAGTCGAGCTTGATGGCTATGGCCGCGACCAGCAGAAGCGGCCAGGTGATAAGCAAGACGATGGAAGCCAGGACGTAATCCTCCAGAGCCTTTAGGACGCGGTTTATGCCCTCGATGCGCTTCTCCTTTATGCGGATGAGAGGTATCCCGCCCACCTCGTTTACCTTGATCTCGTTGGTGATGATCTCGAAGAGTCTGGGGATGATGGAGCAGTCCACGCCCATCATGTTGCATTTGGAGGCCAGATCCAGCAGCTCCTCGGAGGTGGACTTGGAGAAGGCTATGATCACCTTTTCCACCTCGAAATCGCGCAGTACCCGGCAAAGGTCGCTGGTCTTGCCCAGCACCTTCAGGCCCTTAAGGTCGGGGTCGTCGAACTTCGTGTACAGGGGATCGTCGTCAATAAATCCTATGGGGTACAGTCCGAAGGAAGGGTGCCTCTTCAGCTTGCGGGCGACCTCGGCGCCCACCTTGCCCGACCCAATGATGAGCGTTCTGGACATGATGACGTCGCTGATGCCCAGGGCGGAAAGGAGCAGCTGCAACAAGGTCCTTCCCGTGAAGAGGAAGAGTATGCTCAGAATCCAGAAGAAGACCAGAAAACCTTTATTGATAACGTTCACGCTGAGCAGAAAGGAGCATAGCATTAGGAAGATGATGTAGGCGTTCACAGCCCCCACTATGCGCGGTATCTTGTCCAGGATATGCACACGCGCGCGCACCTCGTACATCCCACTCACCTTGAGAGAGAGGAGGAGGAACGGAGACAACAGGAGCAAGGGGGCCGAGATTTCCCTTAAGGTCACGAAGTTCTCGGCTGGGAAATGATTGATTACGAAGGCATTCTCGAAGCGCAGCCAGTAGGCTACCCACAGCGCCCCCAGGAAAGCCAGAATATCCATGGAGATCAGGGCGAAAATACGGGTATACTTCTCCATAAGTTTGGAAACCGGTCTGGTGAGAAGTTCCTCGCCACCCTCTTCGAGCAAGGTCTCGAGTTCCACGTAGCTCAATTCCACCTCACCTGGGGATAAAGTATCCATAATCGCTTCTTCCCCTGTTGACACCCTTTTCGTAAGCTGGAGTCCCATTTTCCATCCCTCCGTCATTGCCTCGGGTTGGAAGTCTCGAAGAGCTCCCATTTTGCGGCCGTGTCGTCTTTGCGTCGGGATCCGTTCCAGGCGCTGTTTACCAGGTTTTGCATGTTATTCTTAAAGACATTGACGTCGTATTTTAAGGCGTGCTCGCGGATCGCCCGGGGGTCGTAATGCTCGGGCTTGAAGGCACGCACCGCTTCCGCGACGGACTGGGCGTCCTGCTTATGGAAGAAGCTGCCCGTTTTGCCCTCGACCACCGTTTCCAACGCGCCCCCTTTGGCGTAGGCGATGACCGGCCTTCCCGCCGCCATGGCCTCGAGGGGCACGATGCCGAAGTCCTCTTCTTGAGGGAAAATGAGGGCGAGACAACGCGAATAGAGGTCGTTCAACTCCCCGTCGGGTACCCTTCCCAGGAATTCGATGTTGGGGCGGGCCTTTTCCTTCAAGGATTCCAGCTCCGTGCCCGTCCCGGCTATTTTCAGCTTGAGCCCCAAGGCGTTGAACGCTTCCACCACGATATCGGCGCGCTTGTAAGGTATCAGCCTCCCCACCACCAGGAAATAGTCATCCAGGGAATCGCTCGGCTTGAATCGCGCCGTCTCCACGGGGGGATTGATGACTACGGCATCCCGGCGGTAATACTTTTTGATGCGTCTGGCCACGTGACGGCTGTTGCACACGAAAATGTCCACCCTATCGGCCGCGCAACGGTCCCAGACCCTGAGATAATTGGTCATGTAGGGCATAACCGCCTTGACTAGGGGGTTGAGGCGCCCGAAGCGCGGATTGTCAAGGTAATGATGGTAGCCGCTCCAGTAGTAGCGTATCGGCGTGTGGCAATAACAGATATGCAGCGTCTCCGGTGAGGTCAGCACGCCTTTCGCCTCGGCGTGGGAACTGGAGATGACCACATCGTATTCGGAAAGGTCGAAACGCTCGAATGCCACCGTCCTTAGAATGGAAAATGCCTGGTGTTTTTCCTTGGCTTTGGGGATTTTCTGTAGAAAGGATGTCCTCACGTCGGCGTCCGCCAGGTTGGGGAATTCCTCAGGGCGATACACGGAAGTGTATATGGGAGCCTCCGGATACATCTCGTGCAGGGAGATGAGCACTCGCTCAGCCCCCGCGAGATTGGTCAGCCAGTCGTGCACCAGGGCAATCCTCATCGCTCGCTCTATTCCTCCTCATCCCTTCCGTTCTTGTTCACGTTCGCCCCTACGTGGTGCGGGCCTAAGGCCCTCGACTTCCGGGTGAAGGCGGAAGAATGAGGCTCCAGCGGTGTTTTGGACACCTGGGTCTTAAGGATTCAGGGATCAAAGGGAATGACCAGGATAATAAAGAATTTTCTCGCCCTAGTTAGCCCCTCTTTTCGTACCCAAGTTTTTGTCCTCTTACACCCCCTACTACGAGCCCGACTGCCTCCGCTTCCTGCCTTTACCATTATGTCCGCTCATATTTTTGCCGCCGCTATGCCGGGAAGACAATCCCCTTATACATTGTTTTCAAACCTGTTCTTATTATAACTTCAAGCGGCCGCACGACTCAAGCACCCGCCAATAGAAGTAACACTATCGCCACCTCGGCGTTACCGCAAGTTGGCGGCTTTTTGGCCCGGTAGGCGTACACGGCCTGCAGTATCGATCTGCCCAACTCGAAAACAACCTTGGCTGCCTTCTCCTCTATCTCCTCTATACCCTTCGCTTCGGAGACCGGACGTAGCGCCATAGT
>ENA-ORXB01001250-ORXB01001250.1-sediment-metagenome-genome-assembly--contig:-NODE-1250-length-32558-cov-5.369077_pt1 | contig 32558 bp, 32 predicted proteins | sample MGYA00237863_ERZ511475 | MGnify/ENA primary metagenome ERZ511475 (study PRJEB26305, sample SAMN06343858) | sediment metagenome | isolation source: hot spring sediment | place: Canada: British Columbia... | reverse complement strand
CGGGACGTGCGCTACGCCGTGCCCTTCCTCGTCCAGCTCTGGCTCTTCGCCTCGCCCGTGGCCTACTCCACGAGCCTCGTGCCCGAGCGCTGGCGGTGGCTGTACGGACTCAACCCCATGGCGGGAGTGGTGGAGGGGTTCCGCTGGGCCCTCACCGGGCGCGGCACGCCGCCCGGGACTGCCCTGGCCGTATCCGTCCTGGCGGTCGTGGCCGTCCTGGTGGGGGGCCTGCTCTACTTCCGGCGGGTGGAGTCCACCATGGCGGACATGATCTGAGATGGGAGCTGTAGCCATCCGCGCCGAGAACTTGAGCAAGCGCTACCGGATCGGGGAGCGCGAGCGCTACCTCGCCCTGCGCGATGCCCTGGCGGGGCTCCTCAAAGCCCCCCTGCGTGCCCTGCGCCGCGGGAACGACGACTCCTACATCTGGGCCCTCAAGGACGTGAGCTTCGAGGTGCCGGAAGGGGAGGTGCTCGGGATCATCGGCCGGAACGGTGCGGGCAAGACCACCCTCCTCAAGATCCTGGCCCGGGTCACCGACCCCACCGAGGGCTACGCCGAGGTGCGCGGGCGGGTCGGGAGCCTCCTCGAGGTGGGGACCGGGTTCCACCCCGAGCTCACGGGCCGGGAGAACGTCTTCTTGAGCGGCGCTATCCTCGGGATGTCCAGGCGGGACATCCAGCGCCGCTTCGACGAGATCGTGTCCTTCGCCGGCGTGGAGCGGTTCATCGACACCCCCCTCAAGCGCTACAGCACAGGGATGCAGATGCGCCTCGCCTTCGCCGTCGCCGCCCACCTGGAGCCCGACATCCTGCTGGTGGACGAGGTCCTCGCCGTGGGGGACGCCGAGTTCCAACGGAAGTGCCTGGGGAAGATGGAGCGGGTGGGGGGCGAGGGCCGCACGGTCATCTTCGTGAGCCACCAGATGAACCAGATCCGCCGCCTCTGCCAGCGGGTGATCTGGATGGAGGCGGGGCGCGTCTTCGAGGAGGGTCCCACGGCCAAGGTCACCGCCGCCTACGAGGCCGCCATGAGCTCGCGGAACAACCGCCCCGACCCGGGCGAGAGATCGGGCCCAACGTGAAGGCCCGCTTTCTCGGCTGGGAGATCGTCGAACCCAGGGGCCCCGAGCCCCACATCCTGACCGAGCTCGGCCCCACCACCATCAGGTTCCACCTCTGGGCCCGCGAGGACCTCGGACCGTGCCACCATGGGATTGTTCTGTACGACATGGACGGCCGCCGGGTCTGGGGTTGGGCGATTGACCAACTGCCCGTTCCAGCTGGCGAGTCCACCCTGACCTACCGCTTTCCCATGCTTCCCGTCCGGCCCGGCAGCTACTCCTGGCTGGTGACGCTCTTCGACCACGCTGGCTTGCTGGATTCCTGGCACGTTGTCCCTGACCTCCTGGTGGCGACGGAAGATCATCAGCATCGCATGGACGAATGGAGCGGACTGCTGAACGTACCTATGCAGTTCGAGCTCGCCAGACCCCCTGCTCGGCTTCCGGGGAGTCAGACCTCATGAATGTTTCGGGCACAGTCTTCGGCTCGCTTCTCGGAAGACTGACATCCCGTGACCGCGACGGGCGCCCTTCAGTCGCTCGCTACTCACAACCAAGCCGACGGAGATCGCTTCGATGGCGCCTCCACGACCTTGCCGTTCGGCTCGGATACGAGGTCCGCGCCTGGCCCCACCCGGCTACCTATGAAGCTGCCTTGCGCGCTGTGCTGAGGGCGCGGCGCATTAACTGCGTTCTAGATGTCGGTGCCAACCGGGGCAGTTCGGTTTGCTCGTGCGGCGGCTAGGATATCGGGGGCGAATCGTGTCCGTAGAGCCGGGGACCGAGGCTTTCCGAATCCTTCGCGCGGTCAGCGGGAACGATACGGCTTGGGAGGCGGTACGCTTGGCTCTGGGATCGAAGCCGGGTGAGGCGAAGCTCCACGTTACCCGGTCCGATGATCTGTCCTCGCTCCGGTCGCTGACATCCCGGGCTGAGGACTTCTTCCCTGAGAGCTGTCGGATCACACGAACAGAGGACGTGGTTGTGTCTACCCTCGACGCATGCTTCGACCGGTTCGTGCGGGGTCTGCCACAGCCGACCGTCTTCCTAAAAGTTGACACGCAGGGCTACGACCTCGAGGTTCTTAAAGGTGCCCAGCGAGTGCTCCCCAAAGTTGAAGCGCTTCAGGTTGAGGTCTCGTCCGTGCCGCTGTATGAAGACGTCCCCACCTGGCAGCAGATGGTGTCCTGGTGCGAGGCACGCGGCTTCGGCCTCTACGGGCTGTTCCCGCTACTGCGCGGGCCGCAGGGCCATCTGGTCGAAGCCGACGCCATTCTCGTGAGGGTTCAGTAAAGTGGTGTCGCTGGGGATGGTCGACTTGACCCAAGAGGCCAGAGCCGCTCAGCCCCTCATTACCGTCGTCATCCCGACGCGCAACCGGCGCCGCCTGCTCGAGGAGGCCGTCGAGAGCGTCCGGCGCCAGACGTACCCCAACTGGGAGCTCATCGTGGTGGACGACTGCTCGCAGGACGACACCTGGTCCTACCTCACTTCCCTCCAGGACCCGCGCATCCGCGCCATCCGGCTCGAGCAGCACTCCGAGCGCTCCGCCGCCCGAAACCGCGGCCTGGCCGAGGCGCGAGGCGAGTACGTGCTGTTCCTGGACGACGACGACCTCCTCGCGCCGAGATCCCTGGAGCTCCTGGCGGCTGAAGCGGCGAGGTACCCAGCCGCGGTGGGCGTGGCGGGGGGCGCGCTGCAGTTCGACGCGCGGGGCCACCGCCGCAGAGTCCGCTGGCCCCGGCGGCGCTGGAGGGGGCTTGTGTGGCCGGCGATCCTGTGGGGGTGGTGGGTCCTTCCGGGCCAGGCCCTCATCAAGCGGGACGAGCTCGTCAAGTCTGGTGGGTGGGACGCGACCCTCGCTGGCCCCGAGGACCAGGAGCTCTGGCTTCGGCTGGGCTGCCGGGGGCCCGCAGTGCTGGTGCCCGAGCTGGTGCTCATGAACCGGTGCTGGGTGACCTGGCGCGGGGCGGATACCGCGGAGGTGGAGGCGGAGTTCCGGCGGCAGTTCGTGGCTACCCTTGCTGGCGCGGAGGGCGTCCTTGCGCGGAAGGTTCTAGCGTCGAGAGAGGCGTTCGGACGTGCCGTCCAGGCCTACGCCGAAAACCGCTTCCGTGAGGCGTTCCTGTGGTGGTGGCGCGCGCTCAGACTCGCCCCACGTGTGGTTCTTGCAGCACCCATCCGGCCGACCTCTCTCGGACTGGGGCTCCGGATCTTCGTGGGCCTCCTGGCAGGGGGCCGGGCGATGACTGCACTCCGGCGCCTGACAGCCGCCGCACGGAACCGCCTTCGCCGGGCTCCTGCGGGCGTGGTTGAGGTGTCTGGGTCGGCCGTCTGGAAGGGGTCCCGACATCGGTGATGCAGTTTCTCGTGGTTGGAAGCGCTCCTCTCAGCTTCCCGGGAGGGGTCGAGCAGCAATGCCGACGGCTCGTCCAGGGCCTTCGCCATCTGGGTCACGACGCGCGCTATATTTCTGCACAGGACCTGGTCCCATCCTGGGCTGGCGGTTTTCCCGCCCGACGCCAGTGGCAGGGCCTTGCCGAGGCGGTCGCAGCGCGCACGCTGGACCGGGCCGCGGAGGTCGTGATCACTAACGGTCCGATCGGGTGGGGCGTGCGCGGTCGTACCCTGAGCGTTCACTGGTACCACGGAACCTACGCTGGGCAGGCCGCAGCCATTCGTCCTTACATCAGCCGGTTGGGGTACCTAAAGATGCGGTATTTCGATTCCCATCTACTGGAGCGCCTAGCGGGCCGCAATAAGATGGCGGTGGCAGACTCTGAGAGGGTTGCCTTCGAGATACAGCGCAACTTCGGCTACGCGTGTGTACCTGTATGGTTTCCGATTGACACGGATAGATTCCGTCCTGGGCCGAGACACCCGCGAATCTTGCGTGAGCTGGATGTTCCAGATGGCAGGTCCGTTGCGCTCTTCGTCGGGCTGGGGAGACCTATGAAAGGCGAGGGTACGGTGCTGGCCGCCGCTCATGAGGTCGGTGGGGTCTGCTGGCTCCTGTTGGGAGAGGAACCCCCGCGCCTAGCGAAGCTTCCCGTGAATGTAGTCGTCCGAAACTCCGTGAGCCCTGATGTCATGCCCCACCTGTTGCGCAGCGTGGACGTGGTAGTTATGCCATCCCTATACGAACCGGTTGGCACCGTCGCTGCGGAAGCACTCGCCTGCGGAACCCCCGTCATCGCAGCCCCCTCAGGGACTGCGGACCTCATGGCGAAATTCCCAGAGTTGCGGCGCTGGATTCTGACTGATCCCAGGGACGCAGGACAGCTAGCGCAACTGGTGCGCGAGGTCATCGAGGCCGGCGACGAACTCCGCTCGGTTGTTCGGGAGGTCGGCCAAGTGCTTGTGGAGCCTCTTCGCATCGATAACTGGGTGCGGCGCTTTCTGGAAGCGATCGGGCTAGGACGGTCATGAAGTACAGAACGCTCTGGGTAGCGCTGGGGATCCAGCGTCCGCGCCCCCAACATAGCCCGCAGGAGGCGGAGGCCCTACGACGCTGGGCCCGGGGTCGCCGCTCCCTGGTCGAAGTGGGCGTGGCTGAAGGTGCTTCCGCCGCGGTGCTGCGCTCGGTCATGCACGAGGAGGGGGACCTATTCCTGGTTGATCCCTTTCACCTCTCCCGGAACCCCTTCTTCAACACGGGATTGGTAGCGGCCCTCAGGACGGTGAACCGCGTGAAGCGGGGTCGGGTGCATCTGATAAAGGCGACCAGCCTGGAGGCAGCCTCCCGCTGGGATCGCAGCCTCGACCCGGTATTCATCGACGCGGACCATCGCTACGAGGCGGTGCGGGCGGACTGGCTGGCATGGAGCCGGTTCGTCGTTCCGGGAGGGGTCGTCCTGTTCCATGACGCGATACCGAAGCCGGGCCATCCCGAGGGCCCCGCTCGGTTGGTAACCGAGCTGTTCCGGTCGGGGCGGACTCCGGATTGGTCCATCGTGGACGAGGTTGACACCCTAGTAGTAGTGCAACGCCGCCAAGGAGCTAGTCGGGGTTGACTATGACCCTGACTGTCTCGGTCATCATCCCCACCTGGCGGCGGGCACCGTGGCTCGTGCGGTGCCTCACGGCCGTCCTCGCCCAGGGCCCCAGGCCACACGAGGTGATCGTGGTGGGCAGGGCCGAGGACCGAGAGGCCCAGGAAGTGGTAGAAGAGGCGGCCCGGACCACAACCGTCCCCGTCCGCTGGGTGGAGGTGAACCGTCCCGGCCACATCCCTCCTATCCAGGCCGGGCTGGCCTCCGTGCAGACGCCTATCGCCGCCTTCTTAGACGACGATGCCGAGCCCGAGCCCGGGTGGCTCCAGGCGCTGCTCGAGCCCTTCGCGGACCCTCGCGTCGGCTGCGTGGGGGGCAGGGTAGTCACCCCCGGGTTCAGAGGCAAGGTTCGCCGTGACGCCGGGAAGATCCGCTGGTACGGGAAGCACGTCGGCAACATCGGGACCCTGGAAATGCCAAGGCCCTGGTGGAGCTCCTTTCTGACATGAGGAGGCGGAGGGATCTCGGAACCAAAGCCGCGGCTCGGGCGGGAATGTTCTCTCCAGAGAAGCGGGCTCAAAGGTTGGTGGAGCTAGTCAGGGAGGTAGCCCGGGGTGCGAACCTCTCGGCTGGCTAGCCGAATTCTCGGGAGCACCAGGGTGCGGGCCGTGTGGAGTCGCTTGCGGGCAGCTCCGGCTCTGGGGCCCGTTCTTCACGGCATTGCCCAGAGGGTCTTGCCTCCCGGACCGGTGTGGGTGGTCGTTCAAGGGGGCCCGCTTCGCGTTAGGCAGTTCCTCTGCGACCCGAGGTTCCACATGGGCTACATCCGGGGCGACCACGAGCCTTGGGTGGTCGAGTGGCTTAGCCAGCGACTCCAGCGAGGCGGGACCTTCGTCGACGTCGGAGCGCATCTTGGCTACTTCACGCTCATTGCGGCGGACATCGTGGGTCCGAAAGGCCGGGTCATCGCCTTTGAGCCCGACCCTCGAAACGCAGCCATCCTGGAAGCGAATGTTACGGCAGCAGGACAAGGCGACAGGGTAGAAATTGTGAGGGCCGCAGTGGGGGCCGAGGACGGCGTCACGCCTTTCCTGATGGATCGGGATTACTCCAGCCGGGTGCCTGCCGAGGGAGAGGCTCCAAGAGCTGCGGCCGTTATGCAGCGAGCCCTCGACGGGTTGGACCTCGACCCCGGGACTGTCATCAAGGTGGACGCCGAAGGTGCCGAGTTGCATGTGCTCCTGGGGGCTCGTAGACACCTGGGGGAGAAGAGAGGAACGTGGATCATTGAGGTCCACGAGCCTGCTCTGGAGGAAGCAGTTCTCGCCACCTTGCGCCAGTGCGGTTACGCTCCAGAGGCCTATGCGCCCGCACACCCCGTTTATGCGGACTATCGACGGCGCTACGTTTTGGCGAGGTCAGTTCCTCCTTTTCCTCAACAACGACATGCGGCTACACCCCGAGTTCGTTCGTGAGCTGCTGCTGCCGCTACTTGCCGACGAGCGACTCTTTGCAACAGACGCGAAACAACTCGACTGGGAAGGCAATGCAGTCGTGCACCAGCGTACTGTCCTTGACCCGGCCGGTCCCCGGGCGTCTGCCGGCCCGATGTTTGCACAACTGGACATGCCGTGTCCTGCGCTTTGCGTGTTTGGTTCAGCGGCAGACCTGATGGTTCGGCGCTGGATGTTCGAATCACTGCGTGGATGGGACACAAGGTACCCCATCGGCTGGGAGGATGTGGACCTTTGCTGGCGCGCATGGCTTCGGGGCTGGCCGATACTGTACGTCCCTTCTGTAGTTTGCTGGCACCGCGTGGGGGCATCGGCGTCCTCGCGGGAGGGTGCAGAGCGCCATCTCGAGGGAGCCCTGAAGGGCCGGTTGCTTTTTGCCGCGATGCATCTGCCGCCATCGTGGGCACTCAAAGTGGTGGCGGCGACCACGGCAGGTGTTCTGCGCGACTTGGTTCGCGGCAAGGCTGACACGGCGGCGGTCCGCCTGCGGGCTTTGCGGTGGTACGCCGGGCTGCTACCGCGGGTGCTGTCGGAAAGACGTGCCCTCTACCTCTCGGCAGGGAGTAGCCCCGGTGCTCACCTCGCCAGGCTTACGGAAGTCGCCCAGCTGTCCTACGATGGCGGGATTGAGCGCGGGGCTGAGAATACGCATAAGTAGGACTGTACAGTTGGACCGCCGTCAAGCCGCGGACCGTGCAGTACGGGCGAATCTGAGAGAGCGCGTGCGGAACGCGCTTGCCCGCTTGCCCATTGGGCCAGAGCAATGGGAACGGACCCACGAGCCCATCATCGCTAACAACCTGGAGAGGCTTGTTCTCCTGGCGCAAGCGGCTGCCACCGGCCCCCCGGGGGCAGCGCTTGACGTCGGCGTGGGCTACGGCTATTCGGCGGCGGCTGTCAGGGCCGCGCGTCCCGGCGAGGAGCTCTGGTGTCTGGAGCATCCAAGCCGCGATGTCCGCTTCACCCCGGCCTGGCGCAATATGCTCGCTGTGTGTGATTGTCGTGCCATTCTCGCTGACGCTGGCGCGCTCCCTTTCCGCTCGGGGGGGTGTTTTCTGTTGTCTGCGCGGCGGAGTTGATCGAGCACCTCTCACCAGAGAGACTCCCGCCGGTCCTGGTAGAAATGGTCCGAGCTCTTCGACCCGGCGGCGTCTTAGTGGTAACGACGCCCAACCTCGCACGCCTCTGGAACCGGCTCGCTTTGCTTCGTGGCAGACCGTTTCTGACTTCCCCCGCGTTCCGCATCGGAAGCACTTACGGGCACCTGCGAGAGTACGCAGGAGGCGAGGTGGCAGAGCTTCTCGTCTACGCGGGCCTTACCCAGATCGTGGTTTCCTTCGCACCCTCCCGCGGGATTGCAGCCCACGGCGCCCTCCCGAGTAGGGTTCTGGCACTCGCAGAGTGGTTCCTGCCCAAGGTCGGGTGCCACGAGCTCAGTACGTTCCTGGTCGCCTGGGGGCGAAAACCATGAGCGAGGTCACCGTTGTCATCCCCACCTGGAGACGTGCCTCTTGGCTTGGGCGTTGCCTGGCAGCAGTCCTCGCGCAGGAGCCCCGACCGCAGGAGGTCGTCGTCGTGGGTAGAGCTGAGGACCTGGACGCGCAGGAGGTGGTAAGGAGGGCAGCGCGGACCCCGGGGGCCGTTCCGGTTCGCTGGCTTGAGGTGGATCGCCCTGGTCACATTGCTCCGATCGAGGTCGGGCTCAGGGCTACCGCGACTCCCCTCATCGCCTTCCTGGATGATGACGCCGAACCCGAGCCGGGCTGGCTTGGTGCCCTCGTCAGCGCTTTTAGCGATCCGCAAGTTGCTTGCGTTGGTGGGAGGGTGATTACTCCCGGATTGCGTGGCAAGGTCCACCCCGACGCAGGCCGGGTGCGCTGGTACGGTAAGCACATCGGGAACATCGGCGCCCTCGAAGCGCACGGTCCCCTTGAGCTAGACGGCGTGATGGAGGGTAACTGGGCGTGGCGAATGGACGCGCTACGCAATCTTCGCCTTGACCTGATCTTTGAAGATGGCGACGCCACCATGTACGGCTTAGACCTTTGCCTTCAGGCGAAGGCGCTTGGCTGGCGGGTCATCTACGAACCCCGTGCACGTGTGGTACACCACATCGCGCCCCGCGACCCAACCCTCGACAGAGCGGACCTCACCGCCCGCACCTTCGCTTACAGTCGGAACATGACCTACATCGGCTTGAAGCACTTCCGGGGGTTCCGTCGGGCCATATGGCTGGGCTGGTGGTGGCTGGTGGGAGATAGCGGGTCCCGGGGGCCGGTTCGGGCGATAGGCGGCGCCCTGCGGCGCAATGGGAGACCAATAGGTCTCCTGCTTACAGAACTCTCGGGAAAGGTGGAAGGAGTGCGCTGGTGGAAGAAAGCCCGCCCATAAAGGTCCTTCTGGTCTCCTCGCATCCGGTCCAGTATGCGGTCCCCCTCTACCGGCTCTACTCACGCGACCCGCGCCTGGACGTGACCGTGGCCTACTGCTCTCTCCAGGGGGCGGAGCCGGGGGTGGACCCGGAGTTTGGAGTCGAGTTCGCCTGGGACATTCCGCTCCTTGAAGGCTACCGATGGGTGCACCCGCCGAACCGCTCGCCACGTCCTGGGCTCGGGGGGTTCTTCGGGCTTGTCAACCCGGGACTTGCAAGCATTATCTGGCGCGACCGGCCGGACGTGGTGGTCTGCTATGGCTGGTGGGCGGCTTCCTTCTGGGTTGCTGCCGTCGCGGCCAAACTCTCCGGGGCAAAGCTCGTCTTCACCACCGACGCTCATACCCTGGCCCCGCGGGATGGGGCCAGGTGGAAGGTCCGCTTCAAACGCTTCCTCCTGCCGGCCATTTTCCACCTCGCGGATGCCGCCTTCGGTCCCTCCACCCGCACCCTTGGGTTCCTGCGGGATCTCGGGGTGCCCGAGCGAAAGCTCTTCCTCACCCACTACGTGGTTGACAACGACTTCTTCTCGCGAGGTGCGGCTGCCGCCGACAGGCGGCTCGTGCGGGCTGGCTGGGGGGTCCACGAGGATGCCTTCGTGGCGCTCTTCGTGGGGAAGCTCGTTCCCTGGAAGCGGCCCCAGGACTTCCTCGAGGCCGTAGCCCGGGTGCCGTGGGTCTTCGCCGTGCTCGCCGGGGAAGGCCCCCTGAGGAGCGAGCTCGAGGCCCGCGCCTTCCAAGCGGACCTGAAAGGCCGGCTACGGTTCCTCGGGTTCGTGAACCAGAGAGGGCTTCCGGAAATCTACGCGGCCTCCGACGTACTGGTTCTGCCCTCCCATTACGAACCCTTTGGTCTTGTCGTGAACGAGGCCTTCTCCTGCGGGATGCCTGCCATCGTCTCCCAGGCCTGTGGCGCAGCCTGCGACCTCGTCAAGCACAGCGAGACAGGCTGGGTCATCCCCGTGGGGGACGTGGATGCCCTCGCGACCTGCCTCAGGGAGGCCGCCTCTGACCGCCAGCGGCTTCGGGCGATGGGAGACGCAGCCCGTAAACGTATGGCGACTTGGTCTCCCCGGGAGAACGCGGACGCCTTTGCGCGCGCCATCGAAATGGCCGCGAGGAACCGACGGTGAGAATCCTCATCTACGCCCATGCCTTTGCGCCCAAAGTGGGCGGCGCCGAGACCTACGTCATGCACCTGGCCCGGGGGCTCGCGGAGGGGCCTGAGCGTGAGGAGTGCGAGGTGATCGTCGCTACTCCCACGCCGGCCGGCGGCTCCGACGACTCTTCCCTGCCGTTTCGCGTCGTTCGGGAGCCGAGTCTCAATGCGCTCTGGCGTCTGGTTGGCTGGGCCGATGTAGTGCAACTGGCTGGGCCGGTCTTCGTCCCTCTCTTCCTGGCCCTCCTGCGCAGGAGGCCGGTGGTCATCGAGCACCACGGCTACCAGGCCGTCTGTCCCAACGGCCTGCTGTTTCTGGAGCCGCAGAAGCAGGTCTGCCCCGGACACTTCACGATGCGGAGGTACCACCGATGCGTGCGCTGCGTGGCGGCAACCGAGGGCCTTCCTCGCGCATTCCTAAAGGTGTTGCTCACCTTTCCGCGCCGCTGGCTCTGCGGAAGGGCGGCTGCACATGTTGCCATTACCTCTCATGTCGCACGGCGCATTGCGCTTCCACGCACCGAGGTCATCTATTATGGCGTTCCCACGCCTACCGCCTCAAGTTCCGAGCCCAGACTTCGAGACCTACCTGTCACCTTCGCGTATGTGGGCCGGCTTGTCAACGAGAAGGGCATCCCTGTTCTTCTTGAGGCTGCCAGGGTTCTGCGAGAAGAGGGCCGCTTCTTTCGGTTACGGGTCGTCGGCGACGGTCCGGAACGATCCCGTTTGAAGCAGCAGTCTGTCGCATTGGGGCTGAGCGATCTCGTGACGTTCACCGGCATCCTTCAGGGGGCAGCCCTGGAGGATGCGCTTCGCGATGTCCAGGCGGTGGTGATGCCCTCCATATGGGAGGAGACAGCGGGTCTGGCGGCCATCGAACACATGATGCGCGGCCGGCTGGTGATAGCGTCGGCCATCGGCGGTCTGGCGGAAGTTGTGGGGGGCGCGGGGTTCGTCTTCGAGGCAGGCGATCCTCGGGGGCTCGCTGCTTGCATGCGACGCGTCCTCGACGACCCGTCCGCCGCTTGGGCAGTCGGCATGCAAGCGCGGCAGAGGGCAGAGCAGTTATTCCGGGTGGACCGCATGGGAGAAGACCACAGCAGCCTCTACCGCAGGGTGACAGCAGGCCAGAGATGAGCGAGGGTGTCCTCGAAGAGCGGACCATCGGGGGGCTGCACGATTTCCTCATGGCCCGGATCCTACCTGCCTACGTACGTCCCCCCGGCAGGGCGGCGGACCTGGGAGCCGGCAGTGGAGCCCTGGCGGTTCGCCTGAATGCGGCGGGGTGGCACGTTGTGGCGGCAGATATCGACCCGCAGTCATACAGGGCCCCGTGCGCCTTCGTCCAGGTCGATCTCAACGACCCAGATTTCCCCTCGGCGCTTCCGGGAAGGTTCGACCTCGTCACAGCGGTGGAGGTCATCGAGCATCTGGAGAGTCCTGCGCGGTTTCTGAAAGGAGTTGCGCAGATTCTCGCGCCAACGGGAGTCGCCATCGTGACCACCCCGAACGTGGAGAACCTGCCCGGGCGTCTTTGGTTCCTCCTCACCGGCCAGCTCAGGATGATGGACAGGCGCGGAGAGCCTACCCACGTTTCGCCTGTGTTCCTCGACCTCCTCTGCCGCAAGTGGCTTCCGGCGGCCGGATTGCAGTTGCGGGCACGCCATCCATACCCCGAGCAGGGATTCCGGGTATCACGTCCGGCTGTGAGATGGGCCCTCGGCGCCGTCGCGGCACTGTTGCCCTCGCCGGGTCTGCGTGGAGACTGTCACGTCCTCGTGCTGAAGCCTGTCGGTTAGGAAGACAACGCATCCCATGATTGCCTTCGGTCGTCCTCGCGTCAGGGCGGGTTTGCCGCCGGCGGCTGTGGCCGTTGTTCTGCTGGGCGCTGCGGCCCTCCTTGCGGGTGCCGCGGGGCTGCAGCGGGCGGGGCTGACGCGGCTGGTACCGATAGGGCTGGTGGCGGCCCTCGTGGCGCTGGCCGTCGTCTCCAACTGGCGGCGGGGGCTGTACGTTCTCTTGCTCTGGATCGTGTTCGAAGATCTTCCCCGCAAGTACCTGGGCAACAACATGCTCATCTTCTTCAGCAAGGATGTGGTGGCTGGCCTGGTGTACTTCGTCTTCCTTGCGGCGGCCCGACGCGGAGGTCTGCCGCGCATGAGGCCGCGGTTCGCCTTACCCCTCGCGCTCTTCGCGGCCTGGGCAGCCGTGCAGGTCTTCAACCCCAACTCGCCAAGCCCGCTCTATGGCCTCATGGGGCTGCGGCTGTACTTTTTCTACGTTCCCTTGATGTTTCTGGGCTACGCCCTGCTGCGCGACGAGGCCGACCTGCGCCGGTTCGTGCGGTTCAACCTGGCCGTGGCTGCGGTCGTGGCCGCCCTCGGCATCGCGCAGGGCATAGTCGGGCTGGATTTCCTCAACCCGCCCGAGTTGGCTCCAGAATTGTACCTGGCGCGCCTGGTGCGGCAGGCCCCCATCACCGGCGCCCTGGTGCCACGACCGACGTCGGTCTTCGTCAGCGACGGGCGGTTCGCCTGGTACATGCTCGTGATGTTCCTGCTGGGGAGCGGAGCGCTGGTCTGGCTGAGGGTGCGGCGAGGCCGCACCGTCTGGGAGGTGGCGGGGGCGCTCGGGCTCATCGTGGCCGCCATCGTCGTCAGCGGGTCGCGCGGCACCTTCATGTACATGCTGGGCAGCGCCGCGGTGCTCACGGCCGGCGTGCTGTGGGGCGCCCGGGCCCGTCTCCGGACGATGGTTGTGCGCGCGCTGCAGCCGGCGCTGGCCCTTGGTGGTCTGGCGCTCGTGGGCGTTCTGGTCCTGTTCCCGGAGGCGGTGGGGGCCCGCTGGTCGTTCTACTACGAGACCATCGCCCCCTGGAGCCCCACTTCCGAGCTGGCCTGGCGTGTGTGGGGTTATCCGGTAGCCAACTTCCTCGGCGCCTTCGCGTACCCGTCCTGGCCGGTGGGCTACGGCACCGGCACGTCGTCCCTGGGCGTACAGTATGCGACGGGACTGCTCGGACTACCCGAGCCGGGCATCGGGGTCGAGAGCGGGTACGGCACGCTCGTCCTGGAACTGGGCGTCCTCGGGCTGCCTCTGTGGCTACTGTGGACCTCATCCCTCGTCCGCGAGGGGTGGAGGGTGGTGCGCCGGCTGCGGGGCAGCGCCCTGTTCCCCGTGGGGTTTGCGATCCTGTGGTTTGCGTTCCTCCTGTTGTTTCCGTTCACGTTCGGCGGCATGCAGCCCTACCAGAACTACGTCTTCAACGCCTACCTATGGCTGCTGCTGGGCATTCTCTGGCGGCTGCCAGAACTGAGGACGATGCATGGCCGCGTCTAGGCGGAAACTGCGCGTCGCCGTCGTCACCCCCGAACTCCACCGCCGCGGGGGCACCGAGCGGTGCCTGGCCGAGCAAGTGGAGCGCTGGCGCAACCGGTTTGATCTCCGTCTTTACACGATGCGAGCTGACGGCGTAAACCTGACCGGGATCTCGGTGCGTCGCATTCCTTGGCTACCGGGACCTCACCTGTTCCGTTACGTCTGGTGGTATGTGGCCAACACTGTCGTGCGGCGCTTGGATGCGTTGCGGCTCGGCCGACCCGACGTAGTTTACTCCCCGGGTGTGAACTGCCCGGACGCGGATACGATTAGCGTGCACGTAGTCTTTGCCAAGTACTGGGAGCGGGTGGCGCCCACGGTCTGGCGTGCTCTCTTACATCCGCGGGTTGCAGCGCGCACCGTCCACCGCATTTTCTATTGGGCGCTTGTGCGCCGGCTGGAGCGCTGGGTGTATTCTGGCCCGGCGACGGTCTGGGCTCTATCCAGGGAAGACGCGGGGGAACTGGAGGTGCGCTTCGCTCGTCCTGCCGGTACAGTCCCGGCGCTTGCCCACGGAGTGGACACGGCCTTCTTTTCACCCGAGGCAAGGTTCCGCCGACGTGGTGCTGCCCGATCTCGGCTGGGGCTCGGCGATGAACGAGTTCTGCTGCTCGTGGGGAACGACCCAATCATCAAAGGTGTCGATACCGCAATACGCGCGCTGGCGTCGCTGCCGTCGGACGTGGTTTTGGTCGTTGCAGGGCACGCGGGCGCGGACCAGGTGGTGCGCTGGGCGCGGGATGCCGGCGTAGCCGGCCGCGTGCGGCTGTGGGCGCATAGCGCCAATGTGCTGGACTACTATGCTGCCTCGGATGTCTTGATTGCTCCGTCCCGCGGAGACGCGTTTCCCAACCCGCCGATGGAAGCACTGGCGTGTGGCCTTCCTGTTGTGGTCAGCTCGAAGGCCGGGGGGCCGTTGGACCTGGTGCAAGATGGCCGTCATGCCCTTGTGCAGGACGACCCTGAGGATGCTTCGGAACTGGCCGGCCTCGTGCGCAGCCTCCTGGAGCAGCCGGCCCTTGTGGAGAGGATCGTTTCGGAAGGCCGCGCGCTGGCGGAGCGGTGCTCTTGGGACGTCAATGCCGATCGGGCGGCGGCCCTCATCGAGCGCGAGGCCACCACGCCGCGGGTCCTCGTGCTGGCGACAGACGCCTGGGGCACGGGGGGCATTGAGCGCGTTACGCGGACACTTGTCCGGGCGCTCGCCGACGCCTGCGGGCCGGAGAGGGTTGGGCTCCTCTCGCTGTACGCACAGGGCGATAAGCCTCTTCCCTGTCGGCTCTTGTACTCCGGAAGGCGCCGGCACTGGGGGCGTGTCTCCTCGGTGGAGAAGGTGGCCTATCTTGCCGCGTGCCTGAGCGCTGCGCGTCGGTGGCGGAAGCGCCTCGTGGTCGTGGCCTGTCATCCGCACCTGGCGCCAGTGGCCCGGGCGTGCGCAGCCGTTGCGGGCCGCCCGTACGCGGTGTGGTGCCACGGTGAAGAAGTGTGGCGGCCACTACGCCCTGCGGTCCGAGCCGCCCTCGTGGCCGCGGACGCCGTGTTTGCCCCTAGTCGCTTCACCGCCGGGCAGGTAGAACGGTGGGCCGGACTTCGGGAGGGGTCAGTCCGCGTCATTCCCCACTGCCTGCCTCCCGACTTCCCCACGGACGGCCAGCGAAAGCCCACGCCTTCAGCACGGGTACTGGCAGTGGCGCGGCTGGTCTTCGAACATGCGTACAAGGGAATCGATACCCTTCTCTCGGCGTGGCCGGCGGTCCTTGCTCAAGTACCGGAGGCGGAACTGGTGGTCGTCGGGGAGGGCCCCGACCGTGCGCGTCTGGACGAGATGGCGCGGAGCCTGGGCCTGGACGGGCGCGTGCGGTTCCTCGGCGCAGTGTCGGACGAGCACCTGGCGCGATGCTACGCCGAAGCCGCCGTCTTCGCCCTCCCCTCCCGATGCCGGGTGGGGCCCAGGGCCGAAGGAGAGGGTTTTGGCCTCGTGCTCCTGGAGGCGGCGGCCATGGGACTGCCCGTGGTCGCCGGGCGGTCAGGCGCCGTCCCGGAAGTCGTTCGGGACGGGGAGACCGGTCTGCTGGTGGATCCGGAAGATCCCAGGGCGGTCGCGGAGGCGGTCGTGAGACTGCTGGCCGACCGGGACCTAGCGCGTCGTATGGGCGAGACGGGCCGACGGTGGGTGACAGAAGAGTTCTCCTATGGCCGTTTTCGGGAAGATGTGGGCCGGCTTGTACGGAGCGCGGCGGGCCTAGACGTCCGCTGAAAGTTGGCGTAGATGGCCTTCTCGGCAACTGTCCAGCCAACATGGCTTTTGGAGTTGTTGGCGTGCCCGCGTGATGGCCGTGCACTTGAGACATCGGAAGGGATGCTGGAGTGCTCTCGCGGGCACCGTTATCCGGTGATAGGCGGGATACCCGTTATCTTGATAACGGGAGTTCAGCCAACACACCACGCTTTCATCGAGACCCTCGAGCTCGTCGCAAGATCTCCATTGCGGGCTCTTCCTGTAACCGACGCGGGAGGGAGCAATGATGTCCACCCGTTCGTCGAGCAGGAAATCGTTGGAACCTGCGGGCTGATGTACCGCGCTGTTCGAAGGCCGCTTCCTCGGTATCCCATTCCCCGGTTCCCTCTCGGTGGCGGGCGCGGTCGAGCGTTACTTGATGTGGGATGCAACTGGGGTCGTTGGACCATTGCGGCGGCCATGGCGGGCTATCGCGCAGTCGGCATCGACCCGTCTATCAAGGCGGTTGCCGCCGGGCGCAGCGTCTCTCAACAATTGGGACAAGATGTGGGATACGTGGTTGGGGATGCGAGGCATCTTCCCTTTCGTGATGACGCATTTGACGTCACGTTCTCCTACTCTGTCTTCCAACACTTTGACAAAGAGGATGTCAGGGAAGCCCTCCATGAAGTGGCGCGGGTTTTGCGGAGAAAGGGCACAGCCCTGGTCCAGATGGCGAACGTTTTCGGAGCCAGGTCGGCTCTTAACCGGCTGCGGCAGGTCGTGACGAGCGACCAGAATTCCTTCCGCGTGCGCTACTGGACGCCAGGGGAGTTGATCCGTTGCTTCACGGAAACTATCGGTGAAACTCGGCTTAGCGTCGACGGGTTCTTCTCGCTGAATGCACGGATCGAGGATGTCGACTTGCTCCCGTCTCGCTACAAAGCCGTTGTGTTGAGCTCCGAGTGGCTGCGACGCCTTTCGGAGCGGATCTGGTGGCTCGTGTATGTGGCGGACAGCCTTTGGGTGTACGCGACTAAAGGCGTCCCGTGAACGCGCCCAAGCGTATTCTGTACGTTTCACAAGCCTGTATCCCTTATCTCGACAAGGGCGGCCTTGCCATCAGGGTCTGGAGCATGGCCAGACAGCTCGCGCGACACGGCTGGCCGGTCACCATCCTGACGGCCCGACACGGGTCGAGAGGTCCGACGACGGTGCGCAGGATCGAAGGCGTCGAGGTCGTCTACCTGCGGTCGGTGGCGCGCTACCACTCCCTGACGGTCAACCCAGACGCCTGGACCTTCGGCCGGACGCGACCCCGCGGCTTCCACCTAGCCCACATCTTCGGTCTCTACGACCTGCTCGGGCCGGTCGTGGCATGGTGGTGTCGGCGCCATGGCATTCCCTACGTCGTGGAGCCAATGGGCATGTACAGGCCGATTGTCCGCAGCATCGTTGCCAAACAACTGTACCACCGGCTCTTGGGCCGGGCGATCGTCGCGGGCGCAGCACGAGTGATCGCCACTTCCACGCTGGAGCACGATGAACTGGTGGCCGGCGGCGTGCCGGCCGAGAAGATCGCAGTCCGGCGCAACGGGGTGGATCTGGAGGAGTTCGAAACCCTGCCCGGGCGAGGTACTTTCCGGCGCCAGGTGGGCGCGGCCGTCGGGGAGCACCTGGTGCTCTACCTGGGCCGCCTTTCCAGAAAGAAGGGGCTGGATGTGCTGGCGCGGGCATTCGCAGGCCTCGACGGTGCCGCGCGCCTGGTGGTGGTGGGACCCGACGACGGCGACGGGTGTCTGCAAGACCTGCAGCACCAGATAAAGGCATTGAGTCTGGACGGGAGAGTCGCGCTCACGGGCCCACTGTACGGGCGGGATCGGCTTTCCGCTCTTGTCGACGCAGACGTCTTCGCGCTGCCCTCGCAGAGCGAGAACTTCGGCAATGCCGCCGCCGAGGCGCTGGCGTGCGGCGTACCGGTGGTCGTCTCCGACCGGTGCGGGATCGCAGAGTTCGTGCGGGCTACTGGGACCGGCGTGGTCGTGCCCTACGGCGACGCGGAAGCCTTGCGGGAGGCCATCCGCGAGGTCCTGCACGACGAGGCATTGCGCGCGTCGGTGCGCGCTCGCGCCGCCGAACTGCGGGCGGCCCTCTCGTGGGAGGAGCCCATCGCTCAGCAGGAGCGCATCTACGCCGAGGTCCTTGGGCAGGCCGAGCAATAGCCAGACAACCGAGCAATGTGTGGTATTGCCGGACAGATCAGTCCTATCCCTGAGGCCGTTGGCCCCGTGCGGGCGATGGTTGCCGCTATGCACCATCGAGGGCCGGACGGCGGTGGCCTGTGGGTGGAGGGCGCCGGCAAGATTGCCCCAGATGATCCAAGGCCATTGCAAGGCCGCGTTGTTCTGGGGAACCGCCGCCTGAGCATCCTCGACCTCTCGCCGGCGGGCAACCAGCCAATGAGCAACGAGGACGGCACCATCTGGGTGACGTTCAACGGGGAGGTTTACAACTTCCGAGACCTGCGTGCCACGTTGGAGCGCCGGGGCCACCACTTCCGCTCGCGGACCGATACGGAGACGGTGGTGCATGCGTACGAGGAGTGGGGAGTCGAGTGTGTGGCGCGCCTGCGCGGGATGTTTGCCCTGGCGGTTGCTGATACCCGCACGACGACGCCGACCGGACACGAAACGACACTCCTCCTTGCGCGCGATCCCCTGGGCATCAAGCCACTCTACTACAGCCTGGTCGGGAGGACGCTGCTGTTCGCCTCGGAGGTGCGGGCGCTGCTTGCGACAGCACTGCCGCCGCGACGGCTGTCGGAGGAGGCTTTGGCCGCTTACCTGTTGTGGGGGTCGGTGGCCGAGCCGCTGACCCTCGTTGACGGCATCCGGTCGCTGCCGCCGGGGCACCGGCTGCTCGGTCGGGTGGAGCACAGTGGGCTCCGGTTCGTCGTCGAACCCTACTGGAGGCTCCCGGCTGTTTCGTCGGCGACTGCCAACGGTTCCCGGGCGGAGGCTGTATCCGAACTGGGCCGGTTGCTGCGCGAGAGCGTCGCGCTGCACCTAGTCGCTGACGTGCCCGTGGGGATCTTCCTGAGCGGCGGGGTCGATTCTACCTGCGTCGCCGCGCTGGCCGCTGAAGCGCACGGCGCGGTCGCCACGGTCACGGTCGCCTTCCCCGAAGAGACTGCCTGGGACGAGGCGGCTGTCGCGCGCGAAACGGCCAGGCGTCTCGGCACCCAACATCACGAAGTAGCCCTCACCGGTCCGGAGGTGCTGAACCGCCTGGACGAGGCGGTAGCGGCCCTGGACCAGCCGAGCATGGACGGTATCAACACTTATTTCGTCTCGTGGGGCGCCCGTCAGGCTGGCCTGAAGGTGGCGCTGTCGGGCCTGGGCGGCGACGAGCTGTTCGGCGGGTACGCCACGTTCGCTGCGCTGCCCAGGCTGGAGACACTGGCCGCCGTTGCGCGCAGGGCGCCGGGGCCGGCCCGGTGGGCGGCGCGGGCGGTCGCTGCGTTGCCTGGTCTCGGCCACGACGCGCGCCAGAAGGTTGCGGGCCTGCTGGCCGCTCCCGATCTCCTGCCGCACCCCTACGCGTTCGCGCGGGCGCTCTTTTCTCCGCAGCGACTGCGACGTTTGCTCAACGGCACCGGACCCGCCGCACCCACCGGTCCCTGGGTGGACCGCCTGGCCGAGATTGCGGCGTCTGTCCGGAGCCTGGGGCCGTTCGGCCGCGTCTCGACGCTCGAACTAGGCACCTACTTGGTCAACACACTGCTGCGGGACACCGACGCTACCAGCATGGCCCATTCGCTCGAGGTCCGCGTGCCCTTCGTGGATCGGGAGGTCGTGGAGTTCGTGGCAAGCCTGCCCGACGCCTGGCGCGCGGGCGGTGGAGGGTCCCACCGGGGGCCGAAGGCCCTCCTCCTGCAGGCTGTGGGCGACCGGCTACCGGAGGCGGTAGTGGGGGGACGCAAGCGCACCTTCACATTGCCCTGGGAACGGTGGCTGCGCGGCCCGCTGCGGCGGAAGGTGGAGGAAGGGCTGGAGGCCGTCCCGGAGCCGCTGCGGCCGTTTCTCGACTTGGCGGAGGTCCGCGCCGTGTGGCGAGACTTCCTGGCTGGCCGGACGGGCTGGGCCCGGCCGTGGGCGCTGTACGTGCTGAACTTCTGGGTGCGCAGATATCTGGGGATGTGATCCTCGCGGCGGCCCTCCTACCGAAGGCCGACATGCGCAGGCGCACCGGAATTCCTTGTGCGAAGAGCTTCCCGCCACGGGGTGGCGCTTTTCCGGGCAGCACGGGGCGCTAATGATGGAGACCCCCGCGTGGACCATTGGGCTCACCTTTCTCACGGCCCTGATGGCTGCTGCCGGCCAACTGCTCTTCAAGCAGGGCGCGTCCGCGGTATCGGTCGACCTCGCCACCTGGTTTCTGAACGTACCTCTCCTGGCGGGTCTGGCGTTGCATGCACTGGGCTTCGTCCTGCTGGTTACCGCGCTCAAGCATGGACAGCTGTCGGTCCTCTATCCCGTATTGGCAACGAGCTATATCTGGGTGGCCTTAATGTCTGCTTGGTTCCTCGCCGAACCCTTCTCGCCTACGAAATGGGCAGGGGTGGGGCTCATCATGGCGGGCATCGCGCTCATCGTCCGATGACCGCGACATCCGGCTTCACGTATACGGGTGGGGAGCTCACGGCTCTGGCCGGAGCGCTGCGATACTACGGCTGGATCCTGTCGCATTTTCGACCCTACCTCGGCCCTGCCATCCTGGAGGTGGGTTCTGGCATCGGAACCTTCTCGCGCAGTTGCTCGCACGAGAACCCATCGTCAGGCGACTGCTGCTGGTTGAGCCAGCCGACAACCTCGTACCTACACTTCGGGCAAAGTTCAGATCGAACCCCAAAGTGCAGGTCATTCACGGCTACATGGACGATGTCGAAGTGCAAGAGTCCGTGGACGCTGTTTGTTGCGTCAATGTGCTGGAGCACGTTGAGGACGACCTTCGCTTTCTCTGGCAGGCGCGGAAGAGACTGGAGTACGGAGGTCACCTCCTTCTCTTCGTCCCGGCGCTTCTTGGTTGTTCGGCACCCTTGACCTAGCTTTCGGCCACTACCGGAGATACACGCGGGCATCACTCGCGAACAGACTCACAGACGCGGGCTTCACTCCTATCCTCATGCGGTACATAAACCTTGTCGGCGTGGTTACATGGTTCCTGGCAGGCAAGGTGTTGAGGCGTACGACTATCACTAGGTTCGATGTCACGGTTTACGACCGCTTTGTGGTGCCGTGGCTCTCTCACGCCGAGCGGCTGGTTTCGCCCCCGATTGGCCAAAGCCTTATCGCCGTGGGAAGAGCGGTTTAGGAGGGTACGGTATGCCCCCCAGGCTGAGCGTCGTCATCCCCGTTTACAACGAGCGCCCGACCATCGAAGAGATTCTGCACCGCGTCCAGGCGGTGGATATCGACAAAGAAATCATCGTGGTTGATGACGGCTCGACGGACGGCACGCGTGAGTTTCTCCAGCGCCTACAGGCGGCGAAAACGGATGGCCACTCCAAGGTGAGTTTGACGGGTGACGATGCTCCTATGGAGCTGGATAACCTTCGCGTCGTGTTCCAAGACCGCAACCGTGGGAAGGGAGCTGCGCTAAGGCGCGGTTTCGCCGAAGCGAAGGGGGAGATCGTGGTCATCCAGGATGCTGACCTGGAGTACGACCCTCAGGACTACCACGCCATGATTGCTCCAATCACCCACGGTGTGGCCGACGTCGTGTACGGCTCGCGCTTCCTCGGCGGGCCACACCGTGTGCTCTTCTTCTGGCACTTCGTCGGGAACAGGATGCTCACGCTGCTCTCCAACATGGTTACCAATCTCAATCTCAGCGATGTCTGGACGTGCTATAAGGCTTTCCGACGAGACGTGTTGACGCAATTGTACCTGAGAGAGGATAGGTTCGGTATTGAACAGGAGATAACGATCAAAGTCGCCCGGCTGGGGGTACGAGTCTACGAGGTACCCATCGCGTACTACGGCAGGACGTACGCCGAGGGCAAGAAAATCACGTGGCGGGACGGGCTTTGGGGGATCTGGTGCATCCTACGTTATGGTTTGTTCACTCCGCGCGTGCCTGTGCCGTCTCCGGGAGTACGTGGTGAGAAGGTTGTGGCGAAAGTTCTCAGGCGCTGAGCGGGCCCTCGTCCTCATCTTTCTGGCTACGCTGCCGTTCGCGAACCCCCTCGTGCGTGGTGACGGCGTCGGGTACTACGCCTACATCCGCTCGCTCTTGATCGACGGGGACCTGCGGTTCGAGAACGAGTGGCTGGCGGCCAATGTCAGTTTCGTTCGAGGCGTGACCGACGCCACGGGTCGGATTCGGGCAGATGTCTATACCCCCACTGGCTATGTTGCAAATCACTTTACTGTCGGCCCTGCACTTCTGTGGGCCCCGCCGCTGGTGGCTACCCACCTGCTAGTGCTGGTTGCACGGCGTGCAGGCGTTGCCGTTCCGGCCGACGGCTATTCGTGGCCCTACCGCTACACATTGGCGGTTGCCACGGCGGTCTACGCGTTTTTGGGGCTATGGCTGAGTTTCCGCATGGCCCGCAAGTATGTGTCCGAGGAATGGGCTTTGCTGGCAACCCTGGGTATCTGGTGGGGAAGTTCGCTCCCCGTCTATATGTACTTCAACCCCGCCTGGGCTCACGCGCACTCTGCGTTTGCAGTCTCACTGTTCCTGTGGTACTGGTTTCGCACACGCACAGGGCGACGGCCGCGACAGTGGTTCCTGCTCGGCCTGATGGGCGGCCTCATGGTGAACGTTTACTACCCGAACGCAGTCTTGCTGATCGTCCCGGGCCTAGAGGCTATCAACGCTTACGTCACGACCTGGCGCGCCCGCCACCTCGCCGGGGTCCGGACGATAGCCGCCGGCCACCTGGCTCTTGCGGGGGCCTTCTTGCTCGGCCTGCTGCCCACAGTGATCACCCGAAAGATAATCTACGGCAGCCTGCTGGCCTCCGGTTACCCACCTCTCTCGGAGTGGTGCTGGACGCGCCCATGGTTGGCGGAGGTGCTCTTCTCATCCAACCATGGGCTCTTCAGCTGGACTCCCATTCTTGCGTTGGCGGTCGTTGGGCTGTTGCGACTGATCGCGATCGATCGGCAGGTTGGCGCTTACCTCGTCGCAGCGTTCCTTGCCTTCTACTACCTGGTCGCGTCCTACCCCACCTGGTACGGCCTCTCGTCCTACGGGAACCGGTTCTTCGTCTCCCTTACGCCGGTATTTGTCATCGGTCTGGGGATCGTGCTGGCCGAGTTCGCTCGACGCTACTCCTTTGCTCGATGGTTTCAGGTCGGTCTCGTCGCCGCACTCATCGTGTGGAATCTGGGTCTGATCTTCCAATGGGGGACCAACATCATCCCTAACCGGGGTCCCGTGGCTTGGGGAGACGTTGCCCGGAACCAGGTCGAGGTCGTTCCCGGACGCCTGCTCGCCATCGCTCGCGCCTACGCGGTAGACCGCGACAGCGTGCTGGCCTTGCTTCAGCAGGAGGACCTGCGAGAGGTCGAAAAATGGGCAGCACCGGGGCCGGCCTGCAGGTAGACAAGACTGAACTGGACCCGAAGAGTGCCCGCGCGGTCTCGCCTGACGCATCCCCGGCCGCTGGCCCTTGTGGTTTCCTGGTGCGCAGATGCTGTATCTGGGCGTGTGACTCTTTTCGTACCTATCTGCGTGCACTGGCGTGAACAAGATACTCTCCGTCCTGAATCTGGCCGCGTCCGTGCGCCGGATGCTTCCTGATCAGTGGGTGCTGTCTCTCTATACTCGCCCCCAGCTTGCCAGCATCTTGCGAAGCGCGCTAAATCTCTTTGCACCTGAGGGACTCCATTCTGTTGACATCGCAGGGGGCGGCCTGCAGGGCCTTCGCATGGAGCTCGACCTCAAGCGCGAGAAATACCTTTGGCTCGGCACCTACGAACCCTGGGTCCAGGAAGCCATAAAGCAGCACCTCCGCCCGGGAGATTGGGCGTGGGATGTCGGAGCGTACATTGGGTACCATTCGCTCCTGATGTGGCGGCTCGGAGCCAATGTCCTCGCCCTAGAACCCGATCCCGCCAATTTTGACCGGCTGCTGAGAAACCTGAGGGCGAACGACGCTCAGCGTGTCAGGGCGCTCAGACTGGCTGGCGGATGCGCGACGGGGCGTGCGCCACTTCGGCGCCTGATCGGGCATCCGAGTCAGACGCGCTTGGGGGACGACGGCCCAGCCGAGTGTGACGTGGTCCCGTTGGACAGCCTGCTGGTCGATTTCCCACCTCCTCGGCTGGTGAAACTCGACGTCGAAGGGTCTGAGATGGATGTACTCGCGGGCGCCTCTCGTGTCCTTCGGGAATCCGGGCCGGTCTGGATCGTGGAGGTCCATGACTTGGCGGAACCGGTTGTTGCCTGCCTCGAATCCTACGGGTACAAGGTGAGTCCCATGGGGAAGGGTGCGAGGGTTAACCCTCGATTGCCCGTGAGAGGTCCAGCTCATTTCCTGGCGGTGCCCCGATCATGATCGTCCTGGGCCTGAACGTCTACCACGGTAACGCGTCTGCCGCCATCGTCTGCGACGGCCAGCTCGTCGCCGCTGCCGAGGAGGAGCGGTTCAACCGCGTCAAGTACGCCGCCGGCTTTCCGGCCAGTGCGGTCCGGTACTGCCTGCGGGCGGCGGGCGTCACGCTTGCCGAGGTGGACCACGTCGCCGTGCCACGCGACCCATGGGCGCACCTGGCCGCGAAGGCGCGCTACGCACTGCGTCTTCCGCGCTTCGCGCTGGACCGCTTCCGGGCGATTGTCCGTTTCGCGGGCCTGCGGGAGGAACTGGCCCATGCGTGCGACGTTGATCCGGCAACGATCCGCGCGCGGTTCCACCGCGTGGAGCACCACCGGGCCCACCTGGCTAGCGCGTTCTTCGTCTCGCCGTTTGATCAGGCGGCGGTGCTGTCTGCTGATGGACTGGGCGACTTCGCCAGCACCATGTGGGCGGTGGGGCAGGGCCATCGGCTCGACGTGCACGGCGCGGTAGAGTTCCCCCACTCCCTGGGCCTGTACTACACGGCGATCACGCAGTACCTGGGCTTCTGGAAGTACGGCGACGAGTACAAGGTCATGGGGCTGGCGGCCTATGGCGAGCCGGCCTACCTCGACGAGTTCCGGCGGATCGTGCGCGCCAGGGGTGGCTCCGGGCCGCAGGCACAGGGCGGCTCCCACGCACGGGGACAGGGTGCCGCCCTTCTGACCGGCCGGCGGCCGTTCGCTCTGGGCCTGGAGTACTTCGTTCACCACCGCAACGGACCGGACATGACCTGGCGCGAGTCCGACCGCACGCCGGTGCTGGGCCGCTTGTTCTCCGACTACCTAGCGGCGCGCCTGGGGCCCGCCCGCCAGCCCGGGGAGCCGCTCGATCGGCGCCACCAGGACGTCGCGGCAACCCTGCAGGCCCGTCTGGAGGAGGTCTACTTCGACCTGCTCAATGCTCTGCACGCGCGCACCGGGCTGCGGGCGCTGTGCCTGGCCGGGGGCGTATCGTTCAACTGCGTGGCCAACGGGAAGATCTTCGACCGCACTCCGTTCGAGCAGGTCTACATCCAGCCTGCCGCGGGCGATGCCGGGCTGGCCGTGGGCGCGGCCTTCTACGTCTACCATCAGGTGCTGGGACGCCCGCGTTCCTTCGTGATGGACCACGCCTACTGGGGACCCGAGTTCAGTGCTGCCGCTATCCGGCAGGCGCTGGAGGACGCGGGGTTGCCCTACCGCGAGCTCCCCGAGGAGACCCTGTGCCGCGAGACCGCCCACCACATCGCCGAGGGGAAGATCGTCGGGTGGTTCCAGGGGCGGATGGAGTGGGGGCCGCGGGCCCTGGGCAACCGCAGTATCGTGGTGGACCCGCGCCGGCTGCAGATGAAGGACGTCCTGAACCGCCGCATCAAGCACCGCGAGCCCTTCCGGCCGTTCGCGCCGTCGATTCTGGAGGAGACCACCGGCGAGTACTTCGAGCGCGCGCACCCTTCGCCGTTCATGATCCTGGCCTACCCGGTGCGTCCGGACAAGCGGGCAGTGATCCCCGCCCCCACCCATGTGGACGGCACAGGCCGCCTGCAGACGGTCAGTCGTGAGACCAACCCCCGCTACTGGCGGCTGATCAAAGAGTTCGAGCGTCTGACGGGCGTGCCGGTGGTGTTGAACACGTCATTCAACGAGAACGAGCCCATCGTGTGCACGCCGCAGGAGGCGGTGGACTGCTTCCGGCGGACGCACATGGACGTGCTGGCGATCGGCGATTACCTCGTCGAGCGGACAGCTTAGGCGGCGCCCTCGTCCCCTGGGTGGCGGCTGTCGTCCGCCTCATGGCGCGCCTGCTGCTGATCAACCAGTACTTTCCCCCCGACACCGCGGCCACCGCGCGGATGGCCGCCCTCGTCGCGGAGGCCCTTGCGCAGCGCCACCAGGTGACGGTGCTGGCAGGGCGGCCATCCTACGATCCTGCCGAGCGTCACCCCGCCTATCTATTGCGCCGCGAGCGGCACAACGGCGTGGTTGTCGAGCGGGTGGGATCCACGTCCTTTCCCCGTCACCGCATGCGGGGCCGGCTGGCCAACTACTTCAGTTACCTGGCTCTGGCGGTCCCCCGCGCGCTCGCCCTGCGGGCCGACCTCGTGCTGGCCATGACCGACCCGCCGGTGGCGGGTATCGCCGGCGCGCTCGTGGCGGCGCTGCGGGGGTGTCGCTTTGTCTACAACATCCAGGATCTCTACCCCGAGATGGCAGTGGCCGGCGGTCTGCTGCGCCCCGGCCCGTGGACGGCGGCGTGGGATCGACTGCACCGCTGGGCGCTGCGCCGGGCCCAACGGGTGATCGTGCTGGGGGAGGACATGCGCGACCGTCTGGTGGCGAAGGGCGTCGCCTCCGGGCGCCTCGCTGTGGTGCGCACCGGCGGCCCGCCGCCGGCCGCCGTGCCTGCGGCCTACGACCACCCGGTGGTCCGCGCGGTGCGGGGTCCGTACCGCTTCGTCGTGCTCCACGCTGGCAACTTGGGGTTCGCCGGCGCCTGGCAGACGCTCACCGGCGCCGCGGCTCTGCTCGACGGAGCCGGGGTGGGATTCGTCTTCGTGGGCGAGGGCGCAGCAGCGTCCGACGTCGACCGCGCAGCGCGCGCGCTGCCGCAGGTCCGCCGCCTGCCGTTTCGCCCGCCGGCCGAGGTGCCGTACGTGCTGGCCGCCGCTGATCTGCACGTCGTCACGGTGCGGCGGGGTCTCGAAGGGGTCGTGGTGCCGAGCAAGCTCTACGCCATCCTGGCAGCCGGGCGGCCGGTGCTGGCGGTAGCGCCGGAAGGTAGCGACGTCGCCCGCATCGTGCGGCGGTACGGATGCGGGTTCGTGGCCGACCCCGACGATCCGAACGCTGTGGCGGCGACAGTGCGACACGCCGTGGAGGCGCCGGACCTGCTGGAGGCCATGGGGCGCCGCGCGCTGGTCGCCGCGCGGGACTTCGAGCGCTCGGGCCAGCTGGCGCGGTTCGTGCAGGTGGTGGAGGAGGCGCTGCGCTGACGCTGTTGGGGCGGCGGGACGTCCGGGCAAGGGGGCGGCAAGGGCGATGACGGTGCGCGTGTTGGTGACCGGGGCCGGGGGGTTCGTCGGCCACCACCTGGTGCGCTATCTAGTGGAACGCGGCTCCTGGGTGCGCGGGGCCGACGTCAAGACCCCGGAGTTCGAACCCACGGTGGCGCACGAGTTCGTGCGAGCCGACCTGCGCGATCCGACCGCATGCGCAGCCGCGGTGCGCGGGGTGGACGAGGTCTACCACCTGGCCGCTGATATGGGCGGCATCGGGTACATCAGTGCTTACCACGCCGACATCGCCCGCAACTCAGCCCTGATCGACCTGCACATGCTGGAGGCGGCGCGGCAGGCCGGGGTGCGTCGCTTCCTCTTCTCGTCATCGGCCTGCGTTTATCCGCGGTACCGGCAGGAGAGCCCCGACGTCACCCCGCTGCGGGAGGAGGACGCCTGGCCGGCGGATCCGGAGCCGGGCTACGGGCTGGAGAAGCTGTTCGCCGAGGAGATGTGCCGGTACTACCGCGAGGACCACGGCCTGGAGACCCGCGTCGTCCGCTTCCACAACGTCTACGGGCCGCTGGGTACCTACGAGGGCGGCAAGGAGAAGGCGCCGGCCGCCATCTGTCGCAAGGTGGCGCTGGCCCGCGACGGCGATGAGATCGAGGTCTGGGGGGACGGGCAGCAGACGCGGTCGTTCATGTACGTGGACGACTGCGTCGAGGGGATTTACCGCATCATGCGCGCCGACTATCCCGAACCGCTGAACCTGGGGACCGACCGGCTGGTGACGGTAGACGAGCTGGTGGACCTCGTGTGCGCCATCGCCGGCAAGTGGCTGCGTAAGCGCCACGACCCGAGCAAACCGCAGGGCGTGCGGGGCCGCAACAGCGACAACACCCGTCTGCGGGAGGTGCTGGGGTGGGAGCCTCCGACGCCGCTGGAGGTGGGGCTGGAGCGGACCTACCGGTGGATCGAAGGACAGTTGCGCGCGGCCGGACGGCTGCCGGAGCAGGTAGCGGCGAGCGTCGCAGGAGAGAGGAGCCCACGATGAGAGTCCTGATCACCGGCGGGGCGGGGTTTATCGGGTCGCACCTGGCCGAGGCGCTGCTGGCGCGGGGAGACGAGGTGGTCACCCTCGACGACCTGTCCACCGGCAGCCTGCAAAACATCCTGCACCTGATGCGCCGGCCAGGGTTCCGGTTCACCCTCGGCTCCATCATGGACGAGCGCGTGGTGGACGAGGCGGTGGCGGCCTGCGACATCGTCTACCACCTCGCTGCGGCGGTGGGGGTGCGGCTGGTGTTCGAGCAACCGGTGCGGACCATCGAGACCAACGTGCGAGGCACCCAGCACGTGCTGGACGCCTGCGTGCGCCACGGCCGCAAGGTGTTGCTCACCTCCACCAGCGAGGTCTACGGCAAGGACGTGCGCAACAGCGTGGGCCGGTTCCGGGAGGACGACGACATCACCATCGGCCCCTCGATCCGGTGGTGCTACGCCACCTCCAAGGCGCTGGACGAGTTCCTGGCCCGCGCGTACTACGTGGACCGGGGCCTGCCGGTGGTCATCGCCCGGCTGTTCAACACCGTGGGGCCGCGCCAGTCGCCGGCGTACGGCATGGTGGTGCCCCGCTTCGTGGAGCAGGCGCTGCTGGGCCGGCCGCTCACTGTGTACGGCGATGGCCAGCAGGTCCGGTCTTTCACGTGGGTGGGTGACGCGGTGGAGGCCCTGCGGCGGCTGATGGACACCCCGGCGGCCGAGGGGGGCGTCTACAACGTCGGCTCGGAGGAAGGCATAACGATCCTCGACCTGGCCGAGCGTGTGCGGCGACTGACCGGTTCATCGTCGGAGATCACGTTCATTCCGTACGAGCAGGCCTACGGGCCCGGGTTCGAGGACATCCGTTACCGGGTGCCCGACGTCACCCGCCTGCGGGAGACTACCGGCTACGTCCCCTCGGTGCCCCTGGACGAAATCCTGGTGCGGGTCATCGACTACCAGCGGCAGCGGTTGGTCACCGCAAGCGAGAGGCGGTAGAGAAGGCACAGCGCCGAGGAAGGACGGGGCGTAGTCCCCGCTCATTGTCATGACGGCGTACCTGCTCCCGGCGGGTTTGGCCTTCGCACTCAGCTACGTCCTCACCTGGGGCGTTCGCGTCCTCGCGCCCCGGTTGGGCCTGGTGGATCGCCCGCGGGAGGACCGCTGGCACCGTCGGCCCGTGCCGCGGCTGGGCGGGGTGGCCATCTACCTGGGGTTTGCGGCGCCGCTCCTGCTCTTTGCCCGTCCGGGCTCCGCTGAGGCCCCGCTGGCGCTGCTGGTCGGCGGGGCGTTTGTCTTTGCGGTGGGCCTTCTCGACGACCTGCGTACGCTCGAGAACCGGCCCAAACTCACGCTGCTCATTCTCTGTGCGCTGCTCCCCGTGCTGCTGGGCGTGCGGTTCGAGATGCTCTCCCCGATCTTGGGCGTCCCGCTGGCCGCCTTCTGGATCCTGGGGGCCACCAACGCCTTCAACTGGCTCGACAACATGGACGGTATCGCCGCCGGCGTGGGGGTGATCGCCTCCGCCAGCCTGGCGGTCCTGTCGCTGGGGGGCGCGGACCACGTCGTCCTGCCGGCCCTGGTGCTGGGGGCGGCCGCCCTGGGCTTCCTCCTCCACAACTTCCCGCCGGCCCGTGTGTTCATGGGCGATTGTGGCAGCGGGTTTCTGGGCTTCACCCTGGCGACGCTGGCGGTGTTGGGTTCCCACCGGAACGTCGGCAGCGTCCTGCTCACCGTCCTGCTGCCCGGGCTGATCCTGGCCGTGCCCATCTTCGACAGTGCCACGGTGGCCGCGCTGCGGCTGCTGCACGGCCACTCCCTCTTCCAGGGCGGGCGCGACCACCCCGCCCACCGGCTGGTCACCCTGGGCCTGCCCGAGCGGAAGGTCGTCGTGCTCCTGTACGTCCTCAGCGCGACGGCCGGGGGCGCGGGCCTGGCGGCGACCGGCCTCGACGTCCTGGTGGGGCTGACCATGACCGTCGTGCTGGCGGTGGGCTTTGCGGCGCTGGGGCTGGTGCTGGCGGAGGTGCGCGTGTACGAGGGGGGCGCCAGTGGCGGCGAGGGGCGGGATCCGGCCATGCGTCTGCCGCTCAACGGACAGACCGCCCTGCCGGCGCCGTTCCTGCACAAGAAGTGGATCGCGGTCATGCTGGCCGACCTGGTGCTGATCCCGACGGCGTTCGTCGCCGGGCACCTCCTGCGCTTCGAGGGGGAGCTGCCGCCGGCGGTGGCCGCCGCAGTGGCGCACGCGCTGCCGGTCGTCGTCGGCGTCAAGGTGGCGGCGCTGGCGCTTGCCGGGGTGTACCGCGGCGCCTGGCGGTATGCCGGGGCGCTCGACCTGCTGCGGCTGGTCGAGGGGGCGACGGTGGGCTCGGTGGCCGTGGTGGTAGTCCTGTCCGTATGGACCGGCTTGCAAGGGCTCTCCCGCGCGGCCCTGGTCGTGGACTGGCTCCTCACGGTGCTCCTGCTGGGCGGCAGCCGCTTCTCCCTGCGCGTACTCCGCGAGTACCTGATCGCGCAGTCTGCGCGCGGGCGCCCCGTGCTGATCTTCGGGGCGGGGAGCGGAGGGGTGCTCGTGCTGCAGGAACTACGACAGAATCCGGCACTGGGGTGCCGCCCTGTCGGCTTCGTCGACGACGATCCGGCCAAGCGCGGGGCGGTCGTGCAGGGGCTGCCCGTGCTGGGCGGCCGGCGCGATCTGCGCGAGCTGGTGCGCCGCTACCAGGTGGAGGAGGTATTGGTGGCTGCGCCGTCGTGTCCGCCCGAAGTGGTGGCGGAGGTCGTCGCCGCGTGCCGGGAGGCGGGTGCGCGGGCCCGCATCGCAGGGTTGGTGCTGGCGTAGGCGGTGCCACCCTCCCACGCACTCGATGAGCGTGCAACGGCGACCAGCGCGCTCGTATCGATCAGGAAGCCCACGGGTCTCCGGGTGGCGAGTCTGCGGCGCCGATGCGCTCCAGATCGTCGGCGAACGCCGGATCGCGAGGCCCGGCGGCGTCCCAGGCCGCGAGGGCTTCACGAACCGACGATGGAGCCCTTTTCAGGGAGGGGCACCAGGCGAGCGATGGGATCCCCGTTTCGCTCCACGACGAAACAATCCCCCCGGTAGCGAACCCTTCCCAGGACGTCACCAAGCTTCCGGGCCAGTTCCGTGGCGGAGATCCGGTATTCCACATCAACAGCATACTGGTTCTGTAAACTCCGTAAAGTACATGGGCCGGTATGCCGGCACGGCGCCTTGCCCGATACGCCCCCCAGCGTTGCAGGGCCAGCTCCCCTTGAAACGACCGCCGAAGGTCTCCTCCACCCCGGCGCCGAGGCCCGTCCAGATCGCCGGGCCCTGAGCCCTGTGCGCCTCGTCGCGGCGCTCCTCGTGGTGGCCGCCACGGCAGGCGTCGTGTTCTCGACACCGGCGCTGGAAGCCGTGGGTGGATTCCTGGTGGTGCACGACGCGACTGCGTCGGGGGACGTGGCTATGGTCCTGGGTGGCGATGGGATGCGAGAGCGCCTTCGGGCCGGCCTCATGCTGGCCCGGAACGGAGCCGTCCGGCACGTGGTCGTGCTCACGGGAACGCCGCCGGACTTCTACGACGAGCGTGCGGCGGTGCTGGCCTTCGGCCGCCGGCACGGTGTGGCGCCCCAGCGCGTGATGCTCGTCGGGGCCGCCCACAGCACGGCGGACGAGGCGCGGCTCGCCGCGGAGGTCATGCAGGCGCGCGGGTGGCGCCGTGCTGTCGTCGTCAGCTCCGCGTACCATACCCGGCGCGCCGGCTTCGTCTTCTGCCGCACTTGGCGGCAAAGGGGCCTACAGGCGACGACGTACGCGGTCTGGGATCGGAGCGCCGCGCGCCCCCGGTGGTGGCGGGACGACGCCACGCGGGAGGCGGTCCTTCTGGAATACGTGAAGCTCGCGGCCTACGCCGTGCGCTACGGACCGCTCTGCTAGCCCACGAGCCATGGACGCCCGTGGGCCCTGGACGCCCGCGAGCCTTTGCCGCCTTTGACCGACCCATAAGGTCTCTTTCGGAGGTGACGCGCGTGGACACTCTGCAGCGGGTTCTCATCACCGGCGGCGCGGGGTTTCTGGGGAGCCACCTCTGCGACCGGCTCCTCGAGCGCGGATGCGAGGTGCTGTGCCTGGACAACCTGCTCACCGGGCA
>ENA-ORXB01001249-ORXB01001249.1-sediment-metagenome-genome-assembly--contig:-NODE-1249-length-32558-cov-12.937194_pt1 | contig 32558 bp, 48 predicted proteins | sample MGYA00237863_ERZ511475 | MGnify/ENA primary metagenome ERZ511475 (study PRJEB26305, sample SAMN06343858) | sediment metagenome | isolation source: hot spring sediment | place: Canada: British Columbia... | reverse complement strand
CTGGGGAATCACAGGGAGGAGAGATCATGACCAGGCTCCAAACCCATGATGTGTGCACACCCTTCCGAAACAGGACACACTAGTGGAAATCGCAGGAAAGATCACGCTCAACGCCACTGGCCCCACGGCTCCTCCGTTGACGCTGCTCAGCTGCCGCATGCCCGTAATCGCGCCAGCCTGTGAGCGGCGCACTCCAAGGCCGGCGGCTGCCAGCGGTACCGCTGTGATCGTTCCTCCCACCCGGCTTGCCAGCAAAAGAGTCCCGAGAACTACCAGGTCCGTGGGTTGGACCATCATCGCGAACAGGGACAGCGCCGTCAGGATGGTGCCTGCCGCAACCAGGGGTCGATAGCCAGACTTCGCGGCCACGACGCCAGCTACCGGCGCGGAGACGATCTGGCCCACCGCCGCTGCAGAGAGCATCGCGCCGGCGGTGCTGCCGGTGGCCCGGATGGCCGGGTGGATCTGGACATAGAGGGAGAAGAAGATCAACGTACTGTACATTGTCACGCCCTGCACGAAAGACAGCCCCAGGATGGTCCCCATCTGCGGGTCACCAATCAGCGAAGGGTCCAACAGCGGCGCGGAATGGTGGGTCTCCACCCGGTAGAGAATCCCGCCGAGCACTGCGGCCCCCGCGAGTGATGCAAGGACAAGCGGCGACGCTGCGCGGTGGTCCCGTAACCACGTCAGTCCGAGCATGAGTAATAGAACGGTAGCTGACAGCAACGCTGCTCCTGCTGAATCGTGCGCCGCGCCGCTGGAGGGGGGCGTCTTCTGCATGACGGCCAGGGCGATCAGGATGATGGTCACTCCTACAGGCACGTTGAGGAGAAAGATCGCCTGCCAAGGAAACCGGTCGATGAGAAAACCGCCCGCAGCCGGACCAAGGAGCGCCGCGAGCGGCCCGATGGCCCCAGCTATCCCGACCGTCGCGGTGCGCTGCGTGCCCCGGTAGAGGATACTGACAACCTTCAGGCCCACCGGCGCAAACACCCCGCCCCCAAGCCCCTGCAGCACTCGGAAGGCGATGAGCAACTCGATCCGCGAAGGCAGCCAGATCCCAACCAGGCCCGAGAGCAGTGAGCCGAGCGTGAAGAGGAACATGCCTCCGAGGAACACCCTCTTCGGTCCCCACTCGTCAGCCAGCTTGCCGGCCAACGGCAGTGTGATGCCGGCGGCCATGAGGGAGACTGTAACCAGCCACGGCAACCACGGCACTGCTGTGGGGAAAACCCGCCCGAGAGTCGGCAGCGCCGTGATCACGACCGTCATCTCCAGGTACCCCAGAAAGGCAGCCAGAAGAAGAATCGTGATGATGCCTCTGTCTGACCTCATGGCTCTTTCTCCGCCACGGCCGTCTCGATCGCTTCAAGCAGTTCCGGCACGCTGGGCACGGTACTGACGAAGATCGCCTTTCCGTTCAGCGCGATGACCGGCGTTATCTGGAAGCAATAGGCACCCATCTGCCGCAGTCCGGCCAGGGCAGAGGAGGGGTGTCCCATGTCTACGGATTGAAGCGCTTCCTGGTACGACGTGAGTTGCTCTGGACCGAAGGGAAACGGCAGCGGCCACCCAGCTTCAAGTAAGGTGTGAAGCATCCGTCTGTAATAGTCGAACCGCTCACGCCGCGTGGCCGTCGGCACTACTTCGATGCGGGCCCGGTCTCCCAGTCGCTGTTTCACCTCGGTCAGGACTCGAGCGAGCACACGATTCTGGCCGGTGTAGTCGGGTACACAGCAATCGAGGCGGGGGAATACTGTCACGTCTACCGGCGCAGGCATCATGCTTCCATCGCGGCGTCGTAGAGCATCGCACCCAGCTCGCGGAGGTGCCGCAGACCCTTTACCTCAACATCAAGCAAGGGAACGATCCCCAGCGTTTTCTCGCCGAACCTCGCACGAATCATCTGGAGGTGCTTCTCCTGCATGGCGTAGCGACTCCAGAAGTAGGAAGTGTCGGCCTGCTGTATCTCTTGTAGTGGGATGACGTGATTGATGAGCAGTGCCGGTACGGCGATGTGGCGTTCCTCAAGTTCAGTGATGGCCCGTTCCGCTTCCGCTATGGAGAGGCTTTCCGGCCAGAGCGCATAGAGGAAAACTGTGCGGCTGGCATCGGTCATGAGCGACATCGTCTGCCTGGTGCGCTCTTCCTCACGGGTCAGCTCTTCCAGGCGAGGGTCGGGAGTGACGCGGACCGGCGCAAAGGGGTCGCCATCGCCGTAGCGGCGGGCCATGGTGAAGGGCAGGCGGATCTCAATGAGGGCGCGCCCCCCGGGCGCGGTGTCGAAGATCACCGCGTCAAAGTCTTTCCCGCGCTTCGTGAACAGCTCCATCAACTGATAGAAGCCTGCCATTTCCATCATGCATGGAGAGATTTCCCTGCCCATGATCTCCAGGAGTTCGGAGGATCCGAAGACCTCCTGCACGGTTCCGGCCAGCTGATGCCAGTGCGCTTGAACCAACTTCGCGGGTTCCGTCTCCATGACGGTGAGGCCGTCCGCTCCGGGAATCTCTGCCAGCCGATAGCCGATGTCCAGCTCGAAGATATCGCTCAGACTCCACTGGAGATCGGTGGACACCAGCAACGCGCGGTGGCCCCGATCGGCCAGCCACACCGCTGTAGCCGCCGAGAGGGTGCTCTTGCCCACTCCACCCTTGCCGCCAAAGAACAGAAACTTGGTTTTGTTATCGGGGAGAATCAGACTCGCGAGCAATCGGTACCCCTCCCTCAGCCAGGGGTTCCGCGCCGAGCGCCACCCGACAACCACGCTCAATCTGCGTTTCCGGCATCCCCTGAGCGTCTGCGTTAATTCGATCAAGCCGCTTTTGAAGATTCTCCTTGAGGAGGACGAGTTCAGCGATGCCCTCATCGCACCGCTGAATGTGGGTCAGCAACAGATCGCGGAACTGGTCGCGCACGGGATCGCACCTCCCCGCTTCCTGATATGTCTCCACCAGGCGGCGGATCTCTGTCAGCCTGAACCCCAGGAGCTTCATGCGCTTGATCGTCAGCAACCGGTTGAGCGTTGCTCGGTCATAGAGACGATAGCGCGACGCTGCCCGCGCGTTCGGCTGCAAGAGACCAACCTCTTCGTAGTAGCGGAGGGTACGGACTGAAACCCCCGCGTGCCGGGCCAGCTCTCCGATACGCACAAGCTCCGTGCTGTTCTGCCCGTCCAGTCTCATGGTGGACACCGCCTTTCTTCCGTATACCCTCTGACGGTGACGTGAGAGTCAAGGGGTGGCAATCCGGCCGGCATCGTGACCGGGTGCACCGGGCCGGAGCGGGAAGAGATTCCCCTGCGATGCGCGCGCATGGAGCAAGGGGTTCGGCGCGGGGAGCAGGAGTCGAACCGACCGTGCGCGGCCGACACGGCCCCATGCTGATCCGGATACAGCGATTCAAGTGTCGGGGCATCGCGCCGGGGTGAACCGGTACGGTAACAGAGGGGTTACCTTGTACTTGTGAGACCGTCCCGAAACCTACCATTCCCCTTGAATGGCTTGAACGTCCCGCGCTGATGCGGCGGGTCATCTTCACGCCAAGGCAAGCCGGTTCAACTTCGACGGGTGTGCAGTTCACACCCAGGGCCTCTTGTAGAGAAATGCGCATCCGCCTAAACTGCAGTCTCGCCTGGCATCCTTTGTCAAGACCCTATCTGCTCGAACCGGCGATGCCATCGGTTTCTCGACGGTGGGCGAAGAGATGGTGACTCATGGCGGCCTCGGGATCGGCTGGCCGTCTAGCTTCCGCTTCCACGGACGGCTTCGACGCTGAAAACACCGGCCGATCAGTCCCAGCGCCTGGACGGTCAAACCGGCTGCATGACCGGACCTTGCCCTTCCCTGGTCTGAAGCAGTATACATAGACGCTGGTCGCATGACAGGACGCGCAGGATTCTGCCGCCGATGGACGATCTGCCTCGCATTGAGGGCACACATACGCTGCTGGTCGACGCCGATGACACGCTGTGGGAGAACAACATCTACTACGAGCGTGCCATCCGCAGGTTCATCGCGCTCCTGGCCCCCACCGGCCACTCGCCTGAGGCGATACGCCGCATCCTCAATATGGTGGAGGCCGGGTTCGTGCGCGAGTACGGCTATGGAGTACGTAGCTTTACCCAGGCTTTGTTGCGCACCTTCGCGCACTTCTCCCGGAACCCGCTCACGCCCGCCGCCCAGGAAACTGTCCGCGGACTGGCACAGGAGATCTCTAACCACCCGCTCGAGATCCTGGCCGGCGTGCCAGAAACTCTCGGTTACCTGGCATCGCGACACCGCGTTATCCTGGCAACCAAGGGCGATACGGCCGAGCAAGCTTCGAAGATCGATCAGTCGGGACTGCGGGGATACTTCTCTGCCGTAGAAATCTTCGGAGAAAAGGACGTGCCGGCCTATCGGCGGCTCATCCGTCAATACCAGCTGTCTCCCACAACTACATGGATGGTCGGCAACAGCCCCAAGTCGGACATCAACCCCGCGCTGGCCGTCGGCCTGAACGCCGTCTTCGTGCCGCATCCCCACACATGGATGCTTGAGCAGGAAACGGTTCAAGCCGCTGGCTCTCCAGGCAAGCTAATTGTCGTGGAGCGGTTCTCAGACCTGCAACACATCTTCTAGCTGTCGGACTTCTCTTGCGATAGGGGACGCAGCCACCCCAGGGCTTGGGTGGGTTCGTAGTGCAGCGCGGCGAACGCGGCGTGCCAGCGAGGCCGAAAACTCCCCGGTCGATCCGTTCCGTGTCTTAGGATACGGGCTCCCCGATCGCCGGATCCGCGGCGGTGGACTGGTGAACCCGCACCATGATTGGCCCTGGACGTCTAGACTTTCGCGTGTTCCCATGAAGAGGTCCGCAGACAGCTTGATACCCCGATTACCGACGTGTCGCTCCAACCTTCCGGTAGCGCCCCAAGACGCCACACCTGCTCCGCATCTGCCGGAGGGCCGGTTGCCAAAGCGACAACCGCAGAAGCCCCTCGCCCTCGTCTGAGAACCGGACAGTACCCCCGGCCATTTTGGTTCCTCTTCTCCGGTACACTCGTGAACACCGCCGGCGCCAGCATCATCTGGCCCTTCCTGACGATCTACCTGCGCCAGCGGCTCAATGTCCCGCTGACAACGATTGCGTTCCTGCTTACTTTCAACTCTATTGTCGGGTTCGTCGCCACGGCGCTTGCCGGGCCTGCGGTCGACCGGCTCGGCCGGAAGCCCGTCATGGTGATAAGCCTGCTCGCAGCCAGCGCAACGCTCGTGGCCATGACCGTGTCCGGTACCCTGCCACCCTGGGTCGTGCTAATGGCGGTCAATGGCGCGGCTGCGATGTTGTATCGCGTCGGGGCAGATGCGATGGTGGCCGACCTGGTGGAGTCACAGAAGCGGACGGAAGCCTACGCTCTCCTGCGCATGGGTGCCAACCTGGGCGTAGCAATTGGCCCCGCCATCGGCGGGTTTGTAACCGTTGTCTCCTACGCCCTGGCCTTCCACATCGCCGCGACCGCCCATGCAGCGTTTGCCCTGTTCCTCTTGCGGTTTGTGGGTGAAACCTTGCACAGACAGCCGAAGCCCGCCGCAGATTCCACGGCTGGAACCAGCGAAGGCTATACGCGGCTGCTGCACGATCGACCTTTCCTCGCGTTCTGCGGAGCGTACACGCTCGCCGGTATGGCTTACACTGTCCTGATGGTCCTGTTGCCTGTGTATGCCAAAGAGCACTTCGCCGTGCCAGAGAGCCAGTACGGCTTCATCATGGCGACCAATGCGGCGATGGTCGTGACGTTCCAGTACGGCGTGACCCGGGTCACCAAACGCTACCCGCACCTGCCGGTGCTGGCCGCGGGGTCGCTCTTCTACGCTGCCGGCGTCGGCAGCGTGGCCTTCGGCTCGAACTTCCCTGCGTTTCTGGCCAGCATGGTGGTGCTCACGATCGGGGAGATGATCATGGTCCCCACGGCAACGGCGTTTACGGCAACCCTCGCCCCGCCAGACATGCGGGGCCGCTACATGAGCATCTACGGGTTGACGTGGTCGATCGGCATGGGGACCGGTCCTCTAATTGGTGGCCTCCTGCATGATGCGATCGGCCCTGTCGCCATGTGGTACGGGGGCATGCTCATGGCGATTGCGTCGGCCGTGGCGTTCGCGACGACCGCACGAGCATTTCAGGGGCCGTCATCGGCTGTGGCCTAGCCACCGGCACGGCGAACGAACCCCGCAAAGATGGCCCGGGTCATTCCTGCCCCAATTGGCTCTAGAGGGCCGACCCGAGTCCGCAGACAATGGTCTGGAAGCAGATGCGCGCAATCGCTAAAGAGCGGTTCAAAGACGGGGCACCGCGGTGGAGATCAGGACGTGCGAGTGCGAGAAGATCGCGGGTGACCGGGGGCGCAGCGGGGAGATACGCGCCGGGGAGTCGCTCGCGTGGATGGTCACGGACGTGCCGGTGCGCATCCTGCCGCTCGCGCTGGCGTTCCTGGCTTACGCCGCGCTGTCGGGGAGGGGCGTCGCGGGGACCGGGCTGCTCCCCGCCGACCCGCCGCTCGAGCTGGCCAGGGTGCTGCGGTTCGGGACGGCGTTCTTCCTCGGCGCGATGGTGTTCCCCTGGCGGGTCTGGGGCTCCGCAGCTACCCGTCGACGGGCGACATGCTGGTGAAGAGCGCGTTCTTCCTGTTCCTCCACGCCCCCGCCGAGGAGCTGTTCTTCAGGGGGTTTCTGCAGAGCTTCCTGGTGAAGCTCTCCGGGACCGTCTCGTTCGGGCTGCTGGCGGCCGCGGCGGTGTTCGGCGCCTATCACCGCCTCTTCGGACACCCGTGGAGTCGGGCGCCGCTGTACTTCGCGTTCGGCCTGCTGTTCGGGCTGCTCTACCTCGACGGGAAGCTGTCCCTGGCCGGCCTCGGGATCGCCCACGGCATGGGCGACATGGGGCTCTACTCCCTTGGGCCGTACCTGCTCGCGCTGCGGCGGCGCTCGTGCGATTGCGCCACGTCATGATCGGGCGGGGTCCGGGCCTGTCCGGGCCACGCCCGCGGCGACACCCGCACCTGGGTGCGCTGGGGCCGGCGGCGAGGCTCGGTCTACCTGGCGGATCAGAGACGGCTCATCCAGGTCTCCCGTATCCGAAACCGTCCGGCGGGCGCGGAGGTCTCCCGGCGGAGCTGCCGGCGGCTCCAGCAGCCGCGCGGGGGAGAGCCCAAGTCGAAGTGGAAGTGGAGCGGGTGGCACTGCGTCCGTGAGGATCGCAGGCAAGGCCGTGACCGTTCTCCGCGGCACACTCTACCTGCCCTCCAAAACTCGTTGACCGTTGTCCCATGAACGCGCGCCGTGGCACGGTTGCCGACCTGCGGGAGGGGTTCGTCGCCTCCCTCCTCCTTGCGCCGGGCGTCATCGCCTTCGGCCTCACCTTTGGCCTCGCCGCGCGGCAGGCCGGGCTGTCCACCGGCTACACCATGCTGATGTCGCTTACGGTCTTTGCCGGGGCGGCGCAGTTCAGCACCCTGCAGATCTGGTCTGCCGCCGGGCCGGGGATGATCCTGCTGGTCACCTTGATCGTCAATCTCCGCTATCTGCTCATGAGCGCCTCCATCGCGCCGTACCTCAGGCGGGCGCGCTGGCACGAGAAAGCGTTCGCGGCGTTCATGCTGTCGGACGAGTCGTACGCGCTGGCGATCGCTCGCTATGCCACTGGACGGGGGACCCTGGCGCACCTCGTCGGCACGAACCTCGGTTTGTACGTGCAATGGGCGGCGGCGACCCTTGGCGGCGCCTTGCTCGGTGCGCTCGGACCGGACCTCAGCGCGTACCGCCTGGACCTGATCTTCCCGCTGGCGTTCGTGGGCCTGCTGGTCCCGCTGGTCCGTGACGCGAGCGCATCTATCGTCGCTCTCGCCGCAGCCGTCCTGGCAGTGGGTGCCCGCGCGTTAATCCCGGGGAAGTGGTACATCCTTGTTGCTGGCCTGGGGGCCAGCGCGCTCGGTTCGCTGGTCGAACTGCGATGGCCACGACGTTAGTGATCCTGGGCATGGCCCTGGTGACGTTCGCAACCCGGTTCACCCTGGTTGCCCTGTTGAGTCGAGAGCTCCCCCTTCCCGTTGCACGGTGGCTGCGGTTTGTACCCGTGGCCGTGTTTGCCGCCCTCGCCGCGCCCGAACTGCTCAGGATGGGCGAAACTGCTCGACTGCAGCCGGAGTTTTGGGCGGGACTCGCGGGGGTGCTGGTCGCGCGAAGAACCGCTCAAGTGCCGCTCGTGATCGCAGCGGGGTTGATCACCTTCTGGCTCGTACGGGCGATGGGGTGGTGAAGCACCGCGGCAATACGGGGCACACCACCTCAGGACACGGCCAGCGCGAGCCGTCGCGCAACGCGCCGGGCCACCTCGGCATTGTAGAGTCTCTCCAGCAGGGCCAGCCCCAAGTCCAGAGCGCAGGAGATCCCGCCAGCGGTCATCACGTCTCCGTCCACGACGACCCGCTCTGGCACGACCTCACAGTAGCGCCGCAGATCAGCATATGCTTCCTCGTGGGTGGTCGCCCGCTTCCCCGCAAGCAGCCCCGCTTCGGCCAGCACGAAGGCACCGGTGCATACGGCGCACACCAGGTGATTGCGCCCAAAGTCCGTGATCGCAGCGAGGAGCGGCCTGTCCTTCACGAGCGCCGCGACACCGTCTCCACCGGGCACAATGAGGATGTCGTATCCCGCGAGCCCGCTGTAACGCCGGTGAGGTTTGAGGGTCAGGCCGTTGCGGCAGACGACCTCTTCGGTCACCCCCAAGATCTCGATCTGCAGGAGCTCTTGGATGTCCAGCCCCCCGTCCTCTTTCATGCGTCGCGGCTTGGCCAGGACTTCGTAGACCCCCACCAAGTCCAGTTCCTCCACATCCGGGAATGCCAGGATGGCAATGCGGGGGCTCACGAGGGTCCTCCTCCCAAGCCCTTCATGGGGTTGAAGACTGCTCGTGCTCTATCCAGGGCTCGCTCCAGTGGTAAGATCTGTCCCCGCGGAGCAGAAAGGTCGCGCTTCCAGTCTTTCACATGCTCCCGAGAACAGAAGAAGTTGATATAGGGACACTGCCCTTCGGCCGCGACAGCGCAGTGTACCGCAGCCGGCGTATACCAGACCACCGCTGAAGCGGGCGAGTAGGCACCGATGCGCTCTCCCACGACACTTACTTCAATATCCGCCCGGCAATGACGGCAGCGCGAAGAGATATGAGTGTCCTGGCCAAATACCAAGGCCACGCCCAACGCATCCACGGCACACATTGCCTGCACCTGGCGCCCATCGGCTAACCGCACTCGATGCGGCGTGGGGACGGCCGACAGGGGGTATGCCGCCAGGATACTGCCACTTCCCGGGTCACGAAAGATCAGGCCTCGTGACTCCATCTCTTGCAGCATGTGCTGGACGGTTTCGGCGGACGGAGCAGCCGTCGCGACCTGCAACTCGGCCGGAGAGGGAGGGCTCCCGTGGTCGGCAATGCAGCGTAGAATCAGCGCCAGCGCCGCCTTGTGGACTCCACGCCAGTCCTTCACGAATGTTCGCTCCATGGGACAGCTTCCCACAGCGGGTGGCTATTGGGCCGGCTTCCTGGCCCGAATGGTCGCACTGTACACCTGCCCCGGAGCGGCAGATTCTGCTGAGACAAGCTCCACGTTACGAAATCCCACTCGTTCGACGATGGCGATGTACTCGTCCGCGTCGATGGCACCAGCCACGCAGCCGGCCCACGCGGCGGGGTCTTTCTGAACCTCCTCCGGCAGTCGACCGTTGGATACCACGTCCGCAACGACAAGCCGGCCGCCGGGACGTAGCACGCGGTACGCCTCACGGAATGCGTCCGCTTTGTCCGGTACGAGGTTGATCACGCAATTGCTGATGACGACGTCGGCCGAGGCATCTGGAAGTGGGAGATGCTCCAACTCCCCCAGGCGGAACTCCGCGTTGGTAAGGTTTGCACGTCTCGCATTCTCACGGGCCTTCCAAATCATCTCGGGGGTCATATCCACGCCGATCGCTTTCCCGTGGGGCCCAACCTGACGCGCGGCTCGTAGCACCTCTTCCCCCATTCCGGAGCCCAGGTCGACAACTGTCTCGCCAGGTTCCAACGCAGCGAACTGCAGGGGAGTGCCGCACCCCAGGGAGCTGATGAGGTGAGCGGACTGATCTCCTTCGGGTTCAGGCGAAGGATCTGCCCCTTGAGCACAGCAGGACGATCCTCCGCAGGATGCGTCTCGCGCCGCCCGCTTCCCATAGTACTCACGGACCTGCTTCTTGATCTCATCCGGCTGCATGTCAGCTGGCCTCCTGGCCGCCCACCTCCTCACGCAGAGTCGATCCAGCGGAGGACCGCATCCTCCCGGGTCACCTGCTCTGAGGATCGCTCCAGGGAGAAGGGCTGCCCTTCCCGTTAGATTCCATGAGAGCACATTCGTCCTGGCAACGTGTAGAGCCAATCAGAGTGGAAAGATACGATGCCAGGGCCTGTTTCGGGCTCCCTCTCGGGCTCAAAGATGCGTGCCTGCGTAGTCGGGCGGCGTCCTGTGGATTGGCCCATTCTCCAGCTGATTGGGTCTATGGCATACCTCTCCGGTGTGGTGAGATATACTGTGCCAGTGGAGAGTGGACCGACGGCTCCCGGCGGGAGGGGGCCTGGGTGCCCTGCGGTGGCGCGGATTGTCGGTCTTGCAGAACTCCTTTCTGCACCAGGCATGCCACCTCGGTACAAGAGACTTCTCGTTACCCCTGCGCAACGCGAGCCTCACTCGATGGAGTGAGGCACATCACCCACAATGGCAGCGGGCAGATAGGAGCGCTATTCGCCGGGGAGGCGATCTTTCGCGGCACCGATGTCACCTGCGCGTGTCCGGCCGATCGAGCGTGTTTGCCAGTGGCGCGCGGCGACGTCCACGGAGCCGCCACGACGGTACACGCGGGAGTGGGCGCATCGAGGCGGTCAAGATTGCCGGAGAAGCAGTGACGGTCCTCCATCGCCCGCCGTTGCTCGAGGCCGGGGTCGGCGTGTCTGCTCCCATCCGCAGAACTCGCCAGAGCTGGATCGCACGGGGGTGAGAATCTCATGCACTTCCGCCTCATGACCAAATCGGACTTCGACTATCTGCTTGCCGTAGTCGACGGCTGGTGGGGGCGGCATCGGAGATAAGAGGACGGGGTATCGCTCGTGCGCTGTGCGAGCAGTTCTTCGCCACACCTGCGGCACGCGGATGCCGACAGGTCAAGGCCACCACCATGCCCGGCAATCGGGAGCGGTAGCCTTTCACCTGCGTATGGGTTTCCGCCCCGCAGAGGAATGCGCATTTGAGCTCGAGGGCGCCAAAGTGGCAAGAAACTGCGGCGGCACGGTGCAGCATCGGGCAGCGTTCGTCAGCGAGCTGCAGCGCGCAGATACGCGGCAACGAGCGTGACAAGATGGGTGGTCGATATCAGATGATCGATTACAGTCGGTTGGCCTCGGAGTATGCGCGGCATCGGCATGCGCATCCGGACGTTCTGAGGAACCTTCTCATGGTCAGCGGCGTTGGACGTGTGTCCGCCGTGCTCGAAGTTGGATGCGGTACCGGTAACTACATCGTCGCCCTGGAGAGCGTCGCCCGCTGCCCCTGCTGGGGCATTGACCCATCCGCCGCGATGCTGTCCAGGGCTCGAGAGCGGTCGAGCAACATCATCTTCCAGCCCGGCGAGGCTGAAAACCTCGATTTCCCGACAGGTTCCTTTGACTTGGTTTTCTCCGTCGACGTCGTTCATCACATCAAGAACCGCGTCCAGTATTTCTCCGAAGCTCACCGCGTGCTGAAGTCAGGAGGCAGAATCTGTACGGTCACTGATTCCGAATGGATCATCCGGCATCGCCAGCCGCTTGCCGCCTACTTTCCGGAGACCGTGGCGGTTGATCTGGAGAGGTATCCCCGTGTCGCTGAACTCCGAGACACCATGTCGCACATCGGCTTCAAGGACATTCTTGAGAATACGGTAGAACGCTCTTATCAGCTTACTGACATCCAAGTATACCGCGACAAAGCCTTTTCGTGCCTCCGCCTGATTCCCGAGGAAGCGTTTCAGACAGGAATCGCACAGATGGAACAGGCCTTGCGCAGCGGACCCATCCCTTGCGTTTCTCGATACCTCCTTCTGTGGGGAGCAAAGTCAAGAGCTTGCGCCGATCCGCCTCCTTGCCCGCACTCGCAGCCGGTCGTGCCGGATGTCGACCGTCCGGCGGCCTGCGCTTCAGCCGCCGCGCCCTCCACCGGAGCGCCTCCACCGAGATGAGGTCTCCAAAGGCCGGAGCCTCAAAAAAGAAGAGGGCGGCGCTAACCGTCGAGATTCGGCCAGAACAGCCTCAAGATTTCCATCAAATCCGGGTGGTTAACGAGTACGCATTTGGGCGTCCGAACGAAGCCGATCTTGTTGAGGCACTACGCGCGTCAACGGATACGATTTCGCTGGTTGCGGTCATCGCCAACCGAATCGTCGGGCACATCCTATTCAGCCCTGTTCAGATCGAAGGGGATGAGACGATCACCACGGTCGTAGGCCTCGGCCCTATGGCCGTCCTGCCCGAACACCAGCGGCAAGGGATAGGCTCCCAACTCGTACGTGCCGGTCTTGTGGCCTGTCGATCCTCAGGCCACAAGGTCATAGTGGTTCTTGGGCATCCGGAGTACTATACCCGATTTGGATTCACTGCGGCCGATACGTATGGGATCCATTACAGACCAGGACTTGCGATCCCGGCGTTCATGGTCCTTGAATTACAGGCCGGCTCTCTCCAAGACCTGGCTGGCATTGTCAGATACCGACCCGAATTCGAAGCGCTATTGGGCAACGGCGACACGGCTGTCTAACACTTATGAGGCCTCCTCGCGCGAAGAGGTGAGGAAGCGTCTCGGTGAAGAATAGCACGCATGAAACAGGAGTTGCACGGCGGGCGCATTCTTTGTGTCTCTCGATACCTCCTTCTGTGGGGAGCAAAGTCGCGAACCTGCTCCGATCCGCCGCCCGATGGAAGGCCTCGCTCTTGGGGGTACCCTCCCTGCAGCATGACGTCACCTCAAGAGAGCTGGAGGGAGAGGTACCAGAACGCGGGTGACCAAATGAGATGAGGCCAAAAGGGGGCACGGGAGCCGATCATGGTCGATTCTGAGTTGACGATCCCCGCGGTCGACCGGGCCAGCTTCCCGGCCTCGCGACGAATCAGCGTGCTACAAGAGACCCTCACCGCGCATGGGTTCGCGGCGGCTCTCATCTCTCAGCCTCGCAGCCTTTACTATTACTCAGGTGTTGCGCTGCCCGCCATTCTCTGGGTTCCCGCTGACGCACCCCCGCTGCTGCTCACCCGGCGAGTCCATCAACTTGCAGAGCGCGCTGTGGCCGCCGGAATCCAGACGGCACCGGCACCGAATCTGGACGCGATATGTAGGATCCTGCGAGACCACGATCTCCTGCCAAAGCCAGGTGCCCTACTAGGTGTCGAACTCGACGTCACTCCCGCCGAGTTGGTTGAGCGGTTGCGTCAAGCGTTCCCTACCCTCACGGTGGGCAACGTCGCGCCCTTCAGTCTCTATCAGCGGGCGATCAAAGACCCCGAGGAAGCCGAGACGATCGAGCGGGCAGCGCAGTTATGGCCGGCCGCCCATGCCGCAGTGGTAGAAACTTTGCGCTCCGGGGTCTCCGAATTCATGGTCGCAGCGGCCGTCGAGTATGCTCTGCGCAGTGCTGGCAGCATGGGACAGGTATGGTTCCGCCGGTGGGATGCGGCCCTCCCCGGAGGGGGCATCGTTGCCTCTGGCCCCTGCGCCTGGATTGTGTCCGGTCTCGCTATGACGGTCACGGGCGTGGGGATGAGCCCGGCTCTCCCCTGGGGAGCCTCACGGCGCACGTTGACATCAGGTGATCTCGTCGTCGTCGACTACGGCATCTGCGTCGATGGATACCACGCAGACATCGCGCGGACATACTGTGTGGGCAGGCCGTCGGCGGCCCAGTACGACCTCTGGCAGCGGCTGCTGGAGATACACCATGCCGTGACGGCGTCTATCCGACCTGGATTGCCAGCCGGGGCGTTGTACGAATCAGCGCTCAGGATCGCCCAACGAGCCGGGGTGGGCGCCCACTTCATGGGCGTGGCACCCGACCTGGGGACCTACGTCGGGCACGGCATCGGGCTCGAACTTGACGAGTGGCCTCTTGCCGCCGCGGGCCAGACGACCCTTCTCGAGGCGGGGATGGTTCTCAGCATTGAGCCCAAGCTCCTGGTGCCCGGACTGGGGGCGGTGGCGATCGAAGATGACTTCGTCGTTACCGGGACCGGGAGCCGCCGTCTATCACCGCCCGACGATGAACTCTTGTGCGTGGGTTGATATCTGCCGCCGGCGGCAGGCTTTCCCAGGCGAGGTCCCGAGTGGGTCTTCGGGCTGCGGCCAGTGGGCAGACGGTTGGCGACAGGCTCTCATCGCGCAGTACCCCGAGTGTAAGAATGCAGCCGTGCCGTTACGACAGTAGAACAATCAGGATCCCAAGTTGATTTTGCGAGCAAATCGTCAAACGCAACCGCCCGATGTCGGATTCCGCAGAACGAACTCTGTCCTTGCTACCGGCACAGGTACCCCGCATCAACCGGGATCAACGCGCCAGTGAGACCGCTTGCGGCCGACGATGATAGGAAAGCAACCATCCGGCCGATTTCCTCCACCCGCGTCACTCGACGCAGCGCGGGGCGATCCAGGCTCCGCAGGTGTTGGGAATCTCGTGGATCGAAGGCGTTATCTGCCCACCACACCAGGATGCCGTTCACACGGATCCCACGAGCCCCGAACTCGCTGGCCAGACCGCGCGTGAGAGCGGCCGCCGCTCCATTGCCGGCCGCGTAGGCCACCTCGCCAGCCCCATCTCGCACCGCCGTCGTCGAAAGGACGTTAACGATCGTGCCGCCGCCTCGCTTGATCATAGAAGGCAGGACCCGGCGCGCAGTCAGATAGTATCCCACGGCCTTGTAAGCGAGCTGATCCAGCCATTCGTCCACCGTATAGCCGAGGAACGGCTTGCACAGGGCGTGGGCTGCGTTGTTCACGAGCACATCCACAAGTCCCAGGCTCTTCTCCACAGCGCCGACCATGCGCCCCACGTCCTGCTCCCGACGGGTGTCGCCCAGGACGAGGACTGTTCGCCGGCCCAACCCCTTCACGGCTTCGCACACTGACCTCCCCTCTTCTTCTGAGCGCCGGCAGTTCACGGCCACGTCCAACCCGGCTCGCGCCAGCTCCAGGGCAATCGCACGGCCAACGCCGCGGCTGGCGTCCGTGACCAGTGCCACTACGCCGGGAGGCTGTAGCTCACCTCGACGATCTCCATGTTGGATGTTCATGCGGACCTCCATTCGGTCCTCGGCGGTCGGGCGTCGGACGCGCCGGTAGTGGCAAACTACCGAGATGCGAGCGTCGGTCTCTAGCCTCCGTCCTCTGAGCGCCGCCGGCAGACGGCACAAGGAGGATCAACTCAACGGTCTAGTTGGATGTCGGTGTCAAACGCAGCGGAAAGACAGTGGAGAGGTGATGACCTCCCGGCTCATTGTCGCGTCTAGCCCTCCGCTACGGAACCGGGCGACAGACACGTTACTGCGCACCCCCACTCCTCAATGGCGCCGCCCAGGGCCCGCAGATGCTTGCGAAACGTGTAGGAAGGGTCGACCATTCGCTGCGCCAGATATTCCTCGAATCACAGCTGCACCCGCAAGGTCTTCCCGGCTGCACGGCCCTGGCCTGCTCGCGCTCCACGTCCCAGATAGATCGAGCTACCGTGAGCACTGCTTCGACCTGATGACTGGGCCCGAAGAGAACGCCGCCCAAGTCGCCGAAGACAACATCCTCACCTCCTACCATGGAGTCGCCGAATCGGGCGGAGGAAAGTGCGCCCGGATCGGGTGAGTCCAGTCGCCGTGGTCCACTCGGGCAGGTGCCATACGTGAACACCGGAAAATCGAGCTGACCGAGTTCCGCTGTGTCGCGGTGAGCACCCCAGACTACGATTGACGATGAGGTCTCCGATGCAACCCTCATCCAGTCTGCCGGCATTATCGATCACCAGAACGTCGCCCGGCTCCGCCGCCCCCATTGCTTCCAGGAAAATGTCTGCGCTCCCGTAGTGCCGCACCGGCAGTGCTCGTCCTGCCACACGGTGACCGGGGGATAAAGGTCGGATCCCGAAAGGGGCGAGACGTAGCGGCACTCCCAATCGTACGCAGGCATCGGCGATGACCGACGTTGAGGGTACCGTAAAGGCGTCGGACAGTTGGCGATTCAAGGCCTTCAGCATGGGCGCCCTCCCTTCCGAGCTCCCCTCATCGCCTCTGCGCGTTGAACGAGGTTGTCCGTTCGGTTCGAGGCAGAGACTCTAAGCAGCATTGATCTGTCATGCGAGAACCCGAGAGGCTCAGCCTTTGAACCGAGTCTCCTCTACGAAGGAACCGCAGCGGAAGCAGCCGAGACACGGCAGAGTCAACATTCACCGCTTGGATTCTCTCACTGGATCGAATCCCGATGGTACTGGAACATGTAGAACGAGTAGTCAAGATCCTGGGCCGCAATCCCGAGTTGACGGAGCATGGCCATCGCCTGCGCCCGGTGATGCACCTCGTGAAAACACATCTGGGCGGCGATGTCACCCCGACTCGCGAGGACGATGATCGGCCTGCCGGACTGGGAGGTACGCCACTTGATCGGCGTGTCCCAGTCAACAATCTCAGCCAGCAGTGCTCGCGTTCCGGATGCCAGCTCTGTCCATATCGCTTCGAGGTCGCGAAAAGTGGGTTGGCGCTCCTCCGAGATTGGACCGTCCTCCCTTGGCGGTGGCTCGTCGCCCCGCAAGCGTAGGCCGTAGAACCATTCGATCAGAGCGATCTCAATCATGGTAGCCCGCAGGGTGTGCAGGCCGAAGGGAAATTCTTGAGTGTACTGTTCTTGACGAAGTGGCCTGATCCAGTCGAAGAGTCTTGCGCGCGCCTGGCTCAAGTAGTCGTACAAACGCACCGGATTCACCCGTTCACCTCACACCCGTGGATTCAGCCGCCTGTCCGGTAGCACACTAAGCCGTGCAGCGCCCGAAACTCTTCGGCCCGACCATCGAGACTATCCGTCCAATACGCATGGCGTCCCCTGTGTGCAAGCCAAGAGTGTGCAGAGTCGCAAGAACCCTCAGCAGAGTCCAGACCCGCTCACGCGGCGTGGCCACGGTGTGTTCCCCTTCGACCTTCATCGATCGCCTCCCGGACACATCCCGGTCTCAAACGCAGACTGCGCGCCCGTTATAGCAAACCGCCTGGGGAGACCGGCTCACGATCACGCTCCTTGGAGCGCGCGAATGTAGCGGATCTGGCCGGCGTGGTAGATGTCGTGCGTCGCCACGCGGACGAGGCGGGTGCCCAGGGGTTGGACCCACTCCGGTTTACCTTTATACGGCACGAGAGGCTGCGACAAGGCCGCGTCGTCGAGCGCCTCCACCCGCCGGATGAACTCCTGGTAGATGCGGTGCAGTTCGCGGACGTCGGCCTGCCAGGCGGCATCGTCGCCGGAGACCTCGGGCAGGTCGGTGCGTCCCAACTCCAGGTAGTCCACGGGATGGCCGTCTAGGGCCGCCAGGACGCCGCGCTTCCAGTGGATGACGTGGCACACGATCTGCCAGATGGAGTGGCGCTCCGGCGATGGCTTCCACTCCGCCTGCAGCGCGGTCAGTCCTTCCACGGCGATGGCCAGGGACGGCTGCCAGGCCTCCCTCCCAAAGGTGTGCTCCAGGTGATCCAGCACGACTTGCTTGACTGTGATCATGCGCCTCCTCCGACTGCGGCTTGTCGCCAACCAGCGGCCAGTAGAGCAGTGCCGCGGGCCAGGTGAGCAGGAGCAATGCGATCGAGGCGAACACCCCCCGGCGCAGGTAATCCTGGATCGTATGGTGCGACGCGCTGACATCGGCGGTCTTCGGGGCAGGCCGATTGACGTGTACGCCTGCCTGAACTTGGCACTGTCCGCCGCTACACGCAGGTCGCAGGCGGCGGCGAGGCTCATGCCCGCACCACCGGCCGCACCATTGCTCGCCGCGATGATGGGCTTTGCCATCTGGCGCAGGTCGGTAATGGCTCTGTGCAGCCGGATAGTGAGGTCGCGGAAGAATCGGCGGGGATCGCCACCTGCCTGGATGTGCTGCCAGGCAGCCCTCATGTCCCCGCCCGCGCAGAACCCTCGACCGACGCCGGTCAGGACAACGCTGGCACGGCCTCGTCCATTGCACACGATTCCAGCGCCTGGACAACTTCCCGGGCCAGCCTGACGCCGAGGGCGTTGAGCACCGTGGGGGATCAACGTGATCGTCGCCATCCCCTCGTCTACCGCGAGCAGCACGGTTGCGCTGGCCGTCTCCGACCCGCACAACTTCTCCCTACGTTGCATCCAATCCACCGAACGTGAAAAGACCGCTGGATATCCCGAGCAAGGCCTTCACCTCCTGGCGGTCGGTCGAGTCACCAAGGTTCTTGACCATGAGCGTTCCCCAACCGGCCGCCACCTGTCCGAATCCAGCGCGGCGAAGGCCGTCCAGCTCGTCTTGCGTGCAAGCATTTTGGTACAGGATAGGAGCCTGAAAGGACCGCCGCACGGCCATCAGGACATCGACCAGTTCAATGCCAGGAAGCACCCGCAATTCTCTGATGCGAGTGTGCCCGCGCAGCTTGCCAACCACGGCGTAGCCAACGGGCTCAGAGCCCCGGTGCACCAGGAACAGTTCCTCCCAATTCAGATCACCCGCCGCCACGGCGGCCTGAACAAACCCGGGTGACCTGTGGATGAAGCCGAGCCGACCGGAGACCGAGCGCTGGTAGAGAGAGTAAATCAAGGATTCCTGTGCCCCTTCCCCCGATACCAGGGCGTATTCCGCGCCGCGATCTGTCGACAGCTCCTCGTTTGCTGCGTCGCCCGCCACTGCCTGGCCCAGATCCACGCCGTCCACGTAGCCCGACTTCAGATACAGGCCATGTGCAACGAGGTATCGAGACGTGGTGAGAAACGACCACCGCAGGCCCTGTCTTCTCATCCGCCGGTGCGCCTCTTCAACGAGGGCCTCGACCACACCCTGTCTTGCCACATCCGGGTGGGTTGCGACCGCCCACAGCGCGCCGAAGCGCTCAGGGCCGGAGGCTGTCTCCACGGTCGTTTCCATGACCCCGACCTGGCCAAGCACCTTGCCATGGTGTACCGCATAGAGCGCCACAAAGGGCGCAAGGCGCGCTTCCCGCTCACGCATGACCGCTACCCGGGCCGCGTCGAGCGCATACCCCAGGCTGACCAGGTTGAGCGCCAGAACTTGCTTCGGCTCAACCTGGTCGTATTCCAGTATCTGCATGGTCAGTCTCCCGGCTATCTGCCATGGCCGTCGATGCTGGGCGGTCAGGCATGCCCCTCATACATCGCCGCTCGCTCCCCGTGCTTTGGTTTCGTATCGCCGCGCCGGCCGGCCCGCCGGGACCAGGGTGCGGCGCACAGTCCTCCTACGCCGGCCTCTCTTGCAACGCCAGCGCGATCTCCTGGCGCACCTCCTCGTCAGCTTCTTTTGCCAGGGCGTCCTCAAGCAGACGTCTCGCCGTCGGAGTGTGAATCCTGCTGAGCGCCCACGCCGCATGCCCGCGTAAGATGGGAGCTTCATCCGAAAGCAGCTGGCTCAACATCGGCTCCGCAGCGGGATCACCCAGGTTTCCCAGCGCCACGATTGCGTTCCGGCGAATGTCGTTGCGATTTGGGTTATAGACGAAGTACCCCGCCCACGCTGCCATATATTCTTCATCGTCCGAACTGGCTAGGCGAGCGAGGTCGAGACGGGCTCCCTCCGCTTCCGACTGCGTTGGGGCCTTGGTCAGCGCCCGCTTATTGAATGGGCATACCTCCTGACACACATCGCATCCATAAACTCGAGTACCGAGTCTTGCACGCGTCCACCTCGGCAGCCACTCGTCTGCTCTCCAGGTATTGCGGTCGATGCACCGGGTCGGGTCGAGCACGAAAGGACCCACAAGCGCACCCGTGGGGCAATTGTCGATGCAAAGCCGGCAGTTGCCGCACGGATCCTGGCGAGCGGGCGGATAGTCAAATCGCGTCAAGGGTTCGGTCGGCCGTTCCGGTTGGCCGTCCTCAAGGACCAGCCGCCCCGGCTCGATTTCAGCATCTACTGCCCACGCAAAAACCGACACGAGAGAATGTCCGCCCGGAAGGTAGCCCAGGCAGTTTCGCCTCTGGACCAGAAGACCGGCAGCGACCGCGGCTTCCCTTCGCGGCACCGTAGCGGTGAACTTCCACCCCAATTCATCGAAGAGGGCCTCCAGGCGCTGCCCGGCAGGATGCCCCCCTTGGTCGGGCGGGTCACTGTATGAGAGGTACAGGCGGGCAATCTTGCCGAGGGCGGAGCGCGGCAGGGGGATCCCGGAATAGTCCCAGATGGCCACCACGATGCTGCGGGCCTCTGGCAGCGATGCCCTTGGATCGGCCTGGGATGCGAGCGCCGGGAACTCCTCGTATCCAGGCCTCCCCAGCACGGCCTCACGCCAAGCCGAAAACTCAATACAGGGTATGGCGGCTGCTGCCCGAAAGCCGGCCTCTCTGATAGCCGGCCGGAGTCGCTCCAGGCTGATCGCCACGCAAACGCCTCCTTATACCCCCAGCACGCCTGTGTGCAAGAAGATACGGTGACATCGCTCAAGGCCGGGGACCTGGCAGGGCCGTCTTGGGGGCAGCCCGGATCTACATGCGACGAACCTAAGTGATGCTCACCGCGAACCGGTTGACCCCGAGAGCGCCAGCCAGTTCCCGGATTACCGCAGCCGCGCGTCCGGCGGCAGCACGCCGGATCGAATCTGCTGCGCGAGGAACTCGTGAATCTCCCCGCGGAGCGGCGTAGAGCCGTCCTGGTAGGCTATACGCATCTGCCGCACCTTCTTGTGGATTGGCACGATTTCACCTCTTCAATTAGACGAAACTGTCGACGCGCCGCACAGGGCCAATTCCGGAAGAAATGAACCCATCCACGCGGGACACCGCGGGTAATCCTTCTACGGATTCGCCGGCCCCATTGTCCGGAAGCCGCAGGGACTATCCACAGAGGCATCCGGCATCGACCGGTGCCATCGAGCCGGTGATCCCGCTGGCGGCGCAGCTGCAGAGAAACACCCCGCCTCCGCAATTTCGTATACGTTCTCTCACGCGGCGCGAGGCAAGAATGCGGCAGGCGAGCTGTGTCGACCGAGCTGTCAGCATCGACCGCGTTACCACCCCCAGCTGATGAGCACCGCGTTAGCCCGAATCCCCAGCGCCCAAGATGTAGCTCTGGGCCGCCGCGCGCAGGATACGGGCGGGATTGCGGCGAAATCCGCGAGGCCGCCAGCGCTTTCTGAAACGGAAGCTAGGTCCCGCTGGAAGCCGCCGGACCAAGAGGCGCTGGCAGTGCCCACCGGCGCGGCAAACCGAGGCTGTCGCCGGGCGGCCATGCGGTGCCTCGGCTGCGGGGAGTTGTCCGTGCCAAGACGCTGCGGACATGCCCCCGGCGCTGCTCGATCCGCGCACCCCGGCGAGACGCATCTGGAGGTGATCGGTGATGGAGAAGCCCGTCGAGAAGCCCGTCGAAAAGCCCCTGCTCACCCCTCCAGAACCCGCGTCAGATGCGGGGTTTCGAAGCGGGGGTGAACAGAGGCCTCCTAAGCCTCTGGTCGGGGGTTCGATTCCCTCCGGGCCCGCCAGGTCAAACAACGGAGTTTGTCCGCGCCCCGGCAACACCAAGCCGACCGCCCACTCGAGATGTTCTTCCGGTAGGGCCTCCAGTCCGGTTCGCTGGCGGAGGTTCCGCGCGGCTTCACTATGCGCACGCCAACGACACTATGGTAAGCGCTATCGGTCCTGGAAGGTGTCGCGTCGATGCGGATGCTCGCCGACAGTGCGGCATCGACCGGCCTGTCTCCAGATGTTCTACGGTCCCCCGATAGATCACGTCGGCGCGGAACCGCTGTCCAAGCGGCTGGGCTCTTCGACCGTTTACCAGACCGTCCGGACCCGCGAATAGGCATGAATGTGCCGGTCCGCAGTAACCATGGCGGCACCGAGAGCCAGGGCGGTGGCCACGATGATCCGGTCCGCAGGGTCTGGAGAGGGAAACGCTGGAAGCCGTACCGACGCCAGCGCGATGCGATTGCTCACGGGCACGAACGAGAGGAACGGGAGCGCCTCGCAGTGGGCGACCCAATCCTCCACCCCGATGGTCAATGACAGCCTCCCGCGCTTGGTGAGCATCGCCACCTCCCACACGCTCATGGAAGAGACGAGCAGCGGCCCACTGCGCATCTCCCTGTCGATGTAGCGACGAGCACGCGTGGACAGACGCTTGGGTTCGGCGACCAACCACACCCACGCGTGGGTATCGAGCAAGGTCACCGGACGGCCTCCCAGTCTTCCACGGCCACCGGGCGAGTGGGGTGCTCGTAGCGCCGCACCGACCCCCGGAGGACACGCAAGATCTCATGTGCGTCCCCCACGTACGGCACCACTTTCACCGCGGGGCGCCCCCGATCCAGAATCACTACCGGTTGGCCGGTTTCCTGTACCCTGCGCAGGTACTCCAGAGCCCGGGCCTTGAAGCGGGATTTAGAGACTTGCTCGACGATCATCGTCGCTGCTCGCCGCCGTCGCCTTCTGACCATGGTCAATGTACGTGGTCACGATATGCGCGTCAAGGGCAAGCTCCAGGAAGGCCCGCAGGCGGCCGTTGGCATGAGTCGACGCCGGAGTCGGTTCGCGCGTCTCGCTGCGCGTCGCGCTGCCCACCGCGATCACCGCCACGGCGACCGAGGGGCCCCCGGGCATCGTCTCTGGCTACTTCCGTGGGCACACCGACGACTTGCTGATGCGAATCACCTACATGTTCATGGCGTCTGCGCGCCTGAGCCTGGCCACGGGGATCGCCGCCGCGCTGCGGCCGACCCTGGAGAACGCCGTGGGGGAGCTCCAGAAAGGCTTCACCTCCCTACCTGCCTAGTCCTCGCAGGTACGCCAGCGAGAGGCCTCGCCGTCCAAGGGCCGCCACGAGAACGGCGGTGAGCACGGTGTTGATGGCACTTGCCAGGGCATTGAAGGGGATGATCACCGAAGGATTGGGCCGTCGGTGATAGACCCACCCGGCCACCCCGACGAAAGTGGCGACCGCAATCAGGTTACCCAGCGGGCCAAAGATGGAGCGGGCCCGGAAGAGAAGGTAGAGCACATCTTTCAGCAGGACCACGGCAACGCCTGGAAGCCGCCCGGCCGCAAACGCCATGAGCAGCCCCACAACGTCGCTGGGATCGTAGCGGAGGTACGGCGCGGCGGGCAGGACCGGCACCTGCACTGTTGCCATCAGGATGAACGCGGCCGCCGCCAGCACGGCGATGAGCACCAACATGCGCGTCTCCCGCATCTCTTGCCTCTCCTCCCTGGCTTCGGGTGGGAGCGGTACTTTCGTGGGCAGCTCCTAGTTGCCAGGCATCGCGGTGTTCTCCCCGGCCGGGCGATAAAAGATCTGGTCGAACAACTGTGGGGCTTCGACGAAGATACCGAATCCGGTGGCAGCAGTGGCGCCGTCCGGTAGGGTCAACCGGCTCAGGGCGCGAATAGCCCGGCCGGTTACGTCCCCCACCTGGCCTTCCACCCGCACCCGGAGCCCCAGCGGGACAGGACGAAGGTAATCGACCTCAACCCTCATGGCTGCGGCGTGATATCCGGCTCGCCACACCGCCGCACCCATGACCTCGTCCAGCACGGCGGTAATCATCCCGCCGTGGGCATGACCCGGCGGACCCTGCTGCCCCTCGCCGAACACCACCTCCGCGGTCACCCGTCCGCCATCTTCCTCGTAGAGCACAGCGCCCATACTGCCCGGATAGGAGCCACAGACAGGGCAGGGGCCGTGCTCGGCCAAGCGCTGCATCGCCCACCTCCCCAGTTGGTGCGCCTCAAGCCTCCCGCTCAGGTTATAGCCGGAGGTCCCAGAACGTGTCCAGGGAGCAAGCACTGACTGACCGACGGGACCGTAGGTACGGGCCTGCGGGCCCCTTGCCAGCCCATTATCACAGCGCTTTGACCCGCTGTCCCCAACGGTCCTGGTGCACGATGCGTTCCAGCGGTAGGCGCGGATATCTCTCTGCCGCCTCGGCCGGGTAGCCGATGGGGACAATCCCAATGGGCCGCACCCCCTCCGGCAGCCCCAGCACCCGCGAGACCCGCTCGTCGTGGAAGGCGCCCACGAAACAGCAGCCCAGCCCCTCGTCCACCACGGTCAACAGAATGAGCATGGCGGCGAAGGCGCAGTCAATGATGCTGTAGAAGTGCACCCCGCGGGCCCCGTAGCGACTGGCAGGCCGGCGGGTATCGGCGCAGACGACGATGACCACCGGCGCCTGGGCGATGAACATCTGGTCGAGGGCGGCGTGAGCCAGGGCCAGTTTCACCTGAGGGTCGCGCACCACAATGAACTCCTGCGGCTGCCTGAAGCCGGCGCTGGGCGCTTGGTGGGCCAGTCGTAGGATGCGCATGATTTTCTCGTCCTCGACTGGGCGGGGCTGGTAGGCTCGGACCATGTGCCGCCGCCGCACGACTGTCTCAAACTCCATCTGTGCCCCCCTTCCGTTGGGGTAATCGCGCTTCAGGTCATACCACTCGGTCCACGGCCCGATGAGCTCGCCGAAGCTGACACACCCGCGGCGTGAGGAGATGGCGTCTTTCCTGTACAAACCGCGGGCCTTCAGGTCGCTTGGGATCCTGGCCCGGTGGGCGTCTCTTTCGGCGATGCTACTTGCGTGGATCAAGATTACACTATACCGCTTGACCTCCGGGTCGGGGTGGCCGGGGCCGGGGAACTCGTCAATTTCCCGCTGGGATTTCCATCTCCCACTTGAGTCACTTGCCGTGCAGGGTTGGATCCTCGCACCCCTCGTCCAGGAAATACTGCTTGACCGCCTTGACGCCGTAGCCGAAGAAAAACCAGTAGTAGGACGGCACTTGACGAGGTCTGCCCGGAAGGGGCGCTCCGCCGCCCCGCTCTTCAGATCGTCCCGAAAGCGCCCAGATCCAGCCCGGCCACCTCGCCCGCCAGCGCTAGGCACACCTCCGACCGGGAGATGACCTTGCGCTCCGTCAGCGCGGCCCGGCGCATGCGCCGCAGGTAGTGTATGGATCCGCAAAGTAGGTGGTCTCAATCATGGGCATGGCCATCCCACACTACGGTCTCACCAGCGCGGAGTAGCGTGACGATGACGCGCGTAAGCGCACAGGAATGTCACGCCCGGCCAGGGAACGCGGGCCTGGCTAATTGCCATCGCTCACAGCCCAACGACCGGATCGAGGGCAATACTGCCCGCACCCGTGAAGAGCAGCGCCAGCGACGCCGCCAGCAGCGCAAAGTCGAACTCCCACCCGGTAGCCTGCTGAGCCATGAAGGACACTTTCATGAAGCCCCGCTTGGCGACAAGGATTGCCACCAGCATGTCGCTGGCGAACCCGGCCGCCAGGATGCGAGTCCCCAGGCCCAGGATCAGCAGTACAGCCCCCAACAGTTTCCAGCAGGGCGACTACCCAAGCGAAGAAGCCGGGCAGGGGCACGCCCATCTGCTTTAGAAAACCGCCAAAGCCTGCTGTGCCCTTCATGGTCGCCTCTTTACTTTGCTCTAGCCTACGGCTTCATTCGTGATAAGTTCCAGTTCGACGAGGATGGGTGTACCGGCTTAGGCCCTCCTGATACGTGCGCCGATCAGCCGCCATAGAACCAGCCGGTCTCCCACATGACCAGAGGGCGCACGTCCGGATTGCGCAGGCCAGCGTTGATCACCTCGGCCACGAAGATTGTGTGGTCTCCTCGCGACACAGCGTCCGTGATCCGTGCCTCGAACCAGGCCGGCAGGTCGAGGAGAAGCGGGGCGCCCGTCTCCGCCCCCCGTTCGAAGGGATAGCCGTTGATGCGGTTGCCCTCCACCTGCGAGGGGCGAAAGAAAGCCGAGGCCACGTCTTTTTGATCCGCGGCCAGGATGTTGACCGCAAAGCCGTGGCTCCGCTCGATCAGCTGGTGCAGGCGGCTATCAGCTTTGACGCCGACCATGACCAGCGGCGGAGTAAGCGAAGCCTGCGAGAGCCAGTTCACCGTCCCGGCGGCCACGTCATCGCCATCGGCAGCTGTGAGCACGTACAGGCCGTAGGTAAGCAAGCGTAATGTCTTTTTCTTGATCTCAGGATCCATGCACCGTCAACACCACGCCGTTCCCAAATGGGTCGCGCAGCAGCCAGCCCTCAAAGTGCTTTTCCGGTACGAATCCGGCCTCCTGCACCCGGCCCAGCACTGCCTCCAGTGCTTCTTCGTCAGGTAGCACCACGGAGAACCAGCGCAGACCGGCCGCGTCAGGCGGCGCGGGCGGCGCACCTTCGCCCTGCCAGGTGTTGAAACCGATGTGGTGGTGGTAGCCGCCCGCCGAGACCATGCCCATGCGGAAGTCGCGCATCAGGCCCTTGTTATCGAAGCCCAACACATCGTGGTAGAAGCGCATGGCCTGGCCCAGGTTGCCCACGTGCAGGTGGATGTGGCCGATGCGGGCTTCCGGCGGCAAAGGGGCGTGCAGGTCATCGCCGGGACGCAGATGGGCGAACAAAGCCTCCAGGTCCAGCGGCTCCCGGCCGTCGCTCCACGTACCGTCGGCGCGGCGGGCGTAGAAGCGATTGCCGTCCACCGCGAACTCGCCGTCTTCGGGCGACTCGCAGTAGAGCTCGATCCCGTTGCCCTCCGGGTCGTCCAGGTATGTGGTCTTGGTCATGATGTGGTCGGTGGGGTAGTTGGGATAGCGCACCTTGAAGAGCCGGGCGGTGACCCGCGCCAGCTCGCGGCGGTTCGGCAGCAACACGGCGAAATGGTAGAGGCCGCTGGTTCCGTGGTAGCGGCGGGCTGTGGGGTTTGCGCGCAGCACCAGGAGGTCGGGCCCGCCCGCGCCGAGGTGGGCGACGTTCTCCTTCCGGCGGTATAGGCGGAAACCCATCAGCCGCTGGTAGAACTCCAGGGACCGCTCCAAATCCTTCACGGTGAGCGCCACCGCACCGATGTGGGCGAGGGGGTGTATGCCCTCCATCAGCCGCGCTCGCTACTTCGCCAGGCTCAGAGGCCAGGGCTGGGGAATTGCCAGCAGCATCAGCGCCGCGCCCAACAGCGCCAAGTTCTTGGTGAAGTTGACCATCTGGATCGTCTTCTGCATGGGATCCTGGACGGCCCAGAAGTCATGCATCCAGAAGGTGACCGGGATGAAGAAGGCAGCCAGCGCCACCACACCCACCACCGGGAAGACGCCCAGCAGGATGCTCAGCCCGCCGACCAGCAGCAGCACACCGGCCACCAACGTGAGCAGTTTCGGCGCGGGCACACGCTTGCTGGCGGCCCATCCGCTCAGCATCTCCAATTGGGTGAAGTGGTTAAAGGCATTGAACAGGTAGTACACGCCGAGAATGACCCGACCAATTAGGAACGCTATCTGCATTGGCCTACCCCCTCCCCTCTGTGAGTCGGCTTTAGGCGATTTCAGAATTCTAAAAGCATGCAATTCTAGCCCACAAAAGAAGCTACTTCCCTTCCCGCGCCCATGCCTCCATGACACGCGCCAGGAGTTCCCGGTCCAGGCGAAAGAAGTGGTATGCGCCCTCCTTGCGCACCTGCATCAGCCCGCACTCCTGCAGCACCCGGAAATGGTGGGAGAGCGCCGGGGCGCTCAGCGGAAACAGTCTCGTCAGGTCCCGGCAGGCCACTTCGCCCCGGTCCATCAGGACGCGGACGATGCGGTATCGCGTGGGATCACCCAGCGCGCGGAAGATCCGCACCATGCGTCGACGCTGCAACGCGGGTGTACCCTTTCGCATTTCCAAAATCGTTTAAATCATAGGCGACCCCGGCACGACCCGTCAAGACCACAACCTACGGGGTAGTCCGAAACTCCTGCCTTCAGGCCCCAGTACGAGGCCCCGCCCAGACGGGTGGCCACACCCATCCTTCCGGTCAATGCGGGTGGCGGTGGCGCAGGATGTGGGGACGCTCCAGGCCGTGGGCAAGCATCAGGTCCTCGTCGTCCAGCACCTGCGCCGTGGGCCCCTGGGCGACCACCATGCCGCCGTCCAGGACGATCACGCGCGGGCAGACCGCAACCGCCAACTCCAGGTCGTGCGTGGCGATTACCTGCGTCACCGGCAGCCCCTGCAGGAGAGCCACCAGCTCGCGGCGGCCGCGAGGGTCGAGGCCGCTGGAGGGCTCGTCCAGTGCCAGGATGCGAGCATCGCACGCCAGCAGGCCAGCCAGGCAGACGCGACGCTTCTCCCCCTGGCTGAGGCGCGAGGGATGGCGATTCTCGAACCCCACGAGGCCCACGCGCCCCAGCGCCTCGCGCACCCAGGCTGCGAGCGCCGCCTCAGGCTTGCCCAGCTGCCGCGGGCCGAAGGCCACATCCTCCTCTACGGTGGGACAGAACAGCTGATCGTCCGGATCCTCGAACAGCAGACCGACCTGGGCGCGGATGGCGGGCAGGTGGGGCTCCACCACAGGAACGCCGAAAACCCAGACGGCTGGTGTCTTCGGAGGGTGTTCGGGCAAGAGTCCGTTTAGGTGCCACAAGAGCGTGGACTTCCCCGCCCCGTTGGGGCCGAGGATGCCAACGCGCTCTCCCTCGGCGATGGAGAAACTCACGTCGCGCAGCGCCTGCGTACCGTCAGCGTAGCGATAGCTGAGGTGCCACACCTCCAGGGCGTTCACGTCCTCCACCCGCGCGCGCACATGGCGGCGTAGATGCGCTCGGCGCGTGTAGTCGTGCGCAGGAAGAGGTGGCCGATCACCGCGGCGGACGCCCGCCAGGTAACCCACCGGCTGCGAGAGAAGGTGCGGCTGCGCCGCGCCCTCTGCATGCGGCCCATCTCCTCCACGAGGACGAAGAGGTAGCGGTACAGCAGCGCCAGCGTAGTCACCAGCAGGGACGGCACACGGAAGCGCGAGAGCGCGCGGAGCACCTGGAAGAAGGGCGTGGTCGCCCCCAGCAGGACCACTGCGCCTAGCGAGAGCGTGCTCTTGGCGAGGATGGCCAGAAAGACGTGAAGGCCGCCGGGTTGCAGCAGAGCCAGCAGGGCGACCCCGAGGGCGAAGGGCTCGACGGCCAGCAGGCGCTTGCCCAGAAGGCTCAGGGGCACCCTGGAGGCGAGAGCCCCCACCAGCAGCGCCAGGCCCAGAAAGGTGTGAGCGGGCCAGGTGCCGCGCGGCAGCGCGACCACGGCCAGGACGAAGGCCACCGCAAGCACCAGCTTTACTGGGGGCGCCGCCCGGTGAATGGGACTCGAGGCGGGGTGGTATGGATCACGAAGAGCGTGGTGCACGGTTGTGCGCGCTCCCCTGTGGTTGCCCCGGCCCAACAGCGCCCCGCGGCACCAGCGCCAGGGACAGCAGGTAGGCCATGGCAAACGCCACGACGGTACCGATCCCTCCGGCGATGACCGTTGACGCGGCTGGGGAGCGTATGCCCGCGAGGGTGTAGTCGGCGAGAGGCGAGGAGGCTATCGGGGACGCGGCGGCCTTGTGGGCAAATCCCAGCCGCGCAGCCACAGCCTCCAGCCCGTCTGGCCACTCCGAGGCCATGGGGGCGATGAAGACGACCAGACCGAGAGCCACGAGCATGCCGTATCCGGCCAGGGTGCGTCCGGTCCGCTCGCCCGACCCCGCCCGGTCGAAAAGCAGCTCCGGGCGGGCGGTGGCGACCACGGCGACGACCAGCGTCGTGATCAGAGCCTCACCCACGCCGATCAGCATGTGGACGCCCGCCATGGCCGGGAAGGCAACCTCCCAGGCCACCGTTCCCGAAAGCGCCAGCTGCCCGGCGACGGAGACGGCGGCAGCCACCGTGGAGCACCACGCGCCGAAGGCCACACCGGCCAGCCGGGCACGCAGATCCCCACCCAGAAGGCGTGAGACTCCCCGGTAGAGGACGTAGCCGAGCAGCGGGGCCAACAGCGCCATGTTGAAGATGTTGGCGCCCAACGCCGTGATCCCGCCATCCGCAAAGAGGAAGGCCTGCAGAATCAGTACGGACGACATGACCAGGACCGCGGCGCTGGGACCGAGGAGGACGGCAGCGAGCACCGCCCCGATGAGGTGCCCGGACGTGCCGCCGGCTACGGGGAAGTTGAGCATCTGCGCCGCGAAGATGAAGGCCGCGGCGACGCCGATCAGCGGCACCGCGCGGTGCGGCAAGGTGCGGCGCACCGTGCGCAGGGCTAGGCCCAGGCCGGCCGCCGCCAGCACGCCTCCGGCAATGGCGGTTGGGGCGTCCAGAAAACCGTCAGGAATGTGCATGCGCCGGCCTCCTCACGCCGGGAGCTCCCTGCCCGTAGTGGTCACGCTGAGCCGACCGTGCTTGACTCCCCTGGTTGCCACCAGGCGGTCGGCGATCGCCTTCACCTCACCGGCCCGCCCGCGGACGGCGAGGACCTCGAGGCAATGATGCCGGTCCAGGTGCACGTGCAGCGTGGAGATGATCAGGTGGGGATGGTGGTGCTGGATGTCCGTGAGCAGAGCCTGCACGCCCCGACGGTGGTGATCGTAGACGAGGGTGATGGTCCCCACGATCTGGCGGTTCCCGCGCTCTGCGCGGTGCTCCACGAGCTGGGCCCGCACCATGTCGGCCACGGCGCGGGAGCGGCTGCGGTAGCCCTTTGCCCTGGCCATGGCGTCCAGTTGAGCCACCAGGGCGGGAGGCATGGAGAGACTGAAACGCCGAAGCATAGAAAGATGGTGTTACCTTCCTGCAAAATGGTAGCACCAACCTGCATGCGGCGTCAACCGGTGCGAGACCGGGAGCGGGAACGAGGAACGGACCCGCTGCGCCGGCAGTCCACCGCCCTCAGCGGGCCCGGCGCGGCCTCCCGGGGAAGCGCCGGGGATTCGGCCCGTACCGGCACTTTGCCTGGGCGGATTGGGTACACTGAAGGTGCCGGGGCTGGGCAGATGCTTGCTGCTGTGGACGACGTGCCAGGGGAACAGGGGGAAGCAGTGGCGCCGCGCTCTACCAGCACAGTGGCCATCGTCGCGGATTCCGCCACCGATCCTCCCGAGGAGCTGGTGCGCGAGCTGGGCATTACCCTGGTGCCCATCTACATCCGGTTCGGGGAGCAGCTCTACCGGGACCGTGTGGATATCTCCGTGGCGGAAGTGGCCGATCGCCTGGCCCGGGGCGAGCTTGCCAAGACCATCAACCCGGGACCAGCAGACTATCTGCAGGCGTTCCGCCATGCCCTGGAACAGAACCCCCGCGCCAGCATCCTCTGCTTCACCATCTCCGCCCGGTTGAGCGCTTCCTACCAGTCGGCCTTGGTCGCCAGGAACCTAGTCGACGCCGCGACCATTCACGTGGTGGACACCACGGCTGGGAGCCTGGCCAGCGGCTGGCAGGTGATTGAGGCAGCGCGGGCGGCACGTCTGGGAGAGTCGGCACAGCGGATCCTGCGGCGCACGGAGTCCATCGCCAGGAGCTTGCGCTTCTACGCGCTGGTGGACAACCTGCGACACCTCTACCATGCGGGGCGGATCGGCCATGCGCAGGCAGCGCTGGGGACGCTTCTGGATATCAAACCGATCCTCACCCTGCGGGAAGGAGAGGTGGTTCTGGCGGAGCGGCAGCGAGGGCAGCAGCGGGCGCTGCAGCGCCTCGTGGCCCTGGCATGTGAGGGGATCGAAGGCCGGGCCGTCAAGTGCGCGGTCTTCTACACCGGGGCTGAGGCCCCGGCACAGACGCTGGCCACAGAGTTGAGCCGGCGCCTGCACCTGGAAGAACTGCTCGTGGCCCACGCCGGGCCGGTCATCACCGCCAGCGTGGGGGCCGGCCTGGTCGGTTTCGCCCTTTTCCCCACGGCGCTGGAAAACCACAGAAGGGAGGCACCGTATGGCTAACCTGTTCACGCGATTCCTACTGGTGGTGTTGGGCTACCTCCTGGGCTCCTTTCCGGCCAACTACCTGACCGCCAAGCTCGCGGCCGGTGTGGACCTGCGCGCCGTAGCCAACGGCAACATCGGCGGCATGAATACCATGCGCAATGTGGGCTTCTTCCCCGGCTTCGTGGGCACGCTGCTGGACATAGCCAAAGGGGCCGTGGCAGCGTACCTGGGCAATCGCGTCATTCCGGGATGGGGCTGGATATCCGGAGCCCTGGCCGTCATCGGGCACAACTGGATGCTCCCGCTGAAATTCGTCGGCGGCAAAGGGGTGGCCACCACCGCTGGCATGCTCCTCGCCCTCGACCCCAGGGTCATCCTCGCCTGGGCCGTGATCGCTGCTGTGGTGATCCTCGTAGCACGGGACTCCTACGCGGGAGCGGCGACCGCCTACGCGACCCTCCCCGTGGTGGCCTGGAAGTTCGCCGGCATCCCGGAGGCCTTCTGGGGTGGGCTCCTGGTAGGCGGAGCTTGTCTGCTCAAGCTGCGTCCCGACCTGCGGGCGTT
>ENA-ORXB01001245-ORXB01001245.1-sediment-metagenome-genome-assembly--contig:-NODE-1245-length-32704-cov-4.623747_pt1 | contig 32704 bp, 23 predicted proteins | sample MGYA00237863_ERZ511475 | MGnify/ENA primary metagenome ERZ511475 (study PRJEB26305, sample SAMN06343858) | sediment metagenome | isolation source: hot spring sediment | place: Canada: British Columbia... | reverse complement strand
CCCGAGAGATCGGCGGCAGAGTCGTCGTGTTTCTCCTGCTGTGCCTCTTTGGCTTTGTGTTCGCCTTGCCGCTCTACTGGATGCTGATCACGTCGCTCAAGACCGATCCGCAGATCTTTGTCTTCCCGCCGGTCTGGTGGCCGAACCCCATCAAGTGGCAGAACTATGTGCGGGCTGTGACCGTCTTTCCCTTCCCCCTGTACGCCCGGAACACACTGACGATTTGCATCCTCTCGATGCTCGGGCAGACGATCTCCTCTTCCCTGTGCGCCTATGGGTTTGCGCGCATCCAGTGGCGGCTGCGGGAGCCGCTCTTCATCCTCGTGCTCAGCACGATGATGCTGCCGTATCAGGTCACGCAGATCCCGCTGTACATCGTCTTCCGCCGCCTCGGCTGGATCAACACGCTGCGCCCCCTGATCGTGCCCAACTTTTTCGGGCACGCTTACAACATCTTTCTGTTCCGCCAGTTCTTCCGCACTATCCCCAACGAGCTGAGCGACGCCGCACGGATCGACGGCTGCAACGAGGCGGGCATCTACTGGCGGATCATCCTGCCGCTGTCGCGGCCCGTCATTGCTACCGTAGCCCTCTTCGATTTCCTGTACAACTGGAACGACTTTCAGGGGCCTCTGATCTATCTACAGGATGAGGCCAAGTACACGCTGTCGCTGGGCCTGCAGAGCTTTGGCGGGATCTACAGCCGCAACCTGGAGCCGGGCACGCTGATGGCTGCAGCAGCAATCGTGGTACTTCCGGCCATCCTCATCTTCTTCCTGGCACAGCGGACCTTCATCCAGGGTATCACACTCACGGGCATCAAGGGCTGATCGCGGGGGAGCGCCAAGAGACGCACTCTTTGGGCTTGCTCCCTACTCCCTCTCCAGCGCCATGAGCGCCTCCGCCGTCGCCATGGCGAGGTCCCAGACCTGCCCTGAATCCTCATAGCTCCACCAGGCGGCGAGGACGGCTTGCGCGAGGGCCCAGCCCACAAGGCGCTCGCGCTCGCAGCCGAGGGCCTCTGCGAGCTGGGCTATGCGCCGGGCGAGGAGACGACGCGTCTCCACGGGCTCCGGTGGCTCGGGCAGGTGATTGCGGATGAGGGCCCCGGCCTCGTAGATCGGCTCCCCGGCCACTCCCTTCGGGTCGATGGCCAGCCACGGCTCCCGCTCCGCCCGGACGATGTTCCAGTGGTGCAGGTCGCCGTGGAGGAGGACCGGCTCGGCCGCCGACTGCAGGAGCCCGGCGAAGAGCCGCTCGGCGCGGTCGACGAGGGGCTCGGGGAAGGGGCTGGTGCCGCCGCCGAAGCACGCCCGCAGCCGCACGAGGCCCTCGCCCCACTCCGCCACCGTTGGGAAGGGGTGTTCTGGCGGCAGCGGCCGCCACAGGCGCTTCATGACCTCCGCGGCGATGGCGGTCGCCTGGGAGTCGTCGATGTCGGCGAGCGGAGTGCCCGGGCGGATGCGCTCGATGAGGAGCGCGCCCTCGGCAGCATCGGCCCGCAGGAGCCGCGCGGCGCCGCGGCCGTCGTACAGCCGCAGCGCCTCTATCTCGGCCACGAGCTCCCGGCTGGGGAGGGCCAGCTTGAGCACCGCCTCGGTGCCATCGGCGCAGAGCGCAGGCGCCACATAGGCTGCGGAGAGCTCCGCGAAGGGCGAATGGGCCTGGAACGCCCAACGTCGCTCGAGCGCCGCGATCTGGGCGGGGAGGCGCTGCAGCCAGCCTAAGCCTTGTTCTCCGTATAGTGTGACGATGGTGCGGGCCAGTTGGTCTGGTACAGGCATCTGTGGTGTCGGCTTTTGCTGTCAGGTGATACTGACAGCTATGGACGGTGTTGTCGGTCGCAGCGTTGAGTGCCTCGCCCCCTCCCCAGCGCGCCGCGGGCGCGCTGGGGAGGGGGCGAGGGGGGTGGGGGCCCGCATCATGGGCCACGCAACGCCTGGTGCGCCTGCCAGAGCAGCTGACGCCTGTGGCCATGGCGGCGTTGTGGCTTGTGCGCCACCCGGCCGCACATCACCCTCAGGCCATCTCGATCCTGAGGCGCTCCGCCTCAGGTATCTGCACCACCGTGCAGTCTCTGGCGTAGGTGCGCTCCGGCAGCACGATCAGCACGTTGGCCGGAGCGTCGCCGGTCGCAAAGGGCGCGTGGTGCCAGACGCCGGGCCGGAGCACGACGACGGTGCCCCGGGGCACGCGGAAGGCCCGGAAGCGCTGCAGGGGCACGGGCTCGCCGGGCGGCGTGGCCGGGCCGACATGGATCACGACATCCCGGTCGAGGGGAAGGATGCCCTCGCCGGTCGCCGTGTGGTACTCGGTGACGTCGATCACCGGCTCTCGCGGCTCCACGCGACAGGTGGAGAAGGAGGCGATCCCGGCACCGCCGAGGTCGAGCTGGGCGAGGTCGCGGAAGAACTCGATGGGTCGGGCGCCGATCTTTTCGCCGATGGGGTCGATGAGCTGGGCGTAGAAGCCAAAGGGCCAGAAGGCCTCTCGGGTCAACGTTTCGGCCTTGATGGTTCTCATGGTCTCCTCCTGTCTGCGGGGCGCGGATTGTACGCAGCGTGACTATCATACGCCGGGACCTGCCTCCCTGCAAACGGGGCCGTCCCGGGGTTGAGCAGCGCGATTTGCGCGTTGGGCGAAAAGCCCCTATAATGCGGACCTTGTCGGGGCCTGATCCTCTTCCCGGCATCCGTATGGCCTGATCCGATAGCGTCGCCGCCCGCCAACGCTCCGCCGTCGGCCGTTGGCCACGCTTCCGGGGTGTGGAGCCGGTGGATCACTTCCATACGCCCATTGCAGCCCGAGCCTCCGCAGGCCCCGCGCCGGTACCGGCCCGCCCCTCCGCCTCTGTTGCCTCGCTACGAGTCCGCCTCATCCGCGTGAGAGAGCATCCCGTTTCGCCGCGCCGGTCAGCCCCGGCATTGGTCCTGCTGCCGGGGGCTGCTCCCTGCACCGGCTCGCGTGCGGCACCCTCCGGGGAAAGAAAGGAGTCGACGCATGGCCAAGCTCTCCCATCGTTGCCCGCCTGCGCGGCTGCACCTCGCGGTCTGCCTGCTGACACTGACCCTGGCGCTCGCCCCTCTGCCCGCCCGCGCGGCCTACCCCTTCTTTGAGATTGCCAACCCGGCGCTCGCAGGGTACGCCTATGCTGCGGCTGCCTGGGGCGATGTCGACGGCGACGGCGACCTCGACATCGTCATCGCCGGGCGGCCGTACGGGTCAGGCACCGGCCACACAACGCAGCTGTACCTGAACGACGGCCACGGGACCTTTGCCGCGAGCGGGATCGCCCTGCCCGGTTACTCCAGCGGCGCCGCCGCCTGGGGAGACTATGACGGCGATGGCGACCTCGACCTCGCTCTCTGCGGGCAGACCGATGCCGGGCGTGCCACCAAGGTCTATCGCAACACCGGCGCGACCCTCGAGGACTCGGGCGCCAGCCTCGTCGGTATCGACGAGGGCTCCCTCGCCTGGGGCGATGCCGATGGCGATGGGGATCTCGACCTCCTCGTCACCGGCTGCCCCGATGGCACCTGCAGCGCGCCTGTCAGCGTGGTCTACCCCAATCAGGGAGGCACCTTCGGGGAAGCCGTCGCGCTTCCGGTGCAGATGGGCTACAGCGACGCAGCCTGGGGCGACTATGACAACGACGGCGACCTGGACATTGCCATCACCGGGCGGCTCGGCGGCGGCTACGCCACCCGGCTCCTGCGCAACCAGGGCGGCCTCAGCTTTGGGGACAGCGGAATCCGCCTGTTGTACGATGTCAGCAACGGGGCGCTCGCCTGGGGCGACTTTGACCGGGACGGCGACCTGGACCTGCTCCTGTCCGGATACAACGGGTCGTTGGGAGGCGATTACTACTGCGTCTACCGGAACAGAGGCCCGACCGACTTTTTCCTGGCGGCCACAGCCTTTGGGGCGGAGAAAGGCTCAGCCGCCTGGGGTGACTATGACAGCGACGGTCTGCCGGACTTTGCCCTGACCGGCACCCGGGACAATGTACGGGTCAACTCCGTCTACCACAATAACGGGGAAGAGGGCTCCTTCGGTGACATCAGCGCCGAGCTGATCGGCGTGAGCGACGGCACGGCGCTCTGGGGCGATGCGGATAACGACGGAGACCTCGACCTGCTGGTCGTCGGCCATGGGGCGACCGATGTGGCCAAGCTCTACCGCAACGGCTTTCCGGCGACCAACCAGCGTCCAACGGCGCCTTCTGGCCTGCGGGCCACGGTCGCTGGTAGCAGGGTGACCCTGAGCTGGACGGGCTCGACGGATGACCACACCGCGGCAGCTTCGCTGACCTACAACCTGCGGGTCGGCACAACGCCCGGCGGCGGGGAGGTCGTCCCGCCGCAGGCCGATGCCGGCGGCCGGCGCCGGGTTCCGGCTCTGGGCAACGCCGGTCACGGCCTCAGCGCCGTGCTCGACCTCCCGGCCGGCACGTACTACTGGAGCGTGCAGGCGGTCGACTCGGCCTATGTGGGTGGCCCCTTCGCCTCCGAAGGGACCTTTACCATCTGTGCGCCTCCGGAATCGGTGACGCTTGCGGGGCCGGGCGAGGGTGCGGCGGGCGTGCAGCACACGTTCACGGCCACGGTTTGTCCGCTCACCGCTACGGCGCCCATTACCTACACCTGGGAGTCGGCGGGCGAGGTGATCACCACCACCGGCGGTACGAGCAGCACGGCCGGCCTCTCATGGGCGTCGCCGGGGGTCCATCCGATCACGGTGACGGCTCAAAACGCCTGCGGCGTGGTCAGCGCCACGGCGGCCATCACCATCTGCCAGCCCCCGGAGGTCAGTTTTTCCGCCGAGCCGACCTCCGGCCCGGCGCCGCTCGCGGTCAGCTTTACCAGCCGGATCACCGGCGAGGTCACCTCGCGGCTCTGGGATTTCGGGGACGGCACGACCAGCACCGGCGAGGCGCCTGTGAACCTCTACCTGCACCCCGGGGTCTACACGGTGACCCTGACCGTCACCGGCACCTGCGGCACCGCCTCGCTGACGAGGAGCGAGCTGATCCACGTCTGGATCCAGCCGCCGCAGGCGGTCGCCCTGGAGGGTCCGGCGACCGCCCTTGTCGGCACCTCCAGCACCTTCACGGCCACGGTGAGCCCGGCGACGGCGAGCACGCCCATCACCTATACCTGGCAGGTAGATGGGGGGCCACCCGAGGTGCGAGCGGGCTCCCTCTATCGGAGTGACGCTTACGAGCTGTCGTGGAACCTGCCGGGCCTGCACAGCATCACGGTCACGGCCCAGAACGCCGCCGGTGCCGTCGCCGCCACGCAGATGGTCACCGTCTGCGGCCGGCTGGAGCCCGACTTTGTCGCCGAGCCGACCTCCGGCGCGGCGCCCCTCGAGGTCACCTTCACCAACCTCACGGCCGGGGCTACAGCGCTCCTGTGGGATTTCGGCGACGGCGCGACCTCGACCGTCACCAACCCCGTACACATCTACTCGCAGCCGGGGAGCTATACCGTGACCCTCACCGTGGCGAACGCCTGCGGCGAGGAGGTCCGCGTGGTGCCCGGGTGCGTCACGGTGCTGTGCGGGGCGCTGGAGGGGCTCGCCCTCGACGGGCCGGCAACCGGCGCGGTGGGCGAGACCTACGCCTTCACCGCCACCGTCAGCCCGCCGGGCGCCGCCCTGCCGGTCACCTATGAGTGGGAGGTCGAGTGGCAGGGGGCCTTCACGCACACGGAGGGGGTGAGCGACGTCCTCCGCCTCGCGTGGCCCTCGCCGGGGCGCTACGGGCTTCAGGTCAGCGCCACCAACGCCTGCGGCGCCGCAGTCAGCGCCACGCACACCATCACCATCTGCTGGCCGCTCACGGCCGGCTTTGTCGCCACGCCGATCGTAGGCGTCGCGCCCCTCGAGGTCCTCTTCCTCGACGCCTCCAGCAACCACGACTGGCGGGTCTGGGACCTCGGGGACGGGTGCACGAGCGCCGAGGCCACGCTGCGGCACCGCTACGAGAGCCCCGGCGTCTACACCGTCACCCTCACCGTCGGCAACGCCTGCGGGCAGGCTACGGCAACCCGGCAGATCACCGTCAGCGCCCCGGCGCGGTGGTATGTGTTCCTGCCGATGGTGGTGAGGTCGCCGTAGGGCCAGGCCGTGGCCGTTGCCCAGTGGTGGGGGCGGGACGCCCGGAGCGCGCAGGCCCAGCCACCGCAGGGGGCCTGGCCACTTCTGAACGCGGGGCCGTAGCCCAGGCCAGCCCTCGGCTACGGCCCCGTGCGGTGCCTCGGACGCGGGGACGCTTGCCGCCCGAGGCTCAAGCCTCGGGCAGCAGGCGGCTGTCACGCCCGCAGCACCGCGGGGCCGTAGCCCAGGATTCAATCCTGGGCTACGGCCCCGCGCTGAAGAGCAGCGAGGCCCCTTCGGGGCTGAGTTCGGGCTCGCGCAGGCGCCGTTCGCGGCCGCGCCTGGGGCGGAGCGATGCAATGGCTGATCGCATGCCAGCTGCCCGTTCGCGGGCTATTGTGCCGCGGGCTTGCAGCCCGCACGCAACCGCCTCTCCATCCCCAAAGCCGACTTGGGCATCGGGGGTTCGGGGGCGGACAGGCGCGCCTGTCTGTCGGTAGTACAAGCGGAACGAGTACGGCAGCGTTCGGGCCCAGCCCCCGAAGGGGGCTTCGCTCCTTTCAGCCCGGGGGTTCACCCCCGGGCGGGCTTGGGCGGCGCCATCGTCGACGCGCGGCAGTGGCGGCATATGCCGCCTCCGGCGCGCGTGGCCATCGCCCGGGATCGAATGCCGGGCTACGGCTCACCCGCGGTACCCACCCCCCGCACCACCGCGCGGGGCTGAAAGCCCCGCGCTGAAAGGTGACGAAGCCCCTTCGGGGCTGGATTCAGGATGAGATAGGCGGTGTCCGATGTCTCGATCGCTGGGGTGAGAGCCCCTGGCGGCTGATCGCATCCCACCTGTCCGCCCGAGGGCCGCCGCGGCGAGGGCTCCCGCCTAGCATTTGACGGCCTGTCCGTCCCTGAACCCCTGCCGCCGAGTCGGCGGGGAATGAGATTGTGAAGCGCGTCACAATCTCATTTGATGTTTGCCTGCAGATGCGGTAGAATGGGGCCTGCGAGCCGGGAAGGCCGGCCGAGTCTGGAGGACTTATGCCCAAGGTGCTGACTGCCCCTGCGATGAGCCGCTGTATCGGCTGCTACTCGTGCATGCTCGCCTGCGCCCGCCTTAACTATGGGAGCTACTCCCCGCGCCATGCCGCCCTGCAGATCCGCACCCAGGGCGGCCTGCAGGGGCGCCTCGTGGCCGACATCTGTCGGGCCTGCCGGGAGCCGGCCTGTGCCGAGGCCTGCCCGACGGGTGCCTTATCTCCGCGGCGAGGTGGCGGGGTTACCCTGCGTACCGAGGAGTGCATCGGCTGCCAGGCCTGTGTGCGAGCCTGCCCGCTCGGGGTCATCTACTGGCCGAAGAACGGGCGCACGCCCATCGTGTGTCGACACTGCGGCGTCTGCGTGCGCTACTGCCCGCATGGCTGCCTGGCTATGGAGGAGGTGCCCGATGCTGAATGAGAGCTATATCCGCGTGCTCGACGTCGACCTGGGCACCGGCAGGGTCCGTGCCCTGCGCCGCCCCGACTTGCAGCCCTACCTCGGCGGCGTCGGGCTGGCGACCGCGCTTCTCGCCGAGTATGTACGGCCGGACCTGGACCCGCTCGCGCCCGAGCAGCCGATCGTTATTGCCATCGGCCCGCTTTCCACGATCTATCCGGCCGTGACCAAGGCGATTGCCATGTTCCGGTCGCCTCTGAACGGGGAGCTGGGCGAGAGCCACGCCGGCGGCCGGCTGGCCCTGGCCATGCGCTACGCCGGGTACGACGCGCTCGTCCTGCACGGGCGAGCCCCGCGCCCCGTGTACCTGTATGTGGACTCGGATCAGGTGCTCCTCAAGCGGGCCGATACCCTCTGGGGCATGGACGCCGAGGAGGCGGGCCGCGTGCTCCGCGACCTCGAACCGGGCCGCGGCCATCGCAGCATCATGCGCATCGGGCCCGCGGGCGAGCGGCTGGTGCGCTACGCCCTCGTCAACTGCGAGACCTACCGCCACTTTGGCCGGTTGGGCCTCGGGGCCGTCTTTGGCTCCAAGCTGCTCAAGGGCATCTACATCTCGGGCGACTGCGACATCCCCATCCCCAACGTGAAGGAGTACAACCGGGTCTACACCGAGATCTACCGGCGCATCGTCAGCACCGACGCGATGCAAAAGTACCACGACCTGGGCACGCCGGCCAACGTGCTGGCCCTGCACGAGCTGGGGGCACTACCCACGCGTAACCTGCAGTCGGGTCGCTTCGAGGGTGCGGCCGAGATCAGCGGCGAGGCCTTTGCCGAGCACGACCTGATGCGCAAGGTCGCCTGCTCCGGTTGCCCGATCGGCTGCATCCATATCGCGCTCCTGCGGCAGCAGTTTGGGGATGAGCACGAGTATAGCTGGACGGGCATCTCCTATGACCACGAGCTGCTCTACAGCCTCGGCTCGCTCCTTGGGATTGCCAGCCGACGTGGCATCCTGCGCCTGCTGGACAGGGTAGCCCAGAAAGGGCTGGACGCCATCGCCACCGGCGTGACTCTGGCCTGGGCGACGGAGGCCGCGGCTCGCGGCCTGATCGATACCCGCGAGCTGGGGACGGACCTGTCCTTCGGTGACGTAGAGGGGTACCTCAATGCCATCGAGGCCATCGTGGAGGGCAAGAGCGAGCTGGCGCGGCAACTCGCGCTCGGGGTGACGGCTGCAGCCCGACGCTACGGCGGCGAGGATTTCGCCCTCGCCCTCGGGGGCAACCCGGTTGCGGGCTATCACACCGGCTATGCCAACGTCCTCGGGCAGCTTGTAGGCGCGCGCCACTCGCACGTCGACAATGGGGGCTACAGCATCGATCAGAAGCCGCGCGAGCTCACGGACGAAGAGATCGTGGACGCGGTGATCGCCGAGGAGCAGGAGCGCAACGCCCTCAACTCGCTGGCCATCTGCATGTTCGCGCGCAAGATTTACGACCGGCCAACGGCGCTGGCGGCGCTGAAGGCCATCGGCATCCCCTGGACGGAGCAGGACTGGGTCGACCTCGGCCGCCGCATCTACCGGGAGAAGGTGGCACTGAAGGAGTCCTTCGGCTTCAGCTACCGCGACCTGCGCGTGCCTGCGCGCTTTTTCGAGACGCCCAGCATGCGCGGCAGGCTGGACCCGCAGCGCTTTGCGCGGCTGCTCGAGCTCTTCAACGAGCGCCTCGATGCGATCCGGGCGGCGTAGGGGCCGGGCAGCGGACGCGGCCTGTCCGCTCTACTGCTCGGCAAGCGCAGCGCCGGCGACGAGCAGCTCGCGCACGAGGGCCTGATCCCGCGCCTCCGCATAGACGCGCAGCAGGGGCTCGGTGCCTGAAGGCCGGATGAGGAGCCAGCCGTCGTTGCCAAAGCGGTACTTGATGCCGTCCGCGTTGTCCACACGGCTTACCGGCAGCCCTGCGATCCGCTCCGGAACGCGCGAGAGGAGCCGTCGCATCAGCTCGGACTTGTCATAGGGGGCCATCTGCCGGTCGTCACGGCCGTAGTGGACCGGTCCGAGCCGCGCCATCAACTCCTCGATCAGCTCGTGGAGCCGGCGGCCACGCACGGCCACTATCTCCAGCAGGAGCAACCCCATCAGGAGCCCATCCCCTTCGGGGATGTGCCCGCGGATGGTGATGCCGCCGGACTCCTCCCCTCCGATCAGGACGTCCTCTTGCGCCATCAGGTCGCAGATGTGGTTGAACCCGACCGGTACCTCGTGCAGGGGCAGGCCATACTGCTCGCAGAGGCGATCGATATGCTGCGTCGTGGAGACGGTCTTGACGACGCTGCCACGCAGTCCCCGCACTTCGACGAGGTATTGCAGGGCGAGGGTGAAGATGCGATGGGGGTCGACAAAGGTGCCCCGGGCGTCTACCGCGCCGATGCGGTCGGCATCGCCGTCGGTGGCGAGGCCCAGGTCGTACTGCCCGGCCAGGACGGCGTCGATCAGCGCGCCGAGGTTGCGCTGGATCGGCTCAGGGTGGATGCCGCCGAATCCCGGATTCAGTTCGCCGCGGATCTCGCGGGCCTCGCAGCCGATCTCCCTCAGGATGGTCGCCAGGTAGCCCCGCCCGGCACCGTACATCGGGTCGATGACGACCCGCGGCCGGGCCCGTGCGATGCTGTCAAAGTCGACCAGGGTCCGCAGGTGGGCCAGGTATCCGGGCAGGGGGTCGAAACGGCTGATCGCTCCGTGGCCGTCGGCGGCGGGGAGCTCGCCATCCTCCATGCGCCAGGGCAAGAGGCGCGGCGCCCGCCCCTCGCTGCGATTGCGCTCGAGAAAGGCCTCGACCTGTCGCGTGACCTCCGGCAAGGCCGGGCCGCCATCCGGCCCTTTGAGCTTGAAGCCGTTGTAGCGCGGCGGGTTGTGGCTGGCGGTGATCATCACGCCGGCATCGGCGCGGCGAGCGCGGACGGCATGGGACAGGGCAGGGGTGGGGCAGTCGCCCCGCGAGAGCGCCACGTCGATGCCGTTTGCGGCGAGGACGTTGGCAACCTCGGCTGCATAGCGGTCGGAGAGAAAGCGGGTGTCGTACCCGATAACGACGGATGGGGGCCGGCCGCTGACCTTCTGGCTCAGCATGTCGGCTACGGCCTGGGCAACCTGGCGCAGGTTGGCGAAGGTGAACTCGTCGCTGATGACGGCGCGCCAGCCATCGGTACCGAACTTGATCGACATCGAACCTCCGTTGAGTCAGGGTGACCGTACCCGGGGCTTGGGGCGAGTGTAGCCCAAAGGTCAGGGCCCGTCAACCGCGGTCGCGCCCGGCCAACAGGCGCCCACCCCTGCCGGCGGGCGCCGCGGAGCCCCGGCATCGGCCGGCAGGAGCGACTGCGCGTCCGCGCCCCCGCCCTGCGGCATCCTCTACTCTATTCCGAGTTTGGGGTGCGCTTCTTTCCCTCTGCGGGTGCGCCGTTGCCGGTGTGGCTCAGGTAAAAGTGGCCGGGCTGCAGCAGCGGGCTCACATCGGCCTGCAGACCCATGGCGAGGACTGCGTCGAGGTCATCGGCGTGACAGAGCACAAAGGTCGCTTCGCGGCCGAACTTGGCCTTGTATCGGGGAAGCCACTCTTTCAGAAAGGCCTCCACAGGTTGGCGCTGCGCGTTATAGATCCACCAGTAGCTCGGACCCTCGCCGCTTCCCGCTGGCGACGGCTCCGTCTCTGCAGGGGAAGGAGCCGGGGGTGTCGGCGCTGCCGGAGCCGGCGTCGGTGCGCCGGGCGAGGTGCCCTCGGGCTGCCTGGCTGCGGAACGTCTGGGCAACGAGGTCTCCTCAGTGTCTGATCTGTCTGGTCTGGTGCGTGTCTGGGCAGGTGCCGGGAGGTCGAGCGCCGGCAGGCGGCGCCGCACGGTCACCGGGCCCTCTTCCGCCTTGGGCGCTGAGCGTCGGCGCCGGGCCGATTCGCGGAGGAGCGCGGTCTCGATCGTCATATCGACGTCGATCTCGTCCGCACTGCGCGGTCTGGCACTTGGTGGCGCCGTCGGCTCGATCCTGCGCCCGCGGCGCTCAAAGGCGGGCCGACGGGAAATGTCGGCAAAGCGCCCGGGCTCCGGACGGTGCTCAGGCGGAGAGAGGTCCAGATCGAGGTCGAGCACATCCGGCGGGGTCAGCTCGGTCGAGGTCGCTCCCCCGGCCGCAATCCAGGCGGCCACCTCTTCCTTTGTGGCGGGCCCGACGATACGGCCGTCGACCACCTTCAGCCATCTGCCCGGGCGGTCCTCTACCAGCATTGTGGCCATATGCACCTCACATCTCGGTAGAAAAGGGGCCTGGGCGATACAACGGCAAGAGAGCCACACCCGGGGGCGCTGGAACAACCTGCAGCCGCGGCCCATCCCGCCAGAGGCCGGGCGGCCGCCCCATTATAGCACAGGGGGGCAGCGGGCCAAAACGTTGACATGCCCCTCCCGCTGTGCTATACTTCCCCAAGATGAAGACGCAAAGACAGGGCTGCGCAACCGCTGACAACAGAGTCGTTGTGCGCGGCCCCTTTTGATTCCCCTGGCAAACCCTGGGCAGTCCAGGCAAGACGCCTGGCTGGGGAGATGTAACCATGAATGTGCTGAGCAACCTAGCGACCGAGGCCCTCACCTTCGACGACGTGCTCCTGGTTCCGGGCAAGTCCGCCGTGCTCCCTTCAGAGGTCGACGTCAGCACTTTCCTGACTCCCACCATACCGCTGCCGATCCCGCTCGTCTCTGCAGCGATGGACACGGTCACAGAGGCCCGGCTGGCCATCGCCCTCGCCCGCGAGGGAGGCATCGGCATCATCCATCGCAACATGACGGCGGAGGCTCAGGCAGCCGAGGTCGACAAGGTCAAGCGCTCGGAATCCGGCATGATTGTGGACCCCATCACCCTGCCGCCGACGGCCACCCTCGCCGAGGCGGAAGCGCTGATGGCGCGCTACCACATCTCCGGCATCCCGATCACCACCGAGGAGGGTCGGCTGGTCGGCATCCTGACCAACCGGGATATCCGCTTTGTCGAGGACTTTGGCCGGCCGGTCACCGAGTACATGACCAGCAAGGGCCTGATCACCGCCCCCCTCGGCACCACCCTTGAGGAGGCCAAGGCGATCCTTCAGGAGCATCGCATCGAAAAGCTCCCTCTGGTGGATAAGGAAGGCCGGCTCAAGGGGCTCATCACCGTCAAGGACATCCAGAAGAAGCGCGACTATCCCAACGCTGCCCTCGACAGCCACGGGCGCCTGCGCGTAGGGGCGGCCGTGGGCGTAGGCGCTGATCTCGAGCAGCGGCTCGCCCTGCTCGTGGCCGCCGGCGTGGACGTGGTCGTCGTCGATACCTCCCACGGCCACTCGGAGGGCGTGATCAAGGCGGTCAGGCGCATCAAGGCTTTCCACCCCACGCTTCCGGTCGTCGCGGGCAACGTGGTCACCGCCGAGGGCACCCGTGACCTCATCGAGGCGGGTGCCGATGCCGTCAAAGTCGGCGTGGGCGCCGGCTCTATCTGCACCACGCGAGTCGTAGCCGGCGTGGGCATGCCGCAGCTCTCCGCCGTCGCCGACTGCGCCGAGGCTGCCCGGCCCTACGGCGTCCCCATCATCGCCGATGGCGGCATCAAGTACTCGGGTGATATCGTCAAGGCCCTCGCTGCCGGCGCGCATACCGTGATGCTCGGCAGCCTCCTCGCCGGCCTCGAGGAGAGCCCGGGCGAGATCGTCCTCTACGAGGGCCGCAGCTTCAAAGAGTACCGGGGCATGGGCTCGCAGGCAGCCATGGCCGGCCCCGCCCGCGACCGCTACGCCGTCGACCCCCGTGAGGGGCCGGGCAAGATCGTCCCCGAGGGGATCGAGGGGCGCGTGCCCTACAAGGGTCGGCTGCATGACTTTGTCTTCCAGCTCGTCGGGGGCTTGCGGCACGGCATGGGCTACGTCGGTGCCAGCAATCTGGCCGAGCTGCGGGAAAAGGCCCGATTCGTCCGCATCACCAACTCGGGCCTGGCCGAGAGCCACCCCCACAGCGTCTTTATCACCAAGGAGGCGCCAAACTATCGGGCGCCGGCGGAGTGATGCGTGACGCGTGAAGCGTGAGCCGTGAGGGATTGTGGTTTGAGGGGGAGATGCGCTACCGAGTGATTGTGGGCTCCGCTCCCGGACAGACGGACCCGCGGGGCGCCGGGCTGTGTACCGAGATCGCCACCCTCGGCATCGAGGGGGCGAGCGAGGCACAGACGTTCGATCTCTACTTCCTGGAAGGCAATATCGATGACGATGCCGTCGAGTATCTCGCCCGCGAGCTCCTGGCAGATCCGGTCGTGCAGCGCTACCGATGGGAGCGGCTGAACGGAGCGCCTAGAGAGGAGCCGCTGGAGGCGGGAACCTGGGCGGTCGAGGTGTGTCTCCTCCCCGGCGTGACCGATGCCGTAGCCGAGAGTCTGCTCGCCGGTGCCAGGCTGCTGGGTGTCGAGGGCCTCAACTGGGCGGCGACCGGCCAGCGCTACCTCCTGCGCGGCCGGCTTAGTGAGGCCGAGGTGCATCGCATTGCCCGCTCGCTGCTCTGCAACGAGGTCATCCAGCAGTATCGCCTCGGCCCGATCATGCCGGCACGCACGGCAGTGCGGCGCGATGACGTTTGGGTCGAGCGCATCCCCCTGCGCGGCGCCAACCCCGAAGAGCTGGCGCGCCTGAGCCGGGAGCGGCTCCTTTCCCTCGACGGCGCCGAGATGGCGGCCATACAGCGCTACTTTGCCACTGCCGGCCGCGACCCAACCGACGTTGAGCTCGAGACCCTGGCGCAGACCTGGTCGGAGCATTGCGTGCACAAGACCTTTAAGGCGCTCGTCGACTATGAGGAGTATGAGGGCGACCGCCTGGTGCGGCAGGAGCGCATAGATGGCCTCCTCCGCTCCTTCATCCGCGCCGCAACGGAACGGATCGCTGCGCCCTGGGTCCGCTCGGCCTTTGTCGATAACGCCGGCATCATCGATCTGGACGAGAACCTGGAGGTCTCCTTCAAGGTCGAGACCCACAACCACCCCTCCGCCCTCGAGCCCTTTGGCGGGGCCAACACCGGCGTCGGGGGCGTCGTGCGGGATATCATCGGCGTTTCGGCCCGGCCCATCGCCAATACCGATGTGCTGTGCTTTGGCCCGACGGACCTGCCCTTTGCCGCTCTGCCCGCCGGGGTGCTGCATCCGCGGCGGGTGTACTCCGGAGTCGTGGCCGGCATCGAGGATTATGGGAACAAGATGGGCATCCCCACGGTCAACGGGGCGATCCTGTTCCATCCGGGCTATACGGCGAACCCGCTGGTCTATTGTGGATGCCTCGGCATCGCCCCGAAGGGCCGACATCGCAAGCAGGCCCGCCCCGGGGACCGCGTCGTGGTCATCGGCGGGCGCACCGGGCGGGATGGGCTCCATGGCGCAACCTTTTCCTCCGCCGAGCTGACCCACGAGACCGGCGCCGTCGCCGGCGGCGCCGTGCAGATCGGCAATCCGATCACCGAAAAGCTGGTGCTCGAGGCGGTCCTCGAGGCCCGAGACCGTGGCCTCTATACCGCCATTACCGACTGCGGCGCCGGAGGCCTCTCCTCCGCGGTTGGCGAGATGGGCCGCGAGATCGGGGCAACCGTCCAGCTCGAGCAGGTGCCCCTCAAGTACCAGGGGCTGCGGCCCTGGGAGATATGGCTCTCGGAGGCGCAGGAGCGCATGGTTCTGGCCGTCCCGCCGGAGCATGTGGAGGAACTGCTCGAGGTCTGCCGGCGCTGGGACGTCGAGGGAACCGTCATCGGCACCTTTCGCAGCGACCGGCGCCTGGTAGTGCGCTATGGCAGCGAGGTCGTGGCGGACCTGGATATGGACTTCCTCCACGAGGGCCTGCCCCGTCGCGAGCTCCGGGCGGTGTGGCGCCGTGAGGTCCCGGCCGACCCCGGCCGGCTTCCCGCGGCAGACCCCGGCGAGCTCTTGCTGCGGCTGCTGGCCGACCCCGACATTGCCAGCAAAGAGCCGGTCATCCGCCGCTACGACCATGAGGTGCAGGGGGCGACGGTCGTCAAGCCGCTGGTCGGCCAGCGCAACGACGGCCCGGGCGATGCGACGGTGCTCGTGCCACTTGCAGTCCTGTGGCCCGAAAGCGCAGCCGGGGTCGCGAGCGACGGGGGGCAACCCGCCCTGGCCCTCGGCTGCGGCCTGGCCCCGCGCTTTGGCATGCGGGACCCGTATGCGATGGCCTGGGCTGCCATCGACGAGGCGATCCGGAACGTGGTGGCAGTTGGCGCGGACCCGGCCCGTATCGCCCTGCTGGACAACTTTTGCTGGGGCAGTCCCCAGCGGCCGGAGCAGATGGGCGCCCTGGTGCAGGCGGCCCGTGCCTGCTACGACGCCGCCCTGGCCTACGGCACGCCCTTTATCTCGGGCAAGGACTCGCTGAACAACGAGTACGGAGATGGTGCCGGAGGGCGCATCGCCATCCCGCCGACGCTGCTCATCTCGTCGCTGGGCCTCTTGCCGGACGTGCGCCTGGCCGTGACCATGGATGTGAAGGAGTGCGGCGACGCCCTCTATGTCGTCGGCCTGACGCGCCGCGAGTTGGGCGAATCCTACCTCCACCGCTATCTGAAGGCCGAGGGGGGACGGGTGCCCCAGCCGTCGCCCGAGGGCCCGGCCCTGGCCCGCGCCCTCCATACTGCCATGCGTCGAGGCCTGGTGCGGGCTTGCCATGACCTGAGCGAAGGCGGCCTGGCCGTAGCCGCCGCCGAGATGGCCCTGGCCGGGGAGGCGGGTCTGCACCTCGACCTCCGACAGGTGCCCCGCGAGGACGACGCGGATGAGGACCTCGTGGTCCTCTTTGCCGAGTCCAACGCCCGCTACCTGGTTGAGGTCCGCCCGGAGGACGAGCCGGCCTTTGTGGAGGCCATGGCCGGACTCCCCTGCGCGCGGATCGGGCAGGTGGAGTGCATCCCGCACCTGGTCGTGACCGGCCTGAGCGGCCGCGAGGTGCTCAACCTGCCGGTTCGCTCCCTGCGGCGGGCCTGGAAGGGGGAGACGAAGGCATGACGCGCGTCCTCATCCTCCACGCCCCCGGGACGAACCGCGACCGTGAGGCCGCCCTGGCCTGCGCCCTGGCCGGCGGCAGGCCGGAGATTGTGCACCTGAATCAGCTCCTCGCCGGCGAGCGGAACCTGCTGGACTATGGGTTTCTGGTGCTGCCGGGCGGCTTTTCCTACGGCGACGACCTCGGCGCAGGCACGCTGTGGGCCCTGGCCCTGCGCGAGCGCCTGGGGGAGGCGCTGCGCCGCTTTGTGGAGGACGGGCGGCCGGTGCTGGGCATCTGCAACGGGTTCCAGGCCCTGGTCAAAGCCGGGCTGCTGCCTGCCCTCGACGGTGGCAGGGAGGCGGGCCAGGCGGCAGGGAGGCAGGCCACGCTCACGCGCAACCGCTCGGCCCGCTTCGAGTGCCGCTGGGTCTACCTCCGGCCAGAGCCCGGCTCGGTGTGCTTGTTCACCCGGGGGCTGCCGGGGCTGCTCTATGTGCCTGTTGCCCATGGCGAGGGCAACTTTGTGCCGAGGGAGCTGCCTCTCATCGAGGAGCTGCGCACCCGCGGGCAGATTGCCCTGACCTATGTGGACGCCGAGGGCCGGCCGGCCGGCTATCCGGATAACCCCAACGGGTCCGCCGGGAATATCGCCGGCATCTGCAACCCGGCAGGGAACGTGCTGGGCCTGATGCCGCATCCGGAGGATCACGTCCTGCCCCATCAGCACCCGCGCTGGACGCGCGGTGAATCGGGAGGATTGGGGCTTCCGATCTTTGTGAGCGGGGTACAGGCGGGGCGCCAAAGTGCGGGCAGGTGTAGCGTAGCATGAGCATGGAGAGGACGTTCGGACACGACACCTATCTCTCGCCCTTTACCTGGCGCTACGGAAGCGACGAGATGCGGGCGCTCTGGTCGGAGGCCGGCAAGCGGCGGCTGTGGCGGCGCATCTGGGTGGCGCTGGCTGAGGCTCAGGCAGAGGCCGGGCTGGTCACCGCCGCTCAGGTCGCCGACCTGCGCGCCCACATGGAAGACATCGACCTGGAGCGCGCCCATCAGATCGAGGCCGAGATCGGCCATGACCTGGTCGCCGAGCTGCGCGCTTACGCCGAACAGTGCCCCATCGGCGGGGGCATCATCCACCTCGGCGCGACCAGCATGGACATCGAGGACAACGCCGATGCCCTCCGCCTGCGGCGGGCCCTCGAGATCATCGAGGAAGGTGTGCGGGCGCTGCTCCTCGCCCTCGCCGAGCGCATCGAGGCAACCTGCGAGCTGCCGGCCATGGCCTACACGCACCTGCAGCCGGCCGAGCCGACGACCGTGGGCTACCGCCTGTGCCAGTACGCGCAGGACCTGCTCCTTGACCTCGAAGGCCTCGAGCGGGCGAAGGCGCTCGTCAAGGGCAAGGGGTTCAAGGGAGCGGTCGGCACCTCTGCCTCCTACCGGCAGCTCCTTGCGGGCACGGGGATGAGCCCGGCCGAGATGGAGGCGAGGGCCATGGCTGCCCTGGGCCTCGAGGCCTGGCCGGTAGCCACGCAGACCTATCCGCGCAAGGTCGATTGGATGGTGCTGACAGCGCTGGCAGGGGTGGCCCAGTCGCTGCACCGGCTGGCGCTCGATGTGCGCATCCTGCAGGCAGCACCCTACGGCGAGTGGAGCGAGCCCTTTGGACGCGCGCAGGTCGGCTCGTCGGCCATGCCCTTCAAGCGCAACCCGGTGACGGCCGAAAAGATCGACTCCCTCGCCCGCTTTGTGGGGGCACTCGTGCCGGTCGCCTGGGAGAACGGCGCCCTGCAGGCGCTGGAGCGCACCCTGGACGACTCGGCGAACCGCCGCGCCATCCTCCCCGAGGCCTTTCTGGCGACCGACGAGATCGTGCGCGCGGCGACACGGATCGTGCGTGGCCTGAGGGTGTTCGAGCCGGCAATAAGCCGGAACCTTTCGGCCTATGGGCCGTTTGCGGCGGTCGAGACGGTGCTCATGGAGCTGGTCAAGGCCGGCGGCGACCGACAGTACTGGCACGAGCGGCTGCGCGAGCACAGCCAGCGGGCCTGGGCGGCTATCCAGGCCGGCCGACCCAACCCCCTGGTCGAGGAGCTTGTGCGCGATGAGGAGCTGACCCGACTGGTGCCGGCCACCCGGATCCAGGAGCTCCTGGACGTGCGCCGCTACCTGGGAGACGCAGCGGAGCGTTGCCGGCAGCTTGTGAGAGGGCTGCGCGAGCGCGTGGAGGCGCGAGGAGGGAGCGATGGACGCCAAGGACGAGATGCTTGAGGCCGGAGAGCGAGCTTTCCGCAGGCGGAGGCTGGCGATCTGGCTGCTGTACCTGGCCGCTGCACTCATCATCGTGACGGGGCTCTTGGCGCGGGCCATGGATGGCACGCTCCGCACCCTCCTCCTGGCGACAGCGGGGCTGTTGCTGGTGTCGTTCGTGGTTCTCTCATTGCGCTACTGGCGGTGCCCCGCCTGTGGGCGACGCTTCGAGCTGAGGCAAACCCTCCAGGAGCGTGCCATGGTCAACTGCCCATACTGCGGCATCAGGCTCAGACGCACCTAGCCGCGTTTCACGCATCACGTCTCACGCATGTCGTTTCACGTACCAAGGAGGAGCCTACCATGCTCACCGACTCCGACCTGCGCCGCGCCGCATCGCTGGCGCTGGCCGAAGTGGATCTGCCCGGCCTTGGCGAGCGCCGGCAGGGCAAAGTGCGGGATATCTACAGTCTCGGCGACGGTCGGCGCCTGTTGGTGACGACGGACCGTCTGTCCGCGTTCGACCGGGTGCTGGGGCTCGTGCCCTACAAGGGGCAGGTACTCAATCAGCTCTCGGCCTTCTGGTTTGAGCGCACGCGGGACATTATCCCGAACCACCTGCTCACCGTGCCGGACCCGAACGCGGCGCTCGTGCGCGAGTGCCGGGCCCTGCCGGTGGAGATCATCGTGCGCGGCTACATTACCGGAGTCACGACGACCTCTTTGTGGTATCATTACAGCCGCGGGGTGCGTCGGCTCTATGGGCTGGACCTGCCGGAGGGACTGCGCAAGAACGAGCGCCTGCCGCAGCCGATCATCACGCCGACGACCCGTGCCACCGGTCCGGGCGGCCATGATGAGCGGATCACGGCCGACGAGATCATCGAGCGCGGGCTGGTCGAGGAGGGCCTGTACCGGCGCGTCGAGCAGGCGGCGCTCGCGCTCTTTGCGCGGGGCAGCGAGGTCGCGGCGCGGGCCGGGCTCATTCTGGTCGATACCAAGTACGAGTTCGGGCTGTGGCAGGGAGAGCTTTACCTGATCGACGAGGTGCACACGCCCGACTCCAGCCGCTTCTGGCGGGCCGATACCTACGAGGCGCGCTTTGCTGCCGGCGAGGAGCCGGATAACTATGACAAAGAGCTGGTGCGCCTGTGGTACGCCGAGCGCGGCTACACCGGCGATGGCGAGCCGCCGCCCTGGTCCACGGACCTGGCCGTGCAGGCCGCGCACCGCTATATCGATGTCTACGAGCGTCTGACCGGGCTCGAGTTCGTGCCCGGGGCGTATCCGGTCCAGCCGCGCCTCGAGGCAAACCTGCGCGCGGCGGGGCTGTACCCTGTTTCATAGTAAGCCGTAGAGGAGATGAGTGTGCTGGTCCCAATCATCATGGGCTCCAAAGCCGATCTTCCCTTCGCGGAGCGCATCGCTGCCGCGCTGCAGCGCTTTGGCGTGCCCTGCGAGCTGCGCGTTGCCTCGGCCCACAAGAGCGTGGAGCACCTGCTGCGCCTGCTGGCCGAGTATGAGGCGCGTGGCGTCACGGCCTATATCACAGTGGCGGGGCGCTCCAACGCCCTCAGCGGCCTCGTCGACGCCCAGGTGACTGCACCCGTCATCGCCTGCCCACCCTACAGTGCGGACTATGCCGGGGCCGACGTCTACTCGTCGCTGCGCATGCCCAAGGGGGTTGCGCCGATGGTCGTCCTCGACCCCGAGAGCGCGGCGCTGGCGGCCGCCAAGATCGCCGGCCTGGCCGACGGCGAGATCCGCGCCCGCATCGCGGCCTACCGCGCCGAGCTGGTCCGCGAGATCGAGGCCGATGATGCCTCTCTGGGAGGCGGCCATGCCTGAGCGGGGATTCTCCGACAGGCCGCACGAGGCGTGTGGCGTCTTTGGCATCTATGCCCCCGGCGAGGATGTTGCCCGAATCACCTTCTTCGCGCTCTATGCTTTGCAGCATCGGGGCCAGGAGAGTGCGGGGATTGCCGTCTCGGACGGGCGACGGGTGTCGATGCACAAGGCCATGGGCCTCGTGTCGCAGGTCTTTACCGAGGAGAATCTCAAGCCGCTGCAGGGCTATATCGCCATCGGGCACAACCGCTACTCGACCAAGGGCTCTTCCCGGCTGCCGAACGCCCAGCCGTACATGCTGGAGTCGGCGCTTGGCCCGCTGGCGGTAGCGCATAACGGCAACCTGATCAACGCCCGGCAGCTGCGCCAGCGGCTACTCGAGCGCGGGGTGGGTCTGAGCTCGACTTCGGACAGCGAGCTGCTCACGCAAATGCTGGCGGGCGCCCCGGGCAGCACCTGGGAGGAGCGCATCGCCCACACCATGCAGCAGGCCATCGGGGCCTACTCGCTCACCATCCTGACCTCCCGCACCCTCTATGCCGTGCGCGACCCCTGGGGCTTTCGTCCGCTCTGCCTGGGCCGGCTCAACGGCGGCTGGGTCGTCGCCTCCGAGTCCTGTGCGCTGACGACAGTCGGCGCGCAGTATGAGCGCGATATCGAGCCAGGGGAGATCGTAGCCATCGACGAGCGGGGGCCCCGCTCCATCGCCGGGGCCGAGCGCACGCGCAACGCGCTCTGCGTGTTCGAGTTCATCTACTTTGCGCGACCGGAGAGCCTGCTCCTCGGTCAGTCGATCTATCGCGCCCGCTGTGGCCTTGGGCGGCAGCTTGCCATCGAGCATCCCGTCGAGGCCGACCTGGTCATGGGCATTCCGGACTCGGCGACGACCGCTGCCATCGGCTACGCGCAGGAATCGGGCATCCCCTACGGTGAGGGGCTGATCAAGAACCGCTACATCGGTCGGACCTTCATCCAGCCGGATGACCGCCTGCGCCGCGTGGGGGTCGCGCTCAAGTTCAACGCCCTGCCCGACAACCTGGCGGGCAAGCGGGTCATCGTCGTGGACGACTCCATCGTGCGCGGAAACACCAGCGGGCCGATCGTGGCCATGCTGCGCAAGGCCGGCGCGCGTCAAGTTCACATGCGGGTCTCCTCACCGCCCATCCGCTACCCCTGCATGATGGGCGTCGACATGGCTACCCGTGAGGAGCTGATCGCCGCCCGGCTCAGCGTCGAGGAGATCCGGCAACACCTCGGCGTCGATAGCCTCGGCTACCTCTCCCTCGAAGGTCTCCTCGCCGGCATCGGCCGCCCGGCCGAATCCTTCTGCCTGGCCTGCTTCACCGGGCGCTATCCGGTCGGCGAGCCGGAAGAGGAGGGCAAAGAGGCCTTTGACGGGGCGATGGATGAGGCGTGAGACGTGAGGCGTGAAACGTGATGCGTGAGGCGTGAAAGGTGAGGGCGTTGGGGGGAGAGCGTGATGGATGTGCTTGTGGTCGGCTCGGGCGGGCGGGAGCATGCCCTGGCCTGGAAGCTGAGGCAGTCGCCGGAGGTCGGCCGGCTCTACGTGGCGCCGGGAAATGCCGGGACGGCTTCGCTGGCCGAGAACCTGCCGGTCGCAGCGGAGGATATCGAGGGGCTGCTCGCAGCCGCCCGTGAGCGCCGCGTGGACCTGACGGTCGTCGGCCCCGAGGCGCCGCTTGCCGCCGGCCTGAGCGATCGCTTTGCCAGCGAGGGGCTGGCCGTGTTCGGGCCATCGCAGGGCGCCGCGCAGCTCGAATCGAGCAAGGTCTTTGCCAAAGACCTGATGGCGCGGCATGGCATCCCAACCGCCGCCTATCGCACCTTCCGGGGCTACGAGGAGGCGCTGGCCTGTGTGCAGGCTGCCGCCTATCCCCTCGTAGTCAAGGCGAGCGGCCTCGCTGCCGGCAAGGGTGTGACCGTCTGCCATAGCGTTGCCGAGGCGGAGGAGGCGCTGCGGCGCGCGATGGTCGAGCGCGAGTTCGGCGCGGCCGGCGATGAGGTTGTCATCGAGGAGTGCCTCACCGGGCAGGAGGCCTCGGTCCTCGCCTTCACCGATGGGCACACGGTGCGGCCGATGATCGTGGCGCAGGACCACAAGCCCCTGCTGGATGGTGACCGCGGCCCGAACACCGGCGGCATGGGCAGCTACGCGCCGGCGCCCATCGTCGGGCCGGAGCTGCTCGACGAGATCACGGCGACGATCCTTCAGCCGGCCGTCGACGGGCTCCGCGCCGAAGGCATCCTCTATCGGGGCGTGCTCTACGCCGGGCTCATGCTCACCGAGCGGGGTCCGCAGGTGCTCGAGTTCAACGTCCGCTTCGGAGACCCCGAGACGCAGGCCATCCTGCCGCTCCTCGATAGCGATCTGCTGCCGGTGCTGCTCGCCTGCCTCGACGGCACGCTCGACCGGGTCGACCTGCGCTGGTCGTCGCGGCACTGCCTGTGCGTGGTTCTGGCTTCGCCGGGCTATCCCGGGCGCTATCCCAAAGGGCTGCCCATCTCCGGCCTGGAAGAGGCTGCAGCGCTGCCGGATACGGTCATCTTCCATGCCGGGACGGCGCTGGAGGGCGGGCGCGTCGTCACCTCCGGCGGGCGCGTCCTGGGCGTCACGGCCCTTGGCGACACGCTGGCCGAGGCCGCCCGCCGTGCCTACGAGGCCGTAGGGCGGGTGCATTTTGAGGGGATGCACTATCGGAGGGACATCGGCGCCAAGGCGATGGCCCCTCTCGAGGGAGGTGCGCTGTGACCGAGAGCGCCTACCGCGCGGCCGGAGTAGATATTGAGGCCGGGAACCGCGCCGTCGAGCTGATGAAGGAGGCGGTGCGCTCGACGTACGGTCCGGAGGTGCTGGCCGGGATTGGCGCGTTTGGCGGGCTCTACGATGCCGGGCGCCTGCAGGCGGCCCGCCGACCGGTGCTCGTTGCCTCGACCGACGGCGTGGGCACCAAGACGCGCCTGGCCGTAGCGCTGGGCCGCGTCGAGGGCCTCGGCGAGGATATCGTCAACCACTGCATCAACGATATCCTGGTGCAGGGGGCACGTCCCCTGTTCTTCCTGGACTATATCGCCATGCCCAGGCTCGACCCCGAGATGGTCGCCCGCATCGTCGGCGGGGCGGCCAGGGCCTGCCGGGCGGCGGGCTGCGCCCTCATCGGCGGCGAGACGGCCGAGATGCCCGGCGTATATGCGCCGGGGGAGCTCGACCTTGTCGGCACGATTGTGGGCTGGGTCGAGCGGGAGGTCATCATCGATGGCTCGGAGATCGCCCCCGGCGACGTGGCCATAGGATTCGCCTCCAGCGGACTGCACACCAACGGGTACTCCCTTGCCCGTCGCGTCCTGGCCGACGAGCCGATGGCAGGCATTCACCCGGCCCTTGGCCGTCCGTTGGGCGATGCGCTGCTTGAGCCGCACCGCTCCTATCTGCCGCTTTTCGAGCGGCTGCAGGGCCGGGTGCGGATCAAAGGCCTCGCTCATATCACCGGCGGCGGGTTCGATGACAACATCCCGCGCATCCTGCCCTCCGGCCTCGGCGTGCGCCTTGACCCTGCCTCCTGGCCGGTGCCGCCGCTCTTTCGCCTCATCCAGGAGAAGGGGCAGGTGCAGGAGGCCGAGATGTACCGCGTGTTCAACATGGGCGTCGGCCTCGTGGCCTTTACTGCAGCAGCCGAGGCGGGGGCCGCCCTGGAGGTTGCCCGGGACGGCGCCTGGGTGATCGGCGAGGTCGTACCTGCTCCAACGAAGAGGGTGATCTGGCCATGGTCCGACTCGCAGTCCTGATCTCCGGGCACGGCTCGAACCTGCAGGCGCTCATCGACGCCTGCGAGCGGGGGGAGTTGCCCGGCGTCGAGATTGCGGTGGTCGTCTCGAACCGCCGCGATGCCTACGGGCTGGAGCGCGCCCGGCGGCACGGCCTGCCCGCCGTCTACCACCCGCTCGCCCCCTATCGCGAGCGTGGGCTCTCTCGCGCCGACTATGACGCCGACCTGGCCGGCATCCTGGAGCAGTACCGGGTGGATTGGGTTGTGCTGGCGGGCTGGATGCATGTGCTCAGCAATGCCTTCCTCGGGCGCTTCCGGGGCCGGGTGCTCAACCTGCATCCCGCACTGCCGGGGCAGTTCCCGGGCACGGGCGCCATCGCCCGCGCCTATGAGGCCGCGCGCCGCGGGGAGATCGATCACACCGGCGTCATGGTGCACTTTGTGCCGGATGAAGAGGTCGATGCCGGGCCGGTGATCGTGCAGGAAGCGGTGCCCATCTATCCCGATGATAGCCTCGAGGAGCTGGAGGCACGCATCCACGCCGTCGAGCATCGGCTCATTGTCGAAGCCGTGCGGCGCGTGACCTCCACTGCCGAGAGCGGAGCCCATCCGCGATGACCGGGCGGGGCGGGGCCCGTCCGCGGGGCCTGGCGACATTCCACCCCGCCTCCCTCGCAGCCGGGGTCCTGGTATGTGGCCTCCTGGCTGCGGCCGCCTACCTGCGCTTCAGCCGGCTGGGCTTTGCCCTCATGGAAGGGGACCAGTCGGTCATCCTGGGGATGGCGCTGCGCTTTGTGCGCGGGGGACCGCTGCCCCTGATAGGCATCAAGTCCTCTGCCGGCATCATGATGCCGCCTCTGGCCGAGTATCTCCTGGCGGTGCCCCTCTTCATCCGACAGGAGGCGATGGCGGCGGTGGTTTTCAACGCCCTGCTCGGCTTCCTGGCGGTGGTGGCCTGCCTGTGGTTCACGACCAGGCTGGCGGGGCTGCGGGCCGGCCTGATCGCGGCGCTGCTGTTCGCCGTGAGCCCCTGGGCGGTGCACTACTCCCGCTTTTTCTGGAACCAGAACTTTGTGCCGCCTTTCTCCACGCTGCTTCTGGGCTCGCTCCTCCTCTACTTTGCGGCACCCAGGCGCCATCCGCTGCTCCTCGCGCTTTCCCTCCTGTGGCTGGCAGCGGCGATCCAGCTGCACCTGGCGGCGCTGGCGCTGATCGTGACCGTCGGGCTCATCTTTCTGCTGCTGGTGCGGGCGCTTTCCCTCAGGCATCTGGCGCTGGGCGTGGCCCTGGCCGTGCTCCTGTTTCTGCCCTACCTCTGGTACATCCGGATCACGAGCCTGACGGAGCTGAGGGCGATGCTCTCGGCCCTCGGCGGCCAGAGCGCCTACCTGAACACGGCCGCCTTCCTCCACATCCGGGACCTGATCACGGGCAATGGGCTGCTGGAGTCGGCCATGGCCTGGAAGGGTGCCGTCTGGCCCTGGTACTTCCTGGCGCCACTGGAGGGATGGCTGTTTCTGGCCTGTGCCGTCTACGCGGGTCTCTACCTGCTGCTGGGCGGCTGGCGTGGCATTTCCCGGCGGGAGCCGGCGCCGCTCAGCGCGGCCTTTGCCATCCTGCTTCTCTGGATGGTCGTACCGGGTCTCTTCTACTTGCGGCACACGGTGTACCTGCAGAACTATTACTTTATCTATACCTACCCGGCACCCTATGTGCTGATCGGCCTTGTCGTCGACCATGCTCTCAAGGGTCTGGCCTCGCTCCTCCGGCCGCGCCTGGCTCTATGGCGCCGGGGAGCCCTTGCGGCGGCCAACCTGCTCCTCCTCGGCCCGATCCTGGCCATCGGCCTGTGGCAGTTCCACATCGCGGAGGTGCGCATGGACCTGCAGGAAGCCGGAGTGCTGCACCAGCGGCAGGCACAGGAGATGGACCGGCTCAGCAGGGCCCTGCGCCGGGTAACGACGGCCCACCCCGGCTGTGGCGCCATCGTCATCTCGGGTGGCCATGCGGCGGAGACGAGCCCCTTCGGCCTCCTCCGCGACCTGAGCGGTGCGGACGTACGCTTTGTGCAGGATGGGCGCGGGCTCATCGTGCCGGAGGGATGCGCGATCTACCTGGATACGACCCCGGGCGCCTGGCTGCAGAGCCGGCTGACGGGCCTGACCGAGCTGACGGCTGAGGAGGTCCGCTCGGGCAACGAGCGATGGCGTTTCTTCCTCAAGGAGGCCGGGCCTTCGGGATGCTGCGATGAAGGGTCAGGCCCTGTCGGGGAGTGGGCCAACGGACTGCAGCTTCTCGAGCGACAGCTCTCGGGTAGCGTGGCGCCCTCCGGGACGGTCGAGTTGGTGCTGATCTGGCGGGCCTCCGGGGCGCCCGGCCCACAGGTGTACCACTTTTTCAACCACCTGGTGCACCTGCCGGATGGCAGGCTCATCTCGCAGGAGGATGGACCCGGCGTGCACACGCCCTACCTGAGGGAGGGCGATCGCTTTATCACCCGTTTCCTCATCCCCGTGCCGGCGGATGCGCCTGCCGGCAGCTATGAGATACGGGTCGGGCTCTACAGCCTGCAGAGCCTCGAGAGGGTGCCGCTGACCGGCGGGGGCGATGCCCTCCCCATCGCGACCCTCGAGCTTCCGGCACAGGGCTGAGGGGCGCCCGGCAGCTGCGGGCGGCCGGTCTGCCCAGGCGGCTTCCTGACAGTGGCGGCTCGCGAGCCGCCCCTACGTTTTGGGTCTCGGGGATTGCTTCGTCGGCTGGCGCCGCCTGTTCAGAAGCTTCACTAGCGGCTACCAAAGCCTGGCAGGCTCGCTACCGGGCTATATGCTCCGCGCCCGCCCGGTACGGGACCGTTTCAGGGGTTGGCGGGCTGGCGCCGCCGCCCTGCGGGCGGCGGCGCCAGCCCGCCAACCCCCTACCTAAGGCTTTGGCCGGGAGGTGGCGGAGCGGAACGCCCGGCTGCTGCCCGGGCACAATGACCGGCAGGCGGCATCGCTTCCAAGCCGTGGGGGATGACCTTTCAGTGGGGCCCTGAAGCGCCTGCTTCCCTAGCCTGCCCGCCCCTTCAAAAGCTGGCGCCGGTACAGCTCGTCCGGCCGGGTGTGGATGCGGTTCACCGCATCCTGGCTCAGGTGGTGGGGACCGCCCGCGGCAAAGGTTCCGAGGAGCACCCGCGCCGTCTTGATCGCCATGGCTGTGATCGCCTCGACCTCATCCGGGTCGCGGCCGAGCGCGACGAGGCCATGGTTCTGCATCAGAATCACCTTCGGCGTTTCCCCGTAGGCCTCGATGTACCGCCTGATCCGCTGGTACACCTCGCGGGCGAGCGGTAGCCCCGGGTCGGTGTAGGGGACGTACACCGGCGCCGGTCCGCAGATGACAATCTCATCGGGGAAGAGCCGACCGGCGTACGCCTCTTCCGCCCGGCGCGAGCAGAGGATGGCGTTCACCGCCGTCGGGTGCGTGTGGCCCACATACTGTGCACCACCGACGGTGAGCGCTATCGCGTGCAGCACCGCCTCTACGGACGGTCGCAGGGTCGCCTTGGGATCAAGGCGGGCGGCGGCCAGGTGGGCCTTGACCTCGTCATCCGAGAGCTCTCCCTCGTCCAGGAGCGCAAGAAGCGGGGCGGTGCGCATGGCCACGAACCCGTCGGGGCCGATCCCGGCCATCTTGAAGCCGCTGGCCTTGACCCAAAAGCTCCCCTCGTCGATTCTGGCGGAGGTGTTCCCCTCGGCCAGGATCACACAGTCGAGGGCCGGGTCGGCTAACCGGCGGGACATGGCTACGAGGCGCTGGAGGACGTCATCGCCGTGAGCCAAGGTCTACTCCTTTCATGTCTTCCCGCAGCGGGCTGCAGGCCGCCGCAGGTCGGGGTCCTGCCCAAGCAGGCGGGGGTTGCCCGGAGGTGATGGGCTTGGGCCGAGAGCCCACCCGAGAGGCCTGCCCGGCGGCTTGGAAAGCCGCCCCACCGTATGTGTGATCATGGTGGGCCGGGTTTCACAACCCGGCCCCTCGCTGTCTCTGGCCGGTCGGACGCCATCGCCGGCCCCCCAACTGCTTACTGTGCGATCACTTCTACAGTCCGCAGCAGTATCCGGTCCTGCTCGAGGCGGATCCCGGCGCCATCAAAGGCCGGAAGGCGCACGCCGGTGGTGGCATCGTACATCCCAACCTCAATGGGGTACTCACCCGGCGGCGCGTCGGGAGGCACGGTGATCTCGTGCACGTCGGTCAGGACCTCGTGCAGCACCCAGCCGGGCGTCGGCCGGGTACCCCCGGCCGGGATGGAGTCGTGTCCGCAGCACATCTGGGAGGCGGTCCTGAGCAGGTGCGTGAAGACGGTGTAGCTCGTCTCCATCGGTGCCAGGCACTGCCAGTAGAGCGTCAGGCGGAGGGTCTGGCCCGGCTTGAGCCGGGTCTCGGACACGTCGTAGCCCAGCAGGCGCACGACCTGGCCGAGCGTCTCCTTCCGGCGCTCTTGCATGGCCGGGACCTCAAAGACGTGCTCCACGGCAACGACCTGCACCGTGCCGAGGCGCACCGGCTCGCCTCCTGCACCCAGCGGGGAGACGAGCTGCAGGCCCAGGATGGCCTCGCCGGGGGCTGCCTGTACGTCCACGGGCACCCAGTAGCGCCCTTCGATGACCTCGCCCTGCACCCAGTGAGAGGTCGGGTGTTCGCTTCCGGCCAGCTCCACCGTAGAGTCAGCGCGGAGGTCGCCGCGGGCATCGAGGAGCATGAGGTGGGCCTTGTAGGTCACTGTCATCGGCTCGGTGCAGCGCCACCACAGGCGAAGCGGGAGGTAAAGCCCCGGCATCACGCTCTCGGAGCCGATCTCGTAGCCCATGAGCTCCACCCCGTGCGCCAGTGTCACCTGGAGCCGGTTCGGTATGCTGAGCTCCGCCTCGGTCGGCGGTACCTGGGCGGGGAGGACCTGCACCGGCAGGAGCTCCATCACCTCGCTGCTCTGCGGCCCGGTGGGGCCGGTTGGCACAAGCGGCTGGTGGGTGTCATGGGTGTAGAGCACGGCCCGCAGATGATACGTTCCGGGCGGAATCCCCGGCGGCAGGTTCAGCCAGTGCTCGGAGCGCACGTCCGAGTTCCCCGGCCAGGCGCTGGCTGGCCGGCCATCGACGGCGGTGAGGAGCCTGTCCAACTGAACCCACACTTGCCCCCGGCCATCGACCAGGCGGAGTGAGAAGCCCATGTCACGGATTGGCGCATCACCCGTCCGCCATTGCAGGGCAAGCACGATGGGCTGCCGGTATTGCACCTCATCCTCAGCCAGGCCGGCGGCGCGCAGGTGCAGTCCCCCTGGGAACTCCAGGCTCAGGTCGTGGTCAGGCGCAGTCGCGTGAAAGTGTACTTCCAGCGGGAGCTGGTAGGCCGAGACCGTAGCACCCTCCACCCGCCAGCGGTGGAGCAGCACCGCATGGCTCTCGAGCAGGGTACGAACGATCTCTTGCGGATCGGCACCGTCGAACGCCACATGCCAGAGGCGCCAGTGTCCTGCTGCCAGCTCGTCCAGCTCGCGAGCGGCCTGCTCGAGGCTTTCCACGCGGATCTCGTGCCACGGTGCCGGTCCGTCATAGTGCCGGGCGAAGGGAGAGGCTGCGTCGAGCACCACGACGTCATCCGCCTGCAGGCCCTCCGAGAAAAGCTTCAGCACAGGCTCGTGTACCCGGTTGGCGTAGAGCCGAGCGTACTCCACGCCCTCCACGGTTACGACATACTCGGGCTCAGATGGCAGGCGCGTCGCCAGCGGGCCGAGCTCGTCGCCATGGTAGACGGCCACATAGTCCGCCGTCGCGACCGTGTCGGCATCCAGCACAACGGTGCTGCCCACAAAGAGCGGGGCCAGAAGGTCCACGTTCGCGGTCGCTACCGTGAGCATCTCGGCACCGGGCCGGGCGTTCAGGTAGGCGACGAGCTGGTCCATCCCCTCGCCGCGGCCGGGCGCCGTGTCCGGCGGGACCTGTATCCAGGGGTTGTGGTAGAGGCCGTAGTAGGGCCGGAGGTCGATGACGGCCAGGGCCTCGCGACCGATGGCCGCGAGTGTGGCCATGGTCAGCCCCAGGCTGAGCGCGAGCGTCAGCGCGCGGCTATGGCGCCAGCGGTTCACCAGGCGGACGGCAATGGTCGCGAGCCCATCAAGGCCTGCTGCTGCGGCCACAGTGAGCGCTACAGTCGGGAGGGCTGTGGCGAGCAGCCCGGAGTCGCCGGCCATACCGGCAGCGGCAAAGACGGCGGCAAACACAAGGAGCGCCAGCAGCGGGAGCCGACGCGAGTTCTCATCCAGTGCCAGCCGCACTGCGGCCAGAGCCAGGCCGACCAGGGCCAGTGGCGTCAGGTCGGGACCCAGGGCCGAAAGCTCGGGCAGATGCACACCCCGCACGGCCGCAAGCAGCGCCATCAAGAGATCGGGACCGAGCGCACGGAGGGCATCGAGCGGCGCACTCCACGCCCGGGGGCAGGCTGCTACGGCTGCCAACAGTAACCCGATGCACCACAGCGCTGCATTGCGCAGCCCAATCAGAGCGGGCCGGCGTCGGCACAGGTGCGTTGTGCACAGGAGGAGCAGAGCGTACGGCACGAGGACCGCCGCCGGGCTCTGGTTCACCAGCGCCAGCCCGGCCAACACTCCCGAGCAGAGGTGAATCCCCCAGGCAGAGGGCCTTTCCAGCGCCCAAAGCAGCGCCAGGAGGGCGGCGACGGCAAGCCCCGCGGTGAGGGCATCCGGCGCCAGAATGCGGGAGAGCGCCAGGTAGCCCGGCGCGATCGCGAGCATCAGGCCGGCGAAGAGCCCCGCCCGAGCACCCCACAGCCGCGAGACAAGGAACGCGATGAGGATCACCAGCAGGGTGTTGAGCAAGGCTACCGCCAGCACCGAGGTCGGCCAGAAGGAGGCGAGGAGCTGCAGCTGGGCCGGGTTCTGCGGGTCAAAGGCCCCGAGGCCCCTCAGGTCCTGCCAGCGGGAGAGCGGATTGGCACCCTCCACGACACGGCGCAGCGCAAGGCCGAGGGCAGCGACCGCGACCGTGACGCTTCCCGCCGGGCCGCCCTGCGTCCCCGGCAGCGGGCGGCCGTCCGCCAGCGACTGCCAGAGCTTGCCGGCCCGAAAGGTCCATGCCAGCTCGTCCCGGCTCACAAAGGTGCCGAGTTGCCACACCCTGAGGACGAGGGCGGCGGCGAATGGCCACGGGTAGAGCAGTGGCTCCCAGTGCAGGTGCTGCTCCGGTTTCACGTGGTCAGCCATTGGGCGCTCCTTGGCGCGGTAGCCGCCAATACCTGGGTTATGTCACCGGCCGCAGGCAAACCGTAGGGGACCTACCCTCACAGCCTGCTGCCACACATCCCCGAACTGCCTTCCGCCAGCCTCCATGCCGACAGGACCTAGTTCGGAGCACCTCTGGTTGGGTCGTTCAGCGTTTCCCGCACAACATAGATGGGCTTGCCCGCAGCCTCATGGTAGGTGCGCACCATGATCTCGCCCAAGAAGCCCATCGTCACCATCTGCACCCCGACGATGACCAGCAGCACGCTCAGAGTCAGGAGCGGGCGGCTGCCGATCGACTGGCCGAGGATCAGCTTCACATAGGCCAGATACAGGCCCATGACAGCCCCGAGGCCGAAGGAGACGAGCCCCAGAGAGCCAAACACATGAGCCGGCCGTGTGCCGTAGAATAGCAGGAACTGCAGGGTAAGCAAATCCAGAAGGACACGCACCGTCCTGCCCAGGCCGTACTTGGACCGCCCAGACCTGCGCGGATGATGGTGGACCGGGATCTCGGCGATACGGACACCCATCCAGCTCGCCAGCGCGGGGATGAAGCGGTGCAACTCGCCATAGAGGCGGATGCCCCTGATCACTTCGAGGCGATAGGCCTTGAGGGAGCAGCCATAGTCGTGCAGATGGACCCGCGTGAGCCACCCGGCGAGCCGGTTGGCCATCTGCGAGGGGAGGCGCCGCGTCAGAAACGCGTCCTGACGGTTCACGCGCCATCCGCTCACGATGTCGTACCCCTCCGCCATCTTGTCCAGCAGGGCGGGGATGTCCGCCGGATCGTTCTGGAGATCCGCATCCATGGTGACGACGATCTGCCCCTGCGCGGCCTCGAACCCGGCGGCAAAGGCGGCAGTCTGCCCAAAGTTGCGCCGGAAGCAGATCGGAAGAGCACACGTCTGAACTCCAGTCACATGTCAATCTCGTATGCCGTCTTCTGCTTGAAAAAAAAA
>ENA-ORXB01001232-ORXB01001232.1-sediment-metagenome-genome-assembly--contig:-NODE-1232-length-33160-cov-4.725962_pt1 | contig 33160 bp, 23 predicted proteins | sample MGYA00237863_ERZ511475 | MGnify/ENA primary metagenome ERZ511475 (study PRJEB26305, sample SAMN06343858) | sediment metagenome | isolation source: hot spring sediment | place: Canada: British Columbia... | reverse complement strand
TATTTGAACTCGAATAGCCGGAGCCAGGCGGAGGTAGCGGCTATTCGAGTTCAAATAGGGCCCCCTCCAGGTCCTGGGCATCCCGTTCCGGCTGCTCAAGGCTCTGCTGGAACGGGATGCCCTGGACCTGGAGGGGGCCCTATTTGAGCTCGAATAGCCGCTACCTCCGCCTGGCTCCGGCGGTCCATCTCAAGGTTCTCGAAAAGCCCTGCGCCTACAACCGGGTGAGCGACGACCTGTACGAGCTCTCGGAGGAAGCCCTGGACTTCCTTAACCGTTGCGACGGGACTAGGGCGGCGGCAGAGCTACAACCCGAGGCGGGCTTTCTTGCTTACTGCCTGGAGGAGGGAGTGCTGGAGGAGCTGGAAAGGCCGCGGCGGCGCGCGCTGGCGGTAGCCCATAACGAAATCCCCTCCTTACGTTATCTCATGGTGGAAGTGACCGACCGCTGCAACCTGCGCTGCCGCCACTGCTACCTCGGGGAGGCGGGTTCCAGAGACCTCGACTGGGATATCCTGGAACAAATCCTGGATGATTTCGACGAGCTGGGCGGGCTGCGCCTGATGATCACCGGCGGCGAGCCTCTCCTCTATCCCCACTTCGAGGCCCTCAACCGCGAGCTGAGGAACCGCTCCTTCCGCGCCGTGGTCATCACCAACGGCACCCTTATGGAGGGGCTGGACCTGAAGAAACTGAATTTCCAGGAGATCCAGTTCTCGCTGGACGGGCTGGAGGCGGGTCACGATTATCTGCGGGGAAAGGGTACCTTCCGCCGGGTGGTTGAAGTTATGCGCGCGGCGCTGCGCGAGGGCATCGACGTCTCCGTGGCCACCGTCATGCATGCCCGCAACCTCGGCGAGCTGGAGGGGTTGGGGGAGATGCTCTTCGAGATGAACGTCTCCGCATGGACGCTAGAGTTCCCGGTGCCCTCGGGACGCATGGGCGACAATCAGGAGCTTATGCCAAGCCTGGAGGAGGCCTTGCCTTTCTTCGACCTGGAGTGGGGATGGGGAGCCCATGAGGGCGCCGAAGGATACGCTTGCGGTGCGCACCTCGCCGGGGTGGATCCCGGAGGGAAGTTGGTGAAATGCGGCTATTACCGCGACATCACCGGGGGAGAGGTTAGCCGCGGGCTGCGCGGGGCCTGGCTTGATCTTCCCAAGATGAAACCGGAGGGCGCCTGCGCGGCTTGCGAGGTGCTGGCGGATTGCGGAGGCGGCTGCCGTTACCGGGCCGAGCTCCTGGCGGGGTCGGGCGGGCCGGATCCGGTGATGTGCGCCAGAATGGGAAAAGCACGGCCGGAGATTGACACTTGAGGTTTATTCCTCGCCGGCGGAGAGTATAATGAAATTAAGTAACACACTACCAAGGAGGTGGTGAAATGAGGATCACGAAGATCCCGAGAAGGAAGGGCGGAACCTGCAAGTGCAATAAGAGCTGCGGCTAATCGCCCGTGTAAGGTGGGGGGCCTCACGGCCCCCCTTTCGAATTTCGGGGTCAGCCCCCGAAATTCGAAACAATCTTTCTTATTTCACCCTCTATCTTCTCTCGAAACTCTATATTCTTACCGAGTTCTCGTCGCATAAGCATGAAATGACGGGAAACGCAGGAATGTCCGATATCTCCGATCATTTCGGCGATCTCCCTATTGGATGACGGGCTATACTCCCTCGCCATATAAATAAAGAGCTTGCGCGCCCTTCTGCATATCTCACTGGCACCCTGGTCGGCGATCTTTAAATTATCGAGAGCGAATCTCTCGCATATCCCTTTGTATATTTCTTCCAAAGTGAGTCTACATTGAAGGGCCTTTCTTCCTACTACTTCGCAAGGTATATTCTCCGCACCCAAAACCGTTTGCACCTTTCTCAGAAACTCCTGGCTTCCCAGCACGGCTTGTGCAAAGACTCTATTTTTTGGAAACGCAGACGGAGATCCCAAATCCGCTTCGACGAAATCCCTATATCGTTCCCTCGCATTCGCATAGTTCCCGAAATAGTCGAGCAGCCATTCCCTTTTCAACCAACTGGGAGTCTCGGATTCCTCAAGGTACCAGAAATAACTCGACCACGGATAATCTTCAGGTCTTTCGACCAAGCCGGCCCTAACGGGATTCAGGTGAATATACCTGCTCAGAACCAGGAGGTATTCCTCCTTCTCCACGCAAATCGACTTATATCTCCCTGCAAAAACGTGGCCTCTCCAACCCTTCCTTGCAATATGGCTGGCATGGGAAGAACCTAAGTAATGCATGAAGCTTGATAGGTTTGCTTCTCGCGTCTGAATCAGTAAGTGGTAATGATTCCCCATAATGCAATAGGCGAAGACATCGACATTATATTTCTCCGCGCCCTTTTCCAAACAAGTTAAAAAATATTTCTTGTCTTCATCATCGAATATATATTCTTCCCTATTCCCTTTAGAGAAGACATGGTAGGTAGCTCCTTCATACTCGATTCTGATCGGTCTAACCATGTTATATATTATAATTAAGTTTACCTAATATGGCAATTCGTCTCATGCTTACGCATAAGTAGTTGTTTCGAATTTCGGGGGCTGACCCCATTTTTCGATTACGAGTTTCGAATTTCGGGGGCTGACCCCATTTTTCGATTGACCCCGTTTTTCGATTAGTTGAGGATGGGGGTGGAGTCGGGGTTGAAAGGATTGGTCCTCACGGCCAGCGAGTAAAGATAGGGGTAGTCATGCTGCAGGTGTTTCATGTAACCCAGCCATTCCCTCACCAGGAGGCCATAGGCCCTATTCATGTCGTTGCATAGATGCTCATAATCCGTCTCGGGAAGCCCTTCCAGCATATCCCGGTACTTGAGTTCCTCCGTGAGGTGGAAAACCGCCCAGAGGAGGTCGGTGAAGGTTTCATGCTCCAACAGGCTGGGATTCTCCAGCAAGGTAAGCAGGAATTGCCGCTTGGAGAGAAGAAAAAGGCGCATCTCCTCCAGCTTCCGGTCGTCCCTGACTATCAAGCACTCGTGACCGGCCACGGATTTGGCGGCCCGGCGGAAGTCCTCCTCCCTCCACGTGGTGTTCAATTGCAGGCAGTCGCCGATAATCGAGCAATGGGCATCGAAGCCCGAGAGATAAAGCAACAACTGGTTGCCCATCTCGCTGAAGAAGGCTCCGATGACCATATTCAATTTATTCATGCGACTGCGCTTCTCCCTCCGCGCGAGCACCCGGTCCACGATCAGGGTTACCAGCAAGACCTCGATGGGAAGGAAGGCGATGTCCCCCAGCATATAAATGAAAATGTGGTGAGTATCCCTGAATATGGCGTAATGCGTCAGGTAGAGGATCCCGGACAGGAGAATCAGCGAGCCTCCCACTAGCAAATACCAACTTTGGTGCCATTTCCTGCCGTTTATCATCCATCACCCGCCTTATATGAGAAACGGCCTGTCTGCTCTCAGGCACGATTTTATAACAATTGCCCGGCCGTGGTTACCACAATGATCATACTTTCGGGCAACAAGTGTTCAGATTTCAGCCGGCAATGCCGTTCCCATGCTACTTTTGGCGCTCTTTTATCCCCCTAACATGGTATGCCCTCCGGCATTCGCGAGGTCGATGATTGTGAGCGAAGAAACGATATCGGACAAGGACGGAGGAAATGAACGAGAGCGCAACCTGGAGGGAATACAAGGAAAACGGTTCCGAGGAGCTTAGGGAAGCCTTGATATTGCACTATGCACCCTTGGTGAGGAACCTGGCCAAGGGCATGCATTTCAAGCTGCCGGCAGTGATCGAATACGCGGATCTGGTGAGCTACGGTTTCCTGGGACTGCTCGACGCCATCGAAAGATACGATCCCGACAAGGGGATCGACTTTAAAGCCTATGCCAAGATGAGGATCAACGGGGCCATCATAGACGGCGTACGCTCGGAAAAGCGGCTGCCCCGTTCGGTCCAGGAAAAAGCGCGGAAGCTTAACCATGCTTGCGAAGTTCTCTCAGCCGAGCTTCGGCGCTTTCCCGAGGAAGAGGAGATCGCCGACTACCTGGGTATGGACCTGGACAAGTACCGGCAAGGTCTCCTGGAGATAAACAACTCCTACGTGCTCTCCCTGGATGACCTCATGGCATCCTCGGAAAAGGGCGACGGCCCCATGAACCTTCTGGATTCCATTGAGGACGAAAACGCCCTAGACCCCTGTGACATCAGCGAGCGGGAGGATATGAGGGAGATGGTTCGCGAGGCCATCGAGCACCTGCCGGAGCGCGAGAAAATCATCCTTTCCCTTTACTATTACGAGGATCTAAGCATGAAAGAGGTCGGAGAAGTGTTGAACATCACCGAATCGAGGGTGAGCCAGCTCCACACCTCCGCCGTTTCCCGTCTGAGGGCTTATCTCTCCTCCCGTCTGACCAGGCTTCCGGCTTGACCGTTTTTTATAAGCGAATCCTCGAGCTAGAGAATGCCCTCTTAGCAAAACTTCTTTTCCGCCGTTTCCCGTCTGAGGGCTTATCTCTCCTCCCGTCTGACCAGGCTTCCGGCTTGATGGCCGTTCGAACCTAATCCTCGAGCGAGAGAATACCCTTTTATTGAACGCTTCTCCTTACGTGCTAAGCGCCCCAAGCGGCGCCGCATGACGAGGACCAACCAGCTATGAGCAGATTTCGCTGATCACTTCCGGTACCTTCTCCGGCTGGAAAGGCTCGAGGGCGAATTTCCCTATTGCGCTCAAGGCCTTGCGAGCGTTTCAAAGCGAAGGCATGAAGGGATACTTTATGTTACCCTGCCCGATCAGGAGAGAGTTTTCTTGATCACTTCCAGTACCTTCTCCGGCTGGAAAGGCTTGGTAATGAAGTCGACAACCCCTTCCTCCAACGCCTCGAGCATCAACTGCCGCTCTCCCAAGGCGCTGCAGATGATGATCTTGGCTTGGGGGTCGATGCGCAGAATGTTCTTGATCGCTGTCATGCCGTCCATCTCGGGCATGTTTATGTCCATGATCACGATGTCCGGCTTCCACCTCTCGTAAGCCCAAATGGCCTCGGTCCCCGTTTCCGCCTCCACCACGGCGTTGAAACCGTTTTCGGAAAGTATATTGCGCAGCATCATGCGCGTGAACAGGGCGTCGTCAACGATCAGTATTGTCGGGGCCATCTCATACGAACCTTTTCTTGTCTGTATGCTTCCGCAATGCCTAACCGGTGCCGCTTTTCCCGCACGTCGATCTCCTCCCTCAACCTGCGATGGCTTCGGCGCCGCCCTTTGCAGGCTGGAAACGGCCGCGGCACCGCTTTATCTATCGGACGAACCCACACTCTTGTTGAGCGGAGAATGGTTGCGCTCACCTCGCAAGACCTTCGCGGCACATCCGCCATCCCCGCCCATGGCCGCTTTTACGGCCCCTCCTGATAGTCCCTGAGGGTGAACTCGAAGCAGGTGCCGCCATGGTTGTGCACCTCTATGCGGCCGCCGTATATCTCCACGATTTTCTTCACGATGGCCAGCCCCAGGCCGGTCCCTCCCTGCTTCCCCCTGTAAAGGGGCAGGAAAAGCTTTTCCGCCTCCTCGGTGGATATGCCCGAGCCGTTGTCGCAAACCTTGTACAGATGGGTGTCGCCCTCCCTGGAGTAGGATACGCTCATGGACGGCTCGGGACTGTCGTTATACTCCACGGCGTTGGAGATGAGATTGGAGAAAAGTTGGTAGATGTGGGTGGGGTCAGCCATGACCGTTCCCAGGTCGTCGTCGACAACCACCCGCAATCCCCTCTCCTCTATGAGCGCGCTCCTTTCCTGGAGCACGCTACGTACCGCCTCTCCCACGTCAACCTCGGATACCTTTTTCGGCTTCTGGCCGGCCCTGGCCAGCCCGAGAACGCTGTTGATGAGATCCACGGCGTTAAGGGCGCTCCTCAGGATGAGCGAGGCCACCTCTTCCACTTGCTCCGCCGCCGCCTCATCCCCGCATCTTTTCATGACCTCGCTTAAGGTGCCGGCGGCGGAAATGATGAGGGATATGGGCCCCCTGAGATCATGGGAAACCACGTTGGCATAGGTTTCCAGCTCCTGGTTGGCTTTCTCCAGCTCCTCCATGGCCTTCCTGCGCTCGGTGACGTCCCTGGCGACGCCCTCGATGGCCACCGCCTCTCCGGACTGGTCGTAGATGACCACGTTGCGCTGCTCGGTCCAGATAATCGAGCCGTCCTTCTTGATCCAGCGCAGGGTCAAGGGCTTGTCCTCCTCCACCTCGCCGGCGGCCGCCTTCTCCAGAAGATGCCGGTCCTCGGGATGAACCAGCTTGAATCCCAGGTCGGGGTCGTCGTAATGTTCCTGGGGCGTATAGCCGGTGATGGCGGTGGCGGACGGACTCACGTACTCGAACCTGCGCTCCGGCCTGAGTCTTATGCGGTAGATAAGGTCCTGGGCGTTTTCCGCCAGCAGCCGGAACTCCTTCTCGCTCTCCCGCAAAGCTCTCTCCAATCTCAAGCGCTCGATCAACCTGCCCAGCCTCTCGGCCACGGCGTCGAGCATAATTCCCTCCTCCTCGAGGAAGGCGCCTTTATCGGTTTCCGCCCTATCCTCCAGGTAAAAGACCTCCACGCGCCCCGCTTCGCTGCCCCACACGTAAATGGGGCTGGCCAGCCTCCAGCGCGTTTCCCTGAAAGCGGCGCTCCTGAACTCTTGGCCCTCGAACACGATCCGCGCCCTGGCTATTTCAGGATAGCGCAAGGCCGGGGGGAGGATCTCCGCCACCCTTTGCAGGATCATCTCCAGCGAGATACCCGGTTGCTCAATGATACGGACCACGTTGTAGAGGCAGTTGAGCTCTTTTATCCTTTCCTGCAGCTCATAGGAATATTTCCACAAGGATTCCTCGTACCGCTTGCGCTCGCTGACGTCCCGGTTGATGCTGGCGATCATGAAGCCCTCCCGGGTCTTGATGGGGAAGACCGTGGAGGCGATGCTCTTCCTCTCGCCGCCGAGGGTCTGTGCCTCTCGCTCGCTCACTTTTCCAAACCAGGGCGCCTCGTGGTCTCGCAAGCCCTCGAGGATCATGGACTTAAGGCGCTCGTAATCCTGCGGGGTCTTCCGCTCCTCCGGGGCCATCTCGTATTGCACGTCCCACAGGTACTTTCCCAACACTTCCTCCTGCCTCAGCCCGCTGATGTCCTCCATGGCCTTGTTCCACAACAGCACCGTGCCTTGCCGGTCGATGAGCACGATGCCGTCATTGGATTGCTCCACTAGGTCGCGGAACTTGTCCTCGCTCTCCCTCAACCCCTCCTCGGCTAGCCTGCGCATCGTGATATCCTGCACCTGGACCAGGTAGGCGCTGGGAGCGCCCTCTTGGTCCCGGATGAGGGGGGTTACGAGAACATCCAGGTAGGCCAACCCCGTTTTCGAGGTACGGTACAGTCCCCGCTCCCTGACCAGGTTAAAATCGAAGGGCGCCTCATAGCGAACCGCTTCCCCTTTTTTAAGCTTATCCTTCATTTCCTGAGGCAGGTTGGGATCCTCGAAGAGCTCGAAGCCCTTGATCTCCGACACGTCTTCAACTCCAAAAATTTCCAGGCAGGAGCGGTTGACGTCCACCAGCTTTCCCGAGGCGTCGTAAATCTCCATCCCGATGGGGGATTCCTCGTACACGCTCCGCAGCAACTCAGGGTCCATTTGCATGCTCACTTCCAACTTCACTTTAAAGGAATGGTAAAGCGAAAAGCCGATCCGCCGCCCTCGCGGGGCTCATGCCATATCCTGCCGCCGTGGGCCTCCACTATCTGCCGGGCGAAGAAAAGCCCGATGCCCATACCGGGCAGGGAATGGTGCAGGGCGTCCTCCAACTGGTAGAACCTCTCGAATATCCTCTCCCGCTCCTCCTCCGGCACCCCCACGCCTCGATCCAACACGGAAACCACAATCTCCCCGTCGCCCTGCTCCGCCACCAATTCGATTTCCGAACCTTTGGGGGAATACCTGGCGGCATTTTCCAAGAGAGCAAAAAGAACCGTGTCCATGCGGCCAGGATCAATCTCCACCGGCCCCAGGCCCTCCGCGACGGAAAGACGGCAAGGGTTGTCATGCCCGGCTTCCCGCATATCGGAAACCGCCCTTTCCAAAAGCGGTCTTAATGACGTTTTTTTCTTGTCGAAATGGAGGAAGCCCCTCTCGATGCGCGAGACGTCAAGCAGTCCATTGGCCAGCCGGTTCAAGCGCTCGGCGCCCTGATCAACGGCATCTAGAAGCTCCAGCCTCCTGTTATCATCCAGTTTATTCCAGAGTTCCCTCAAGGTCAGGGCGTATCCCTTGATGATGGTTATGGGGTGTCGTACCTCATGAGAGGCTATATCGATGAAATCCTTAAGATCCTCCTCTCGGTCCAGCCTTTCCTGCTCCACGGAGAGAGCCTGGGCCAGCATGCCCCCTAGTTCCAACTCCACCGCCGAGAAATTCTTTCCCGCATCACCGAAAAGGGAAAGGCAACCCACCGCCCTCCCTTCCACCAACACCGGATAGCCGATATAGGAGCGAAAACCATGCTTGGCGACAAATGGGTCGGTGACCGCGTACTCCGTCTCCTGCAGGTCGGGAATTATCAAGGGCTCCTTCTCCGCCCGCCTTATGAGATCATGGCTGACCATTCCTTCCGCTCGGGTAGTCACGAAGAATCCCTCCTCGCCGGGAAGGGTGGAAAGCATGGACAGCCTATCGCGTGTCAGGACGGAGAAAGCGGCGTGTGGGCATTCCGTAATTTCCCGCGCCGCCAACAATATCTTTTCCATGTTCTCCATGAGATCCGCCCCCAGGCTCAGGAAAAGGCGGTTGAGCCTGTCCATCTTCCCGCGTATTCTCTTCAGTTCGGTGATATCCAGGGCGGTGAAGGTGGTCCCAGCCGAGCGGTTCGAGGGGTCGACGGGGGTCGAACTTAATAGGACATCAATAATCCTCCCATCTTTGCGCTTCCAGCGGGTCTCCACGCTTCCCGTGCCCAGCTTATCTATCTGGGCATACTTTTCCCTGCCCACGTACTCGAAATCCTCGTCGCTGGCGTAAACAATTCTGGCGCTGTGACCGACGAGCTCCTCGCGAGAATAGCCCAACATCTCGCAAACGCGGTCGTTGACCTCCAGCATCACTCGATCTGCAGAGACCAGCCCTATGCCTACAGGCGCCACCTTGAAAATCCCTCGCAGCCTGGCCTCGCTTTCCTTCAGTGCCGCCTCCACCCGCCTCCGTTCCGTGACGTCCTCTCCGGAGCTCAGAGTGCCTATGACCTTTCCTCCGGCGTCCCTAAGAACGGCGTTGTGCCAGGCTATCAACCTTTCCGAGCCGTCTTTTATCAACACGGGGTTCTCGTGATATTCCGCCAGCTCCATTTCGCCCGCCATTACCTTACCGAAGACATCGCTCACCTCATCCCTAAGCCTCTCGGGTATGAAATCATGAATCCAACTTCTTCCCAAAACCTCCTCATATCTGTAGCCGAGGATCTCGCAACCTTTGCGGTTTATGAGGGTGACCCTGGCCCGCTCGTCCAGAGCCAGAAGAATAACCCCGGCGATATCCAGGTACCTTTGGGCTAAATCTCTCTCGTGTCGAAAATCCTCCTGTACCTGGCGCCTGGCGGCTTCGAGCCTTTCCAGCTCGGCCACGCGGCGTCGGAGCTCGGCTATCTCCCGCAGAAGGCTCTCCCGGTCGCTTTTCGGCGCTTTAATCATGCCCACGCTCAATTCTCGGCTTTCCATGCCATCTAGAAAACGTATCGTATGCGAAGGCGCGGAAGATTAGGCCTAATTGGCCGCTTTGCTTGTTTTTTGTGCGGTCTCCTGGCCCAACGCAAAGGGGAGGTATTGTTTTTGCTTCGTTACCTTTCACGGGAGTATCCGTTATATACCTATAGGTTATGAATTCAACGATCAATCGACCGTACGCTACGGCGCGAAATGTTCGGGCGAAGCGGCGGCGCATGCGACTTCCCGACCTTCCCGCGAGAAAGTCGTTTGTCCTTGCTTTGTTACTTTTCACGGGAGTTATCCGATAAAATTATCGCGGAGCACGCTTCGACATATTCCTTTAAATGGAATAACGCTTGGGGGAGCGGAGGTTGAAAGAACGGAAGAGGAAAGGCCGCCGGCAGGAAAAAGGAGCGGGCGGGCCGGATGAATCGACCGGGCGCGGGGATGCCGATAATAGGGAAACGGAAACCAGCCCAGAGGAAAAATCTCGGCGCAAGAAAAGCGATTTCTACCGCTTGCTGGTGGAAAACACCCTCGACCTGATCACCCTTCTCGACGCCGAAGGGAAGATTATATACGGCACGCCATCGGTAAGCGATATCCTCGGATACGGCCCCAGGGAGCTTAAGGGCACGAACGCCTTCGAACTCGTCCACCCGCATGACCTGCCTTACGTCATGGAAAGCTTCGAAAGGTGCATTTCCAGGCCCGGGGTCATGGAATACGTAGAGTTCCGTTTCCGCCACAAAGACGGCTCCTGGCGCTTCTTCGGGTCCTTGGGCAACAACCAGCTCCACAATCCGGAGGTGAGAGGCATCCTGGTCAACTCGCGCGATATAACCGACCTCAAGCAGGCCGAGATGAAACTGAGGGAGTCCGAGGAGATGTACAGGGCGTTGGTCCAGGCTTCACCGGACGCCGTGACCATGACCGACCTGGAGGGAAAGATCACCTATGTTTCGCGGCAAACCTTGGAGCTGCACGGCTACACCAGTGAGCAGGAGCTTCTCGGGAACAGCGCTTTCGATCTAATCGCCCCCGAAGATCACGGCAAGGCGGCCAAAAACCTTCGCAAGACGCTTAGCGATGGCGTGGTGAGAAATGTCGACCTCACTTTGGTAAGGAAAGACGGATCCCGCTTTATCGCGGAGCTGAACGCCGCCCTGATCAGGGACGCGCAGGGAAAACCTTCCCGCTTTGTCGCTTTCACCAGAGACATCAGCGAGCGCAAGCGCATGGAAAAAGAGCTCCGCGACCGTAACGAGGAGTTGGAGGCCTTCGCCTACACCATCTCGCACGATCTCCTCACGCCGGCGGCCATAATGGAGGGCTACGCCAAGGCGGCCCTGGAAGCCGACGCCGAGGGAAGGCCTGACGCGGAAAGGGAATGCTTGGAAAGTATTATGCGTGGCGCGCGCCGTATGAGCGACCTCATCGATTCCCTACTGCAGTACGCGCAGGCGGGACGTCTGGAGGCCGAGCTGGAGCCCGTCAACCCTCACCACGTGCTGCGGGAGATGCTGATCGATCTTCAGGAAAGGATAGAGGCCAGGGGCGCCGAGATAATCGTCGGGGAGGACTTGCCGGCCATCTCGGTGGATGCCATGAAGTTGCATCAAGTCTTCTTCAACCTGGTGGACAACGCCCTTAAGCACACGGGGGACGTGGAGCGACCAGTGATCGAAGTTGGGGCCAGAGAGGGAGAGGGAACGGTCGTCTTTTACGTCCGCGACAACGGCGAGGGGATACCATCCGATTTGCACAAGAAGATATTTGAACCTTTCAAACATTTCTCAACCTACGAGACACCTGGACTCGGTATCGGCTTGGCCACCGTGAAACGCGCCGTGGAAGCATGGGGTGGCAGGATATGGGTGGAGTCGCGTCCCGGGGAGGGCGCCACCTTTTTCTTCACCGTCGACATTCTCGATTAAGCCTATGGCCGTCGCGACGGCCCTCCGCCGGGCGTTGTTCGTCTCCGTATATATGGCCTGATGCGGAAAAGGGCTCCCGTCCCTAACGGTTCCGTTTATGAAAATATCCTTTTCCGGGAAGTTCGGATAGGGATTTATGGCGGTGCCGGCACCGGCTGGGGAAAGAGCCGGAAGACAGGGTGCGGCAAACCTTGGAACGCTGAACGCCATTCATATTTCGCAAGCCTTCAGAGACAGCCCAACAAAATTGAACATTTTTTGCATATCTTTCTAGTTAGTGGTAGAATTTATTTATCTTATATGGCTGGAAGGCAGGTGCAAGGTTATAGAGGGGAAAGTGAGGTTCTGTTCTTTGTGTTCTCCGTAGGCTAGCCGTGAATGGTTTGATCTCAGTTCGTGAGGGGGGCGTCATGAACGGTACACAATTAATTGAACTGGTATTGATCGAAAGTGGCCACGGTGGAGAAGAGCTATTCGTCCTGGAATGGGAGTACGACGGCTCTAACGACAAAATCATTTACCTGAAATTTTTTCCCCTGCGATCCTGGAAAAACGGGCATCGCGACCATCCCCAGTACATCACCCCGAAAGGAGAAAGCATCTTATACGCGCGCGATGAATCGGGCTACATAAACACTTCCAAACGGCTCACCTCGTCCACGGAAAACGGAAGATGGTACGACGAATACGGCAGGGCCTACATCAAATCCGACATCAACCTTTCCCTGTCCGAAGCAAGGCTGAAATTATTTCACCTCCAACTCCTGGAGCGCCTGGAGGAAGCGGAAATTATCCGCAGAATGAAGGAAGAGGACACCTTTCTGAACCTAAACGGGCTGGGCGAGCAGGAACCAGACCCAGAGCTCTAGCAGGCGACAGAGCGGCAGTAAATCGGCTGGCATCTTTAATGCTCCCTCTTATCCTCAAACTCCATACGCGGGGGCGAAACCATCTCCAACGGACGGGCTCGGTCACATCCGGCGCATCACCCTCAAGTGCCCGGCAAGGCAACGCCTCATAGCGGTCTCTCCTCAGTCCTTGTGAGCCCTGGGGGCGTCGCGGCGAAACGCAAGCTTTCCTTCCCCGGATCACGAAATTCTCGGAGATACCCCCTTTTCACCCGCACATAAGTCCAATATCATTATCCCCACCAAGCGGAACGCGGGCACAATTTTAGGGAGGGATATGGAACGCGACCTTAAAAAGATCAAGGCCTTGGCGCGCAAGAAGGAGAAGGAAATAGACGCCCTCTGCGAGCAACTCAAAGAGAGAAAGTATCCCAAGAGAAAGCTTGACGCCACCCTGAAAAGGCTCATGCGCGAGCTCATCCCCCTCTTCGACTGCACCAAATGCGCCGCCTGCTGCAAGGAAGCCTATGTGGTGGTGGAGACGGAGGACATCGCCCGCCTCTCCAAAGCCCTAGGCATGAAACGCTCCGAGTTCAGAGCGCAATACGTGGGAAAGAACGAGGACAAGGACACCGTCTTTAACAAGCGCCCCTGCCCCTTCCTGAAAAGGAACCTCTGCACCCAGTACGAGGCGCGCCCGGACTGCTGCCGCGAATACCCGGTGTCGCTGGCCATAGACAGCATGGAAAAACTAGACAACCTCAGCGCCAACTACACCGTCTGCCCGGTGATCTTTCACGCCCTGGAGAGATTCCGCTCAGAAGAAGGGGCCACCCTATAAGCATAAAGTGACCCCTCTTTCCGGTGGTGGCGAGAGGCGGAATCGAACCGCCGACGCCAGGATTTTCAGTCCAGTTATCTCGAGTTCTTAATTAGATTTCCCTTCATCCCATTTCGGGAGTCGAATCTGACCGGAAAACTTCATAGAAATTGGGTTTTAGCATTTCTACCTTCTTCAGTTGCAATCCATACTTTTCCCCATCTTCCGTCTAATTCTTCCATCGGATTTCTGTCATAAACTTTGACCGACAAACTCCGCGAAGCCTTAAAGTCTTGGGTTTCCTCACCCCTTTTTCCCAAGTTGATTAAGGAGGGCAAGCATGGGAAAGATGTGCTCGTCATTGAATAAACCAGGACACAAGCTTTACAGGACATGGCCCATAATGCTAATTTTTTGGCATCCAATGAAACTGGGCGCACAATAAAAACTTCATGAGCGAAAATAATTGGAAAGTCATCTCTCAGGCAGGGTGAAATCACGGAGGTTTGTCGGCTAACCGGAAAGGAGGATATGCCGTGGGGGGTTCAAGTTCTCGTCACTCGAAGGCGGCTTGTTTGGCGCTGGCCTTGCTGGTCTTCTCTTACTGTTTCTTTTTCATGTTCGTTCCCGTAAAGGTGGAAGCGTCAACCTATGTCAATTGTCTACCTTACCGGCTGAACGGGGGCGTTGGTAATTATGGGTATAACACCAGGTACTTCTGGATAGATTCCTCCGCCTCGGGCTACGGCGCGCTTATTCAGCAGGCCATGGACGAGTGGATATACACCACGAGTTACTGGGGTATAACCACCCCCATCTCCTGGAGAAGGACGACGGTAAAAAGCTCCAGCGTGATGGATATATACGCGAATCTTGACCTGGGACACAGTGTGATCGCCGCTACCAGGCATAAGATATACGCCAGGGATGTCAATCCGTATCTCGAGAATTGGGGTTGGGCGCAAATCTTTCTTAACCCATCGGTTTTCCCTAAACATACCCAATTCAACCAGAAAGGGACCGTGGCCCATGAAATGGGACATGTCTTCGGCCTGGACGAAACCAATAGCAACCAGTATTCCATCATGTGCCAGTTGGCCTCCGGGAGGAAGGTGAACCGCGCGCAACCCCCAGATCTCAGGACCATCAACTTGCGCTACGGGAGATAGGAAATTCACTCCTTCCGGATAGTCGTAAAGGACTAAAGCGTTGAAGAAAGAGGTTGCTTCAACAATGCTGCCAAGGCGGGAGAGCGGTGAGAACAACACCGTTTATTACGCTTTCACGTGCTGGCTACCGCAGCTGGCGTTTTATGGTATTCACGCCAACTCGCCGACAATTGGTGCACGGAGATTGGTGTTCAAAACTTCGCGCAGCCGCTGTGAGACGGGCACTATAGCGTTTTCGCGCGCATGTCGCGAAGGAGAGACTTGGTTCATTCCATAGTATGCCGTTTCGTGACGGTGTAATGGAAAGGAGGCAGGGGGTTATGATGCGAAAGATGGGAGCATTCCTCGCGTGTTCGGTGCTTCTGGTGGTCATTCTCTCGAGCTGCCAAGGACAGACGGGCAGGAATGCGGATATTGTGGATCAAGAGCAGGCATCCAGTACCGGGGAAGAAGACCTGCGCGGCGCGGAAGAGGTGCCGGAGATGGGGGAGGAAAGAGAATATGTGGTCGTGGAAAACCACACCGATTTAGAGAAGATATTCAACGACGCGGAGTCCCTCGTGGAGGCCTCGGAAATAGTGGTTAGGGGGGAGGTCGTGTCATCCAGAAACCTCGTGTTCTCTCAAGGTGAACAGGGCATGCCCTATACGGTATATCGATTAAGGGTCTCCGAAGTCTCTAAAGGGGACGTAAGACCCGGTGACGAAATCCAGTTCATGGAACCGGGAGGGATAGCGACGGCGGAGGAATTGATGCTCCATAAGAAATTCGCCAATATGACCGAGAAGGAAAGAAAGCAGAGGCACAAGGTAATATTTGACGACGTCGAGCCCTGTAAGGCAGGTGACTTGGTTGTGATGTTCGGCATAAAATGGCCGCCTTTTTCCTCGATGTTGGGCGAGGAAGTGTATGGGCTGGTAGGCGGGAGCCTGCAAGGGTTGCTGGTAGGAGACAAGAACGGCGACAACTTTGCCCGAAGGCTTTCGGAAAGAGCCAAGGGAAAGGGGCTCGACGAAATGCGTATGAAAAGAGAAGAGCTGACCGAAAGATTGAGAGGGAAGAAATCGTAGAGCCCGCATCCCACGGGTAGAAAACGGCACCGGTTGAACCATCGCTCGACGACGCCAAAAAACACCCTTCATTACGGTGGCCCTCTTTTCGCCCCTTCCGCCCGGAGGGGGAATCCTAAACCGTCGCTTAGGGCGGATGTGGTGCGGGCACGGAGGGTGCCTCGCGCGGGGCAAAGGCCATCCAGCTATCCCGAAGGGAGGTAAAGAGGATGGCCGATGAGCTTAGGGATCACGTTTCGCGTCCAGAATTTCCGGCGCATTTCGTGCGCGTTTAGCCCCAGAGATATGAGAAGTTAAAGCCAGGCCGGTGAACATGATCTCCGGCCTGGCTTTTTTTGGTGGCGAGAGGCGGAATCGAACCGCCGACGCCAGGATTTTCAGTCCTGCGCTCTACCGACTGAGCTATCTCGCCGCAAATATATTATATAAACTCCCGAGGAGCTGTTTTTGGCGGAACCGACGGGATTTGAACCCGCGATCTCCGGCTTGACAGGCCGGCGTGTTAACCAGGCTACACCACGGCTCCGCGACACTCATGCGCCAGGCTTTGCCGCCTCAGCTCATATTATATTATGTCGTCACGCTGGACAATCTTGCCCGCTGGTGCCCCCAGCGGAATTCGAATCCGCGTCACCGCCTTGAAAGGGCGATATCCTAGGCCTCTAGACGATGGGGGCACGTCACCCATTACTATACGGCATAAATTCGCCTGCACTAAATATATCATTGTATATCATTGGCTCTTCGCCATTAAACGTAGGTAACCCGACCGACATGCGGCGTGCGACAGTTTGCCGTTACCTTAACCGCATGCTCTTTTCCGAATGACGCCGCATCAAAAATCTTAACTCTACCCATACTTTCGGGAGATGAACCATATCATTTTACCGGAAAGATGCCCTGACCCGGGCCATTAAGATTTAAGCACCAAAGCGCCCTACAATCAATCGTTTTCTTCCAAGATCACTCTTTTCGCGCTGCAATGTCGACCAGGCAACGTCAACCACGAGACGAGGAAGGGCACCCGTCGCTTGGGTCTGGGTCTAAGCGACACACGGCGCCCCACCCGGAAGGAACCCTCTTTCGGGCCGCAAGGGACAAAGGGAGGCGACAAGGATTTATGGTCAGTGGTTTTACTACCGATAATGATGACGAGGAGGTGGATGCCGCCGCGAGGCGACCCGGGCATGGGTTTTCCAGCAAATGCCTCCCGAGATGGCGGAAACGGTATGGACATGGAAAAAGCAGTGGCGCAAAGTAGCGAGACGTCCGCCAACGCGGAGCTCACCGCTGAGGAAAAGGCGCAGTTAAACCTGCTCATGGGGGCCTTCAATCGCCTCTCCATAGCCTGCAAGTCCCGCTCCCTCTACCCTGCCGAACATCCGACCGCCATAGAGGCGTTGCGCACCCTTCACGAGGTGCTTAACGACACCCTGGATCGCCTACCCCACATAAAGATTAGCGTGGGGAAGGACAGCCTGGTTTGGGGAGACCGCATAATCGGGGAGAAAAAGGAAAGTCTCCGCCAGCTCGCCTCACGCATACGCTCCCTGAAAATAAGAGACCTGGTTATAGAACAGGATGTGACCTTTTCCGAGGTGGAAGCCCTGGTGGAACTGCTCATAAGCGACCCCGAGGAACTGGACGCGGCAGGCGGCGCCGAGGCCTTCCTGACGGCCAAGGGAGCTCGGAACGTGGGCGTCGTCGAGAGCGCGGCGCGTCTGGCCGGCGAGGAAACCACGCCAGAGGGCGGTTGCGAGGCGGAGGCGGCCGGCGAGGAAGGCGAGGGGTATATGCCAAGCGTCGGAAAGGAAAGCAAGCTTGTGGAGGGCGCGACCATCGTTCCCGAAAAGGCCGACCGGGAAACGCTGGATATCGACGTCTCCGACGAGGATAAGGAATTTTTCGAGCTGCTCCTGGACCCCGAGAGCCTCGCCCGGCACTTGCGAGGCCTCGGGGAAAAAGAGGGCCTTTCCGTGGCGGAAGAGGAACTGGCAGACGCCATTTTCAAATTCCTCAAAGACGCTTCGCAACGCGTCGGGCTCATCTATCCGGGGCTGTCACAGAGCTGCTTTCGATCCATGGCCGAGGCCCTCCTCTTCCTGGATACCGGACTGCGCAACCAGGTTCTGCTCCGACAGATGATACCCAAGCTGGGCATGGACCACTTATGCGCCAGCATCCTCGGCTCGCTCAACGACCAGGAAACGGCGGATATCCTAAGCTACTTCTTCCCTGCCGCTTTGGAGCTGGTTCCAAAAACAAGGGCGCTACTCAAAGCCATTGGCCATGAGGAACGGGACAGCGAGCGTATAATCGCTCTGATGAGGAACCGGCTCATCGAGCTTGGGGAAGTGCCGCCTTCCCTTATCGCCACCTTGGAAAAAGAACCCGAGGGGAAGGGCGAGGTGAACGTTGCGGCCCACGAATTGCCGGCCGTCGACCTGATATCCGATTTCTTCAACCAATACCTGCCGGAGGAAATCGCGGAGATCCAACGCATCTCCGAACTAGACCTCAAGACACAGACGCTCCGGGAGACCTATCCCATACTTCTGGACCTCATGGAACAAGGCGCCAAGCTGGACAACATGGACCGAGCCATGGAGCTGCTGGAGCAAGGCTTCTGGGAAATAGTCAACTCGGCACAACTAGACATGGCGGCCAAGATTCTCGAGAGAATCATGTCCATTATGGAAATGGACGACCCGGTCATCGACGTTCTGCGGCCGGAACTTAAAAGGCTCGTGGACGAAGCGACCAGCAACAAGCTCATACACCATATCACGCGCCTAGCTTACGAGCGCCGCGAGGACACGGAAACGACGGAAGGCCTCTTGCGTTACGTTTCCGGGCTGGGAGAAAAAGGAATCGTGGCCATGATCGAGGCTTTGGGATCCGAGGAAGATATGTCGTGCCGCAAATACATGATCGACATCCTCGCGGTACTCTGCGAGAACCATGTGCATGTATTGGGGACCTTTATCAACGACCCACGCTGGTACCTGGTTAGAAACATCGTCACTATAATGGCCCGCCTGCACAGCCCCGATACCATCCCCTACCTCCGCATTGCTCTTCTCCACCCCAACCCCAAGGTCAGGGCGGAGACCATCCGGAGCCTGGGGCTGATCGGCGGCTACGAAGCCTCGAACATCCTCTTGAGCAACCTACGCAACATGGATGAGACGACTCGCGCAGCATGCATACGCTGGCTGGGAAAATTGGGCGAGGGTAGGGCGGTAAGCCACCTGATAAACATGCTCGAGGATAAGGAACCCGGCGCTGAAAGCCCCTACATCAAAAAGGAAATACTTATCAGCCTCGCGGAGATCGGGGATCCGGAAACCTATGAGGTTTTAAAGAAGTATTGTACCAAGAAGAAGCTGCTCAATAGGTCGGAATGGTCGGAGATAAACGAGGTCTCGCGCCAGGCACTGGACCAGTTGCTGAAGAAATATCCCCATCTCAGGAGGTAGAAATGGTCGCCGAGGAAGCCTTCGCCGACGAGAGCTGGAAGCAGGAAAGCCTGGAGTACTTTCACTCCAAGAATCTACTGGAAAAGGTGCGCAATTTGCTGAAGCTTTTCTCCAGCGCCAAAAAAGCGACCTCCATTTATCCCCCTTACCACGGCATGTGCATAAGGTCCATCGACGAGTTCATACGCGCTTTCGACGAATACCAGGAATGGAAAGCGCTATTTTCCCTGCGCCTAATCGGGGACGAGCTCTTTTTCGAGGAAAGGCTGCTGGCCAGGGAAAGCGTACTCTACTACTCCCTGATCAAGGAACTGCAGAAGAAGCAAGTGGGAGGGATCAATTTTCAACAAGGGTTGACCTCCGAGGAGTTCAGCGCTTTCCTGCAGATCCTGAACCTTAAGAGCGAGGACTTGGAACGCAAGGGAGGCCTTGCCCGACTCATGCTGGACAAGGGGATAAAGCATATCTCCATCGACGACCCCGGTACGTGGGAGGAAAAAGCCAGCGAGGAAAAGATACGTCCCTCGGCACGAGAGGAATACTTCGACGCCGTAAGCGTGATAAAGGACATCGCCGAACAAGTGCAGCATGACCGCCGTCTGTCGGTGAACAAGGCCAACCGGGTGGTTGGCACCATGCTTAACCGGGTGGGAGAAAACCGCGCCGCCGTCCTCGGGCTGGCGAGCATCAAGAGCTATGACGAGTACACCTCCTTCCACTCCGTCAACGTGCTTATCCTTTCCCTTGCGCTGGGGTCCATGCTGCCGCTGGACCGCAGCGCCCTCATGATTCTGGGAATGGGAGCCCTGCTGCATGACCTGGGAAAGGTAACCATCCCGCAGTCGATACTGAATAAGACCGGGCCGCTTACCTCGGCGGAATGGAGGTTGATGTGTGAGCATCCCGTGAAGGGGGCCGATATCCTCCTGGCCCAGCCCGGCGTCCACCCCCTCTCCACCATGATCGCCTATGAGCACCATGCCCAGTACGACCTAAAGGGATACCCCAAGATCACGGGCAAGGAACGCATCGGGCTTTTCTCGCGCATCGTGGAGGTCGTAGACGCTTACGACGCCATGACCTCCATCCGTCCTTACCAGAAAGCGCGCCTTCCCGACCAAGCCATTCGTATTCTGGTCAAGAACATGGGGACAACCTTTGATCCCCTGTTGGTGAAGGTGTTCATAGATATGATGGGCCTCTACCCGGTGGGAACCCTGGTACGTCTGGTGACGGGAGAGCTGGGGATTGTCTACGAACAGAACGAGGGCGACAACATGTGCCCCAAGGTGAAAATTTTCCTCGACGCCGAGGGAGGCGAGGTCGAGCCCCGCGTGGTCGATCTCATCCGCTTCAAAGAAAAGATCGGCGAAACGGGGCGGGCCATTCTAGAGTCCCTGAACCCTCAACTGCTGGGCCTGGACATCGTGCAACATCTCTGAAACCACGCGGCTCCGGGGTGCTATCGCTTCATGGAATGCGCACATGCGTGAAAAGCGACGGCTTCCCGACCCGGGACAAACCGTCAAGGGCGTAGGGTCATCTTCCCTCGACGCATGGCTTTTGGCCCCGGGTGCGCATGCTGTAATCGCGCAGCATAGCGGCCGCGTCCACCGTGCCCTCCGGGTCGGCGAAAACGGGGTAATCCACGCCACGGCGCGCCGCCGCCAACACCTCCGAAGCGGACACCAGGCAGAGAAAAAGCGGCTTGCCGCGCCTACGCATCACCTCGCCGAGCTCCGGAAGGATATTCTTTCTCGTGCCGTATATCCCACCCGTGGTCACCTCGCCGTCGGAAGTGAGCTTGGCGGTGAAGACGGCGATGACGCCGTCGATATAATCCTGCTCCAGGAGGCGGTTTATTATATACACCCTGGAGTCGGCGTCATGCACGTCCCCCAGGTCCACCGGGTTGGAAACGTTGACCACCCCCGCTCTCAGATGGTCGTTGATGTCCTCCACCAAGGGGGGCGAAAGGGGCGGGAACTCGAAGCCGCGCCTGGCGCACTGGTCCGAGGAAAGCACCAGCATGCCACCGGTGGGGGAAACCAGAGCCACGCGGTTGCCCGACAGAGGCGGCAGCGAAAAAACCTTGGCATATTCTGCCAACTGTTTCAGGCGCCTCACACGGATAATCCCAGCCTGGCGAAAGGCGCCGTCCAGCACCTCGTCGTTGTTGGCAAGGGCAGCGGTGTGCGATCTGGCGCTCTGCGTGGTCAACGGCTCCACGTTGGCCTTGTAGGCCAGAATGGGCTTGTTTGCGGCGCGGGCCTTTTCCAGCAATTCCCTCCCCCGCCCTACGTCCTCCAAGTACATGCAGATGACCTCGGTCTGAGGATCGCTCCCCATGTACTCGAGGTAATCCACCTCGTCCAGATCCGTCTTGTTCCCCATGCTCACGAACTTGGAAAAACCCGCGTTCTCGTCCCTGAGCATGGTGAGGAAGGAAAGGCCCACCCCGCCGCTCTGGGCGATGATGCTCACCCCTCCGCGCGGAATGTCCGTCGACACGGGCACGAAGGGGAGACAAAGCCCGGTGTGGGCGTTGATTACCGTGAAGCAATTGGGGCCGACGAAGCGTATGCCGTATTTGCTGGCCACGCTCACTAGTTCGTCCCGGATACGGCGTCCCTCCTCGCCGAACTCCTCGAAACCGCCCGCGGGTATGGCCAGCCTGGTTATGCCCTTGCGCCCGCATTCCTCCGCCACTCCGGGCACCGCCGGGGCGGGGATGATGAGCACCGCCAGGTCAACCGCTTTGGGGAGGTCGCTCACCGACTTGTAGAGTGGGAAGCCCAAGGCCTCTCCGCCCTTCGGATTTACGCCGTAAACGCCTCCCTCGTAGCCCCAGTCCATGAGGTTGCGGAGGATATCTCTTCCCAGGTTCCCGGGCCGGTCGGATACCCCGATAATTGCTACGTCTCGTGCGTTGAATATTCGTTCCATGTTCGAAACATTATAGCACCGCGCCCCCCCTTCGTCTCCATGGCCCTATCTCCCTCGCGCCACTTTGAGCGGGAACCCGCCGCATACGATCCCGGGGCTCTACCTAAAGAAGTCCGTGAACCAACCGTAATTGCATGGATCCCGGAAGCCCGCCTCCCTCGCGCCACTTTGAGCGGGAACCCGCCGGATATATAATGTCTTTGGGCCGCTAGCTCAGTCGGTAGAGCACCGGACTTTTAATCCGGGTGTCCGGGGTTCGATTCCCCGGCGGCTCACCAGAGAATTAAGGACCGGGTTCATGCCCCGGTCTTTTCTTCACCGGCAACGCGGCGCGCTCATGCCGCCCCTTCCCGTCTCCTAAAAGGAATACTCTTCCCCCTTTTCAGGGAACAAGCGAGCGCGGGCGCGGATTGCCGGCAGCGCTAGGATCATCTTTGCCATGCGGCGAGGCGGCCTCCATACCTTTTGTCGGGCATCAATAAATGTACATGGAGAGACGGCGAGCCGCTTCCTCGTATAATGAACAAATACAAGAATATAAGATATCCTAAGGAGATATAAGGAGGTGGTGGGATGGCGTTTAAAGCGGCTTTTATCGCCCATGCCCCGGACGCCAACCCCGCGCAGCACCGGGCGGTGGTGGAAACGCCCAAGTACAAGCTCTTCGTGACCGTGGTCAAGGATCAAGAGCAGGCGCTCGAGGAGTGCAGGAGGCTGGTTGAGGAGGAGGGCATCCATGCCGTGATGCTCTGCCCGGGATTCACCAACCGGGACGTCGCCGAGATCGCGCAGGCGGTGGGCGAGGGCGTGGCGGTTAACGTCGCCCGGGGAGACGGTCCGAGCAACCGCATCGCCTTCGAGGTCATAGGACGGGAGTGGGGTTTCTAAGTCTTTAACGGGCCAGCACTCCCGCCCCCTTTAAGGCTATATCTTCGTTTTTCGCTCGCCTTGCCAGGCGTGACATGGGCTCATCCTTTGGAAGGGAGATTACGCGGGCCGGCAACCCCTGCCGGGTAGTTGACGAGCTCGCCCGGTATCTGCTGGGGGGGACCTCTGCCAATTCCGGACGTTTGCTGGTCAGCCCCCTAGTTCGTCCCGGAGGAAATCCATTACCTTGGGCCAGGAATCCTCCGCGGCCCTGGCGGCTCCTTCCGCCGTGCCCCCCAGCCCTTCCCAAACGTTCACGGTGGGCAGGTAAAACTGCCGCATGGTGGTGGTGAAGAATGGGTAGGGTATGAGCATATGTCCGCCGTCATCGTAGGAGATCAGCTGGTAGGCGCGGGGATGGTCGTGGGCCTTAAGTTGGTCGATGGCCACCTGGGACAGCGCCTGCGATGGCCGGACCCCGTCCCCGGGGTTGCCGATGAGCAGGAAGGCCGCCTGCGAGCGCTCCACGGATATGGTCGCCTCCTCGACGCGGGAACGCTGCTGCTCCAGGCTGTACTCGAAGGAGGGCGCGGCTTAAGTTTGGAGTAACCCGGGGTGCTGGGCTTATCTCTGCACTACCTCCACGTATTTCGCCTTGACCAGAGGAAGGGTGACCCGCTTGCCCGCCGCCGTGGTGGCGGAATACGAACCCTGGATCTCGCCATATACGGTTATCAAGGAGAACCTGCGCGCCGAAACCTTGCCTTCGTAGAGCACACAGACGGTGTCGGACCACACGCCGTATTTATTCCTAGTGACGTTGAGCAAGATCTCCGTTGTTCCGTCGGATTCCGTGATGCGGTCTATGCTGCCGGTAACGCAGTACTTCCGGCCCATGAAGGCGTCGGGGTTAAGGCTCAGGGAATCGAAATCTATTTTTTCGCACCTGGCCTTGTAGGCGGCCGGATCCAGGACATGAGCGCAGCTCAAAGTCATGGTCCGGCTGGCGCCGCCGCTGGTTGCCGTTACGGTCAGCCTGTTCTCCCCTTCGGCAAGGAGGATATCCGCGGAGAAATATCCCGCGGCATCCGACTTGCAGGATACGCTCCCGGAGCCCTCGACGCTCACCGTCACCTCCGCATAGGGTGCCGTCTTGCCCCGCACGGTTAAGGCGGGGTTGTTGAAGGATTCCCCGGGGGCGGGGTTTTCCACCTCTAGGGGCAAAGTCGTCTCTCCGGCAACTTTGCTTTCGGCCTCTTTCCATTTCCCTCCCTGTCCGGCTGTAAGGCCGATGACGGCCAGGAGCAAGATCGCCCCCATGAAAGCCCCACAGCCTATGTAAAAAACCGTCTTTCGCCTGCTTTTCCTGCGGTTAACTTCCTCGCACGTCTCAAAGTCGGTATTTTCTGGAAATATGAACGACCATATTCTCTTCGTCAGCTCGGAGCCCGACAGTTTCTCCTCCCCGGCAGGCACCCCGGCCGAAACCTCTTGCGTGGAAACCTTGCGAGCCTGTTGCGCCACGACGCCCGTTGGTCCCTGAGTCTCAACCCGCGCCCCGGATGAACGCGACGGACGCGTCCGCCACGGGCGTGAAGGCGGCTTGTCCGCCGCCGACGGCCGGTGCGGCGACGGGGGGGTGGACAAGGGCATTCCCGGCGTGGAAATCAAACCCGGAGGCAAGGGCGTTTCGGAAAAAGACCTTGCTTTCGGGACAACAGGCTCCGGCGATAAAGTCAGGTCCAGCGGCAAAGTCGGCTCCCCCAAAGGAGCCTGCGGCAACGTCGGCTCCGGAACTTCCGGCTCGACCGGCGCAAGCAACTCCGGCGGTAAAGGGGTTTCCGGCAAGGGTGCTCCTTGAACCGCGGTCGGCGCCGGCGTTGCGGGCGGCTCCGACGTAAAAGTCGCCTCCGGCGGCGTGGATGTCTCCGCCTTGCCCAGCCGCTCGGGCCTCAAGGTTTTCCCCGCCGGCGGTGGAGGCATCTGTCCGGAGGCAACCGGCGCCTCGTCGGACAAGCTCTCCTCCTCAATAAGCATCTCCACCGCTATCTGGCCGGCGATGCTCTGAGAACAGGATTGCAGGCGCGAAAGCCACACATCCCTTCTAGCTCCGCCGTAGATGAACCTGGCCTTCAATGCCCGTTTTATCTGGCGGCGCCTGGGAAGGATAAATTTAACATATAATTCCTTTTCTCTCGCGGTTAAATCCAGCGGATTCTTGCCCAGCGTCTCCAGGATCTCTCTCGGCAACACCTTGCCGTGATCCAGGAAATACCTTTGTATTTCTTCCGTGAGGAACCCAAACTCATTTCCCGCTTCCACGTCACTCACCTTCCAGTTCAAGCTTCATGAGCCCGGTGAAGCGTAGCGCAGGGACGGCAGGTCGTATCCACAAAGGCTCTGCTCAATTATGTACGTCCTGCACGAAGGCGAAGTGCGAACCATCCGCCCTAAGCTTGTCAATCATTTCCCGCACGATGCCCGGGGTGCAGGAACGGCCGAAAGCGCATACCCCTATGGCCACGCCGTATTGCCTGGCCACTTCACCGAGCCTCTCCATAGCCGACCTCACGAAGCCGGCATCGTTTCTTTCGTCGATAAATACTTGGTTGCACCTCCTCTCAAGGCCCATAGTGATAGCGGTTCGGGACAGAACACCCTGCCCGTAGGCCGCGTTGTCCATCACGAAGAGAGACCTCTCCACCGCCCATTCGCATTGCCAAGTCATCAACCGCAAGTCGCAGCAACCCTTCTCCCCATCATGGTTGTTGATCCCCACGGCATGGGGAACCGTCGCCAGATCCCCGTCTAGAACCCCGAAAACCGTCTCCCTATCCATGTCCGTAGCTATCTGGCCCTCGCCCGCGTAAGCGTGGGGATATTGGTTTTCCACCGGTACGTGCATCATGATGCGGTATCCCGCCAGATACAGTTCACTCGCCAGTTCCTCCGAATACCGGCAATGCGGTTTTACGGAAAAGGTGAGAGGGGCGTCGATCTCTATCCACCTCTCGAGGTTCTCGGCGCTCTCGCCCACGTCGTCCACCACGATGGCGATGGTCGGGGGGACGGGGCTGGAGAGCTTCTCGTTACGGAGCGCCGTGAGGACTTGGCCGGCGTTATCTCTAAATAAAACTCTCCTACCAGGCCCCCAGGGCGAAAAGACGAAAAGCGCCAAGGCCAGAAGGGCTATGGCGAAAGAGCCCAGCATCATCCGGCGGTCGGCCCCGCGCCTTCTTTTAAATATCCTCCTCCTGCCCTTTCTCGCCCTGACCATAGCGCTGAAAGGCGCCCCCCGGCCTTCCATAAGGGTGAGGAACGGCGAGCTGGGATGGTCGTTCTCTATCGGCCCCACTGCTTGCCCGGAAGAAGGCGGACTCGATGGCCTGTCTTGGTCGTGGCACGTCGGCACCGGGGCAGGCGCCTTACGCCCCGGTTCGAGAACCTCCTGCTCGATCATCATCTCCGCGGCAATCTGGCCCACCACCGTGGCGGCATATAAGGGCAGGTTGCCACGCCATGCCTCCCCTCCCGCCCCTCCATGGACAAACCGCTCCCTCAGGGCCTGCTTGATCTGCTGGCGCCTGGGTAAAACAAACGCGGCTAATACTCTCCTTTCATCGGCGCTTAGCTGCAGGGGGATCTTGTCCAAGATCCCTATTACCTCGCCGTTCAGGGCAATGCCGCGTTCACTGTAATAACGGCATAGCTCCTCCGTGAAAAAGTTCATGCTGCGTTGCTCGGCCATTCCGCAACACCCTAAAGCGTGTGAAGGTTATATATGAATGATGTTTTTCACCCTCAATATGTGCCCGAAAGTGTATATATCCAGATAAAGGGCTTGTTAAACACGAAAAGGGGGCAAGAAAAATGCGCAAACGCTCCGGAAACGCCTCCACGAGATTATTCCTGCGCTCCGACCCGTCCGCCTCGGGCGTTCCGCCCCACCTTGCCGCTTGCGCACGGGCATTGAGGCCTCCGGCAGAGGCGCGCTGCTTGGAAGCGTTTCCGCAGCCGCGATGCGCGGCCCCGTTCCTTGCGTCTTAGGTACGCTTTTTGGCGGCAAGGCCGATTTTTTATATGATAGGGTAACAAAGGATGCGCTTCCGTTTCTTGGGGGAGGAGTCCTTACATGATAGCGGTGGACCTTTGCCCGGAATGCGAGGTTCCCTGGCTATTCGCCGAGGGGCAAGCCTGGCTCGACAACGGCGATATAGTCCAGAGCGTGAACCAGAACGCGCGGGTGGCTTTCATGGAGTGCGAAAACCTGGACCCCCTGTTCAAGAACATCGGAGAAATCATCGGTGTTTCCATAGAGCATCTGATGATCGACATCGCCACCAAGGGAAACAAAATCTACCTTAGCCGCATTATCCCCAAAGAGGTAACGAAAATGGTGCGCTCCAAGCGGCTCGAGGTAATGCCTTTTATTGAACACATAACCACCCTGGCGCAAGTATCCGGATACGCCAAATACGAGCTGCTTGATTTCCGTTACCAGCATGACCCCAATGATTACTCGAAACACCGCATCGTGGAGCCTTTCTCGCTTCCCCTGGCCATTGGAGGCTACGCGGGGGCCATCTCGGCCATTGCGGGAGGTACGGTCGCCGTTACCTACGAAGAGGTTTCTCCCCACGAATATATTTTCGTCGCCCGCGGGGCGGAACATCCCGAAAACCACGGCGGGAAGCTGTATCTCCAAGAGTACCATCACCGAGAAGGCGACATCGCCCTGGAACGGTGTGCGACATGCGGTTGTCCCAAGGCCTACGCCGACTATCGCTGGTATCCGGAGAGGGGCATGATTCGACATCGGCAATCCGGCAGGAGAATGGCCCTCTTGGGGCCGGGTCTACTGGATCCCATCTTCAGCGCGCTTCAGGAAGAACTGGGTGAAAGCATAGGCGGCATAGTTATCGAGGCGCAGCGCAGGTTCGTCAGAACCGGTTTTTGCCCCCTAGACATCCTGGAAAGCGAGGAGAGCGTGCGCGAACAACTTGCCCTAAGAGGCCTGGGCAACCTGAAGAGCATCAAAGTCGACGCTAAAGGGGCGAATCTGCGCATCGGGAACGCCTGCCTCCACCTCCTGCTGGTGGGCCTGGTGCAGGGAACGTACGAGATGCTTTTTGGAGTGGACAGCAACGTGCAATGGGAGTTAAGCGACGACGGCGGTCTCGAAATCGTTGTCAACCCCAGGGTCAACAGTAATCGGTAAGGGCGTAAGTGAACTCTCGGCCATACAAAGGTTGAATTCGGGTTGGGGCCTCTTCAACCTTACCACGGGCATATCCGCGAAATGTTTTATGAACAGCCTCAACAGGTAAGCCATGACCACCTTGGGCCTCATGCTGGACTTCCCGGCCCGCCGCGGCCTCATCAGCACCGGACACTCCCGCACGCGGAATCCCGCTCCCCCCAGGGTGATGAGGATATCCACCTCCGGTATATGCAGAAGCTCCCTCCATAAGAGATAACGCATCACGGTGCGGGAGCACGCACAGTAACCGGAATTGGGGTCGCTGAAATACAGGCCGGTGCGCAAACGCACCAGGTGGGAGAAGATTTTCCTGCACTTTCTCCTCGGCAAGGTGGTCGAGGTGTCTTCCTCCTCCATCTTCTTGTCGAAGTATCTAGAGCCGATCACCATATCGGCGCGCATTTCCTCAAGCGGTCTTAGCAAGCTCTTTATATATACGGGGTCATGCTGGCCGTCGCCGTCCAAACGCACCATGTAATCAAAGCCGGCCTCCAGCGCCAGCGCGAACGAGCTCTTGAGACAGTATCCTAGACCCTTGTTGACGGGGTTCCTAACCACCACCGCCCCCGCCTCTCGGGCTTTCTCCGCCGTATTGTCGCTTGAGCCGTCATCTATCACCAGAACGGCCGCGCCCGGCATGCGCTCGCGAATCTCATTAACTACCCAAGAAATGTTTTCTTCCTCGTTGAGGCAAGGAATGAAGACCATCAGGGACGGGTCGCCGTTCTCCCGCCGCTTCTGAATAAGGGAACGCAGGGCCTCCCGATCAATGGACGGATCCTCGTAGGATTTCTCGGCATCGCCCATGGAAGTGATCGCGATAAGCTCACGGGTCAAGTTAAGGGTTCTGGCCAAGGTCATCAGGGACAAAGCAGCCCAAATCGGCAATGAGGCGTGCGCCCACTGGTCTAGTTGTTTTTCTTCCCCCCTGGTCTTTTCCCCGCGGCTTGACTGGCGGGAAACAAGCCCTTTCCTTTGCATCCCCGTCACTCTTTGCCTCCTGTTCATCCAGTCAGAAGACAGCAAGATCATTATTGCCAGCCTCTTTAACACAACCCCTTCCGGTCTTCTCTTGCTGCCTTTACCTCGCTCCTGCCCGACCACGCCCCACCGCTCTCCGGCAATCTCCCTTATTGCCAGTTTACGGCAAAGCCGGCAACTCGCCCGTCGTTACAGCTTCGCGGTCTTCGAATTCGCTTCCTTCCCTATAAATTCCTGAAACCATTTATTTCCTTTAAAAATGCAGCCAGCTTACCATGTAACCGGCTGTAATCTTTTCCTCCCGATACTAAACCTCGTCCTTCAACTTCACTTCCCTACACAAAGCAATATGTTGTTTGTGGTGTTATTATACAATAATAAACAGCTTTGTACAACAACCTTACGCACCGCAGGTGGTTTTCCGGTTACCCCCGTTGCGTATGAATCGCTCTACGGTATCCCGGAAATCGGCGAAGCTGACGCAAAGCTTGCGCCAGAGATAAAACTTCTCGTAAAAGAGCTTGCCCTCATGGGGCGGCTGCAGGTAATCGCGAGGCGGTACTTCCCTGTACGGTTCCCCGCGCCCAGGCCTTCTCCTGCCCACGCAAAGCAAGTTGAAAATGGAAGGTCCCCTCATCTGGCTTTTGTAGTTAAAGGCGGCCCGCAACTTGAAAAGAGCGTCCTCCCAACTCAAAGGAGAATGCCGTGTCTCCGCCTCCGCCGGTACCAGGCGGTTGAATCTGACGGCGTGGGTCATGAAACTGTTGTAAAGGGAAGTCTCGAAAATTGGTATCCGTGGTTCCCGCCTCCCGGCCGCAATAACCGCTGCGAAATGCACCAGGTCGTGATCCGGGTGTCCTCCCTCGAAGGCGAGGGTGTAAATTTCGGCGGGATCAATCTCTTCGATCAACTCCGAAAGCCTCTCTATGATCGGGAGGGAAAAGTGGATACTCCGGCCGTCGGGGTAACCCAAAAAGAGAAGGCGCTCTTCCTCAATGCCCAGCATGCGCATGGTCTTCAGGGACTCCTCGCGCCGCGCCTCGGCGGAAGTGGTGAAGGCGCCGTCGGTCACCCATACCACCCGCACATCGCGGCCCTCCCTGACCATGCGCCTCATGAGACCCAGATAAGCCAACTCGTCATCCTGGTGCGCGAAAACGAACAACACAGGGCTCACGATCTCGTTCATGACCTCCCGACTTTGCCTTCCCTGCATCCTTTCCCGTTTCGCCATATAACGCCGACCAAAATATTACCACCTGGAGGGGAATGCCATACACACGTCCAACACGTGCCTCGCCTCTCCGCGCCTTCTCCCGTAGGGGTCATTCTAACACGCGGCAAAGGAGACCATTGCGGTAAGAGGCGAAGACCCATCCGGCGGGAGGGCCTTTTACGGGGCCGGCAACCGGACCGCCGGTGAGACTAAGGGACGAACCCGACCACGTCGTGCCCCCCATCCCACACCCCGTTGAAAAGGAAATACATGGGGCGCTCGGCTATAATCTCAGGGCCGGAGATTAACTTCACCCGGGTGGAAAGCTGATAGCCCGGTCCGGCGTGCTCGTTCACCATCAGGGTCCGCCTGGTCCTTGCGGGAACGGTCTCCGTCCTGGCGGGAAGCGTCCCTTCCTCCTGGGTGTAATATATTATTTCCACCACGGCGTCTTCATCCCCAGGATTCTGCAGGCACAGCCACTGGTCGGAGTTCGGCCCCGTATAGCCTTCGGCGAAGAACCACTCACCCGCCGGGGCGTCCGCCCCTATGACGCAATGGCCGCCTTCCGCGGAGAGCCCCTTGAAATAATAGGAAAAGTAAGTGGGCCTTTCGGCGAGGAAGGAATAGGAAGAGGTCAGGCGGACGGAGACGTCCTTCTCCCGACCAACCCCTTCGGGTCCCGGCACGAAAACGGTTTTCCTGGAGACGCCGGGGATGCTATAGGTTCTCTCCACCGTTTCCCCCTGCCCGGCCCCCAACTGGTAAACGGCGCTCACCGTTATCTCCTGCGGGTTGGGATTCTGCAGGGTAAGCCATTCATCGAAACCAGACCGCGTGGTTCCTTCAGCGAAGTAATACTCCTTGGACAGGGCGGGCACTCCCACCACGCAGTGGCCGCCCCTCCAGTGAACTGTTCCTGACCCGCTGTAGTCGAAGTATATGGGGCGTTCCGCCACCACCGGCTGGTCGGAAGTGAGCATAAGCGATGTCTGGTAGATTTTTCCTCCAAGGAGATCGTTAGCCTTGAAAGACCCCCTGGCATGAGGAGAAACCTTGAACCCTTCTATCCTCTTCTGTCTCTCCTCCTGGGTCTGGAAGTAAAAAGTGAGGTTGGCGGGATTATCGCCCGGGTTCAAGACGCATATCCATTCCTCGAAGCCCGGACCGGTGTAACCTTCCGCGAAGTACCAGGTATAGGAGAGCGCGGTCGCTCCCACTACGTCATGGCCGCCGGTCACCTTTCCCTGGTAATTGAAGTACATGGGGCGCTCGGCGACGATACGCTGGTCCGACTCCAGCATGGTTGAAACTTCCTTGTCCGGCCCCACCTCCGCGTTCACGTTGACGGTATAGCGGGAGTTGGGGGAAAGCCGTATCTCCCCCCTCTGTGTGCTTCCATCCGGGAACATATAGGTGATGGTGGCCGTGGCCTGGCGATCACCCGGATTCCCCAGGCATAAGTACTCCTGGAAATTCTGTCCCGTATACCCCTCGGCGAAATAGAAGGTGGAAACGGCGGCCGGCCTGACTCGTACTTTCGCCGCGCCTGCATCAAAGCTTAACTTTCCCCAGGCTGTCCCGGTCAGACAAACTACTACGGCCAGCAAGGCCGCGAGGATCACGATCAGGGCCGTCACGGCGGCATGCCTGGCGGTATGTTTCCTTTCTCTGGCGCATCCCATTATCTCCCCTCCTTCAACAATTTCCCAGTTGCCCTTTCTCTCTCGCTCAATGCCCACTGGGTCGTAAGGTAAAGAAGCGAGAAAACCCATCTCCCGAGCATACTTGGTTTTCCCCTTCCACATAATTATCATCCCGCAACAGGAAGAGCAAGCAGAAAGGCGAGGCAACTAAAGAGAAACCCAACCCTAGAGCATACTTGGTTTTCCCCTTCCACATAATTATCATCCCGCAACAGGAAGAGCAAGCAGAAAGGCGAGGCAATATCTTTCCACCCCATCAATCCAATAAGGCCCCTTGCCTCAAAAGCTTTCAAGACACGTCACCGGCCGAGGAACCAGCCGGATGTCCCATGGCGAGGTCACGCGCAAGCGATCCGGAGCGGTATTGCGCTTGACGGTTCATTGAAAACCGCCTCAAGGGTTCAGGCACCTCTTGGCGCATCGCGCCGTGAGGGGACAAAGCTGGGCTATAATTTAAACACCGGCGCGTGATATAAGAGGAAGAAGGGGGCTGATTCTGCGGCTGAACCTGAACCACTGGCCAGCTTACCCGTTCTTTTTATCTTGAGTAAATCTGCGTCCAAAAAGCGGGGGCGGATAGACGAAGGCAATGATAGTCGCACCCAAACGAGAGCCGGCAAGAGTTGTATGCCCATCAGCGGAAGGATTACTGCCGCTAACAACGGGTAAAATCGGGATGGGACGTTCATGATGAAGGTGCTGATCGTGGGGGACAGCTTGGCCGGCGGGTTACCCCACCTCAGCTACCCCGCCGTTCTGGCCAAGATGCTCCCCCGGTACGAGATCATCGCCCGAGGCCTCGGCGGCGACACCCTGGCGGGGATAAGCAAACGCCTTGAGCTCCTGCTCCCCAAATTCAATCCGGACGTCGCCGTCATCGAGGCGGGCAGCAATGACGTCATGCTTCCCTTTATGGAGGCAAAGGGGGGAAAATGGAAGTGGCTCGCGGAACGCATAGAGAGAAGGGGAAGCGTTCCCGCCTCCGATGCGGAATCTTTCCGCGAACTTTACTCCACGACCATCGAGAAAACCAAGCGCAAGGTGTCGCAGGTAGTCGTGACGACCATAAGTTGCCTGGGAGAAGATCTTCAGAACAAGTTCAACAAAATTAAGCGCCATTATGACTCGGTTATCCGCGAGGTCGCCGATGAGCACGGCGTA
>ENA-ORXB01001231-ORXB01001231.1-sediment-metagenome-genome-assembly--contig:-NODE-1231-length-33207-cov-4.573227_pt1 | contig 33207 bp, 27 predicted proteins | sample MGYA00237863_ERZ511475 | MGnify/ENA primary metagenome ERZ511475 (study PRJEB26305, sample SAMN06343858) | sediment metagenome | isolation source: hot spring sediment | place: Canada: British Columbia... | reverse complement strand
CCGGGGAGGGGAGATACCTGAAGTGGGGTGTTTTGCGGCGGGGGCGCGCTATTGGCGCCCCCCCCGCAAAACACCCCACAAAAAAAGCCCCCTCCCCCAGGTCGGCCACAGGCCGACGTGGGGGAGGGGGCGGTGGGGGTGGGGGTCTTCGCATCGCGAGTACAGACAACCCTGACCCCCAGCTGAGCTAGACCCCTCCGGCAACGCTGCCTTGACGACCAGGCTCTGGCTCTATAGAGTCAGGTATCGCAGGCTAGAGGGAGGTCGCCCCGTGAGTGGAAGGGTCCAGCGAGTCCCGTACCATCTCGACGCGCGGGGCATCAAGGAGCTGCCCCGGGAGGAGCTCGTCGCCATCCTGCGCGGCGCCGACGATCTCATCATGAGCGGTGGCTGCAACCTGCTTATGCTCGTCCTCAAAGGCTCCCGCCAGAAAAAGCTGGTGGAGCTCGGCCTCGATCAGAGCCCGGTGTACGGCTACTACCGCGACCTTGCGCCGGAAGAGATTCTGGCCAGCATCGACTGGGCCATCATCCATGGCTATCTGGATATCGCCTACGACAATCCCCTGCCCCTGCCGGTGTTAACCGAAGTGGGCTGGGAGATCGAGCGCGAGACCCGCGCCTAGGAGTTCCTGCGGGGCTTTGACCGGATGCTGGAGGCCGGCCCGCCCTACGACATGACGTATCTCAAGGACCGGAACCGGGGCATGATCCTCCTGCTCCTCGACAAGGTCGAGGCTGCGCGGGACCCCAAGTACATCCCGCTCCTCGAGGCCTGGGCCCAGGTCGACTATAAGAAGGTCAGGGAGAGGATCCGTGAGGTCATCCGGCGGCTGAGGCCCGAGGCGAGGGCGCCCGGCAGCTGAGCGTTGGCGGCGGGTCGCGGGGAGGCCAGGGGTCACGACAGGGCGACAGGCTCTGGTCGAGGAGTGAAAGGTCGCAGGACGGGGGGCACGAGAGCGCCTGAAAGCGCGGGGGGGGAGGCGAGGGATGAGGCGCTCGCCCGCTGGGCGCGGGCACAGCTTTGAGCCGCTGTCGTATACGGTCCTGGGGGCATGCATCGATGTGCAGCGGCAGATGGGACCGCATTGCATGGAGGTCGACTACCAGCGGGCACTGGAGATCGCTCTGCCCAAGCATGGCCTTCAGTATCAGCGCGAAGCAGATATCCCGGTCGTGTACGACGGTGTGACCGTCACCACCCGGCGGGTCGATTTCCTGATCTGGGACGATACGGGGGAGCTGCTGCTGGAGGTCAAAGCCGCGAGCGCCCTGAAGCTTGAGGACATGGAGCAGTGCCTCCTGTACCTGCGGCAGGGCGGATACCGGGTGTGCCTGCTGGTCAACTTTGGGCAGGTGCCCTTGGGCATCAAGCGGTTCGTGCACACGGCGGGCGGTAGCTTGGGTCACGATAGCGTGAAACGGGACGAAGGCGCGGAAGGGCACCCGGCAGAGGAGCAAGGGCCGCCGTAGCCACACAAGGCAGGGTGCATGGTGTGCCGGCGCGTCCTGGAGGAGGGGTGCCTGGACCACGATAACGCGAAATGGGGCGAAAACACGAAAGGGTATGGCGAAGCGCCTCGCCCTGCTTTTCGCGTTTTCGCCGCTTTCGCGCTTTCGTGATCCGGAGCCCCTCGCCGCGGCGGGCGCCACGGATGGGGACGGCTTGGACCGCGATAACGCGAAATAGGCCGAAAGCACGAAAGGGCACGGCGCGGCGTCTCGTGCTCCCTTTCGCGTTTTCGCCGCTTTTGCGCTTTCGTGATCCGGAACCCCCCGTCGCTACCCACGCTGTACGACACGGGAAAGGAGCAGCACGGTGGAACCCAGCGGGTACTTTGACGGCGTCAAGAGCTGTCGGCTCTACTATCAGACGTGGCTGCCCGAAGGGACCCCGCGGGCGGTGGTGGCCCTCGCCCATGGCGTGGGCGAGCATTGCGGCCGCTACGGCAAGCTGGTTGGGGCACTGGTGTCGGCCGGCTATGCCGTGGCGGGCTACGATATGCGAGGGCACGGCCGCTCCGGCGGGCAGCGCGGCCATATCGACTCGTGGGACGACTACCGCAGCGACCTTGGCCTGTTCCTCGAGCTCGTTGGCCGGCTGTTCCCGGGGGCCCCGGTATTCCTCTATGGCCACAGCCAGGGCTCCCTGGTGACGCTCGACTACATCCTGCGCCATCCCGAGGGGCTGCGAGGGGCGGTCCTCTCGGGAACGGCCCTCGAACCGGCAGGGACGGCCGCGCCGCCCCTCCTCGTGCTGGTGGCAAGGACCCTGTCAAGGCTGCTCCCGAGGTTCTCCATGCGGGTCAGGCTCGAGGGGAGTTGCCTCTCGCGAGACCCGGAGGTGGCCAAGGCCTACATGGAGGACCCCCTCAATCACTGGTACCGGTCCGTCCGTTGGGGCACGGAGGGGCTGAAGACGATCGCCTGGATCAAGAGCCACGCCGGGGATGTCCGCCTGCCGGTCCTCTTCTTGCATGGCGAGATGGACCCGCTGGTCAAAGTCGAGGGGGCCAAGCGCTTCTTCGAGGCCATCACCTACCCCGACAAGGCCATCCGTATCTATCCCGGCGGGCTGCACGAGCCTCACAACGACATCCAATGGCAGGAGGTCGCGAGGGACGTCATACAGTGGCTCGAGGGGCATCTCTAGCCGGAGCGAGCACGCGACGAGCTGCGTCTGAGCCTCCCCGGTGCCGGCGAGCCGGAACCTGGGCTCGCCGCAGGCGACATGAGGCAGGGCAAGCTGGTGCCTGCCGTGTCCTGTTGGCACAGGTCTTGTGGCGCAGCTGGAGGGCGCCGTGGACTATCGGCAGTTCTATGACTTGGAGGCGTACCTCTTCGATACGGTCGGGCCTCGCTTCCGCCAGGAGGGCAGCCTGGATGCCTTTGACTTTTTCTGCATCGTCATCTGGAAGGCGAACCGCGCCAAGAGCAGAGTCGCACGCAGGCTTCTGGCGTGCGGGTACGCCGACCTGGAGTCGGCGGTCCGCGCTCTTACGTCGGAGCTGGCGAGCCAGCCCGCGGCCAGGGAGAGGCTGCGCTGTCTGATCTGCAAATGGAGGTTCCGACTGCCGATGGCGTCGGCCATACTGACCGTCCTCTACCCCGAGGAGTTCAGCATCTACGATCAGCGCGTCTGCTCGAGCCTCGGCGCCTTTGCCCACCTTTCAGTGCTGACGAGCTTTGATGCTCTGTGGGACGGCTATCAGGAGTTCCTCTGCGCCGTCCGGCAGGCGACTCCTGAGAGCCTCACGTTGCGAGAGAGAGACCGCTACCTCTGGGGCAAGGCCTTTCACGACCAACTGGTGGCCGACCTGGAGCGAGGGTTCGGCGCGCTTGCCCCGCCCGAAAGTTCCCCGATGTGCGGGTAGATCCGAGTGCACGGTAGGTGGACCGGAGAGGCAGAGAACAGTGGGGAATGCAAAGAAGGGGACGGGCCTTGCGCGAGCAGCGGATCGAGCGCGTGCTCCGACTTTGCCCACGCGGAGAGCGCGCTGCCCGGCGCTGTCCCATTCGCGTCTTCGCCCCCTTCGCGTTTTCGCGTTCGCTCCGCCCGCGACGCGCGGCAATGCCGCCGCCCTGCGAGAGCTGGCATCATCGCGGTGGGAGCGCTACACCAGCTACCTCTCGCCGGTCGGTTGGGCGGTGCGCCGGCTGCTTCCGACAAGCGCCAGAATGCCGCCGATCACGAGCAGGAGCGTACCGGGTAGATAGAGCCACGTCGCAACAGCCCCAAAGATTCCGGCTATCAGCATTAGTATGCCGGCGAGTACAGGCTGTGATACTGCAAGCGCTCCGCCGACTATGCCCAAAATGGCCAGCAGCATGGCTGCCCAACCCGCGCATGTGACGCCGGCCGCTCCGGCCGCACCGAGAAGCCCTCCGATCCCCCCGAAGAACACTGCGATGACGGCGGCGATCAGGCCGACGACTCCCCCGATGATCCCGAGTATGCGGGCCGCGTTCAGCATCTGCAGATCCCTTTCTCCTGCCTCCGCAGGTCGAAGGGTAAGAGTGGGCTCCAAGAGGTGCTGCACGCGACAGGGACCGTGCCGGGAGCACGCCTATGACCTACCGCTCGTCCCTGCCGCCGTGCCACGTCGTCTATGGTCTCACTGTTTCACAGCAATAGCCATGCCAGCCCGCGAAGGGCATGCGGGCAGTCACGTCGCCCTTTCGCGTTTTCGCCGTTCTCACGTTTTTGTGATGCGAGCCCCCTTCGCCACGGCGGGACTGAGGAAGGGGAGGGCCTGGACCGCGATTGCACGAAACGGCGCGAGAGTACGGATGAGTGCCGAGGACGGCAGAGGAGCCCGTCCTTGCGGTGTACGTTTTCGCCGCCTTGTGATCCGGAACCCGCCGCCCTGGAGTGGCCATTGCCTCGCGCCTTCGTGCTCCTTCAGGGTCTCAATTGGAGGCCACTTCTGCCTGCAGCTTCCCTGGGGTCTCGCTGTCGCGCGCCTGTCTGGCGGGATACGCTGCCTCCCCGCTTGACCCATTTCCCCACCCTGTCTAGAATCTCCGCAGACTGTGCAATGCCGCACCGTGCCCGGTTCCAGGCAGATGGGAGGGGTGTCGTGTCTCGCGAGGGCCTCCGCGTCGATGTCTCCACGGCGCTTAGCTGGCCGATGCGGCTGGGGTCGGCGAGCTTTGGCATGCTCTTCTTCCTTCTGCCAGTCTATGCCAAACGGCTGGGCGCGAGCGCGGTGCAGATCGGCGGGCTGTTCTCTGTCTTCGGCCTGGTGCTGGTGCTCATCCGGCCGCTCGTGGGCTGGGCGCTGGACCGCTACGGCCGGAAGGGCTTTCTGGTCGCCGCCTTGCTTTTCTACGCCGTAGCCATGGGCCTCTTTGCGGCAGGCGGAGCCAGCCTGGCTATCCTCTACCTGGCGCGGCTCGTGCAAGGGTTGGGCGCCTCGCTCCTCTGGATCTCGGCCTATACGATGGCGACCGACGGCGTCGCCGGAGCGCAGCGCGGCCGCGCGGTCGGCCGCGTCGACGGCGCCTCGGCTCAGGGCAGCCTGTACGGCACCGCCTTCGGCTTCTCCTTCCTGCTGTGGATCGGGCTGGAGACCGGCTGGCGGCTCCTTTTCGTGGTCTACGGCGGGCTGGCGCTCATCGCTACCTGGCTCGCTTGGCGGCGCGTGCCCGACACCCACCCCTCGCCTGAGCTGCGGCCCGCCGAGCCCGGCAGGCTCCTGAGCTGGCTGCCGCGCCTGATGGGCCTGGCGTTCGTGACGACGCTGTCATCCACGCTGATCAGCGCCATCCTGCTCATCTTCCTGCAGGACAGGTTCACGAGGGACGTCGCCCTCCTCTCGCTGGCGTTCGTCCCGGCGGCGATGGTACAGAGCTATCTGCCGGCGCGGACGGGCCGGCTCAGCGACCGCTTTGGACGCGTGCCGCTCATCGCCGCGGGCTTTGCCTCCTCGGGGCTGGTCTCGCTTCTCCTGCCCTACGTGCCCTCGCTGCTCTGGCTGACAACGCTGTGGGCCGCGCAGGCGGTCGGGCTCGTGGTAGCTGCGCCCGCGCAGAAGGCGCTGGTGGCGGACCTCACGGGTAGCGAGGCGCGCGGCCGGGGCTATGGCCTGTACGTGGTGGCTTCGGATCTGGGCATCACCATCGGACCCCTGATCGGCGGCTGGTTGTATGACTCCGCGGGTCAGGCTGCACCCTTCCTCATCAACGGGCTCGTGCTCCTCGGCAGTGCCGCTCTCGTTCCCCTGTTGTTCGGGAGGCGGCCGGCCCCGAGGCCGGCGAGCTGATCAGACTCCCGCGTCACGCCCTGACTTTCATGCGACCGGCAGGCTGAATGAGAAGGTGCTGCCCTTGCCGACCTCGCTCTCTGCCCAGATGCGGCCGCCGTGCGCCTCCACGAGCATGCGCGTGATGTAGAGTCCTAGCCCGACGCCGCGCTGTCGCTCGTCGGCCGTTGGCGCGCGGTAGTAGCGCTGGAACAGGCGCGGGAGGTCCTCCGGTGGGATGCCCGGTCCCCGGTCGGTGACGGAGGTGATGACCTCATCGCCGCGCTGCGCAAAGCTGACGGTCACGGGGCTTTCAGGCGGGGAGAACTTGAGCGCGTTCGAGAGGAGGTTGACCAGGATGCGCTCGAGACGGGCAGGGTCCGCCGAGACGGGCGGTAGCTCCGGGGGCTTCTGTATCTCGACGCGCTCCATCGGCAGAGCCGGCGCCTGCGACCCCTTGAGCGCCTCGACGAACTCGGGCAGGCGGACGGGCTGCCGCTCGAGGCTGAGCTGGCCCGCCTCGGAGCGCGTGGCATCGACGAGGTCCTGGATCATGAGGTTCATGCGCTGGGCAGCGCCGATGATGGCCTGAACAGCTTCCCGCTCGCGCCCGGACGCCCCTGCTTTCTCCATCCGTCGATCGAGGAGCTGGGCCTGGCCCAGGATGGCCGTAAGGGGACTGCGCAGATCGTGTGAGACGGCCCGCATGATGTCATTGCGCTGCTCCTGCAGCCGCTCCAGTTCGGCAGCCCTCCCTTGCGCGACCTGGGCGAGTTGCTCGACCTGCCGACGCGTTCGCACCTGCGGCGTGACTTCGGTCAGAGAGAGGAGCAGCCGCTCGGTTCGCCCGTCCGGCCCTTTGATGGGCGCGAGGACCCAGTTCCAGTAGGTCACTCCTCTCCAGGGCTGGTCCGCGTACTCGAAGGGCTTCTCGACGGCCCGGTAGGGCTCGCCGGTGTCCCGCACTCTCTCAAAGATTGCCTGGTTCTCCGGGTTGGGGAAGAGGTCAAAATGGTTCTTTCCGATCAGCTCCTCTTCGCGGTATCCCGCGCCGCGGCTGTAGGCCGAGTTGACCAGCAGGAACCTAAAGTCTCGGTCGAGGAAGGCGAGCTGGGCGTCGGTGTTCTCAAAGATGGTCTCGAGGTCTGCGGCGCGATCCTGAACCTCCCGCAGCAGGCGCTCGCGCTCCTCGGCGGCGCGCACGTGATCGGTGACGTCACGGGAGATCCCCTCGATGGCCACGAGGTTGCCCATGTCGTCGTAGAGGGGCACGCTCTGCAGCTCGGTCCACACGATGGTGCCGTCCTTGCGCAACCAGCGGAGGGTGGCAGCCGTCTCGCGGCCCGCCCTGATCGCTTCGAGCCGCTCGCGGTCCTCTGGATGGATCAGTTTGTAGCTGAGGTCAGGGTCGGCGTAGTACTCCTCCGGGGTGTGGCCGAGGATTCGGGTCACCGCGGGGCTGATGTACTCAATGCGGACCTCCGGCCTCAGCCGCAAGCGGTAGATGATGTCCCGGGCGTTTTCGGCGAGCAACCGGAAGCGCGACTCGCTCTCGCGCAGGGCCTTCTCGTGCTGCCGGGCCTCCGTCACATCGGTGAGGATGACCACCGCCGCCACGATGTGGCCCTCCTCGTCCCGCACCGGGGCAGCGCTCTGCAGCGTGACGGCGAGTGTGCCGTCGCCGCGGACGAGATGCACCTCTTCGTCGCGCACGACCTCGCCCCTGAGTGCCCGGGCCATGGGCCACTCTTGCGGCTCGTAGGGACGCCCGTCGGGGTGGAAGCCGTGGTAGGCCTGGTACGCCTCGATGGTCGGTGCGGGCACGAATTGCTGGCGCAGGATCCGCTCCGCCTGTCGGTTCCCGAGGATGAGCCGTCCCTCCGGCGGCTCGCCGAATACAATGCCCGACGGGATCTGCTCGAGGACCGTCTCAAGCAGGCTGCGAAGCAACTCGCACCTGTGGGCGGCACCTGCAGGGAGCCCGATGGGCGCTCGCGTCGTCTGCATGTCAGCATCCTCCGCCGGCTCGAGCGCGTGGATGTGCGCCCCGCTGCCGGGTGTGGTCTAACCTGGGGGCAGGGTCGCCTGTGCTGCTGCCAGAATCCGTCACCAGACACCCCACCTCAGGTATCTCCCCTTTCCAGGCGGACGCCGCAGCGGCCGCCTGGAAAGCGACCCGGGCACAGCTGCGGACAAGGGGCCATCAGCAAAGAGTGTACCGGTGAACGCGACTTTGCCGGATAGCTGGCAAGGTCATAGAATACGAATGCTGAGCGGGTTCTGCAAACCTCTTGTGACAGCACCGCCGCAGGACAGGAAGGAGCCGTGGAGAGTGTGCGGATGTACGAGATGACGCCCCATGCGGCCGTTCCTGACCTGGCCCGGCAAGCTTACGAGCTGACGCGGCTGGCTTTCTCGTCCTATGAAGGGGTCCTGACGCCTTCGGAGGCCCACACCGCCTGGTACCTGCGCCGACCGGGCATGGACCGCAAGCTCTCGCGGGCGGCGCTCCATGAGGGGCGGATGGTCTCCAGCGTGTACGTCACCGTCGCCATGGTGCGCCTCGGCGGGCAGCTCGTGCGGACGGGTGTGGTCGACACGGTGATGACACACCCGGACCATCGCCGCCGGGGGCTTGCCCGCCGCCTGCTGGAGGAGGCTATAGAGGCGATGCGTGCGCACGGCCTGGCCGCAAGTCTCCTGTACACCGTCCCGGGGTCAGGTCCCTACGAGCTCTATCAATCCCTGGGCTTTCGCCCGCACGCCGAGGTGGCGTACCTGCGTCGCCCGCCGCTGGGGGCCGGCCAGCGGCGGGAGCCTGCTGCACCTGTCAGGCGGGGGGAGCTTGTGGCCTTCCTGAACACCTGCTTTGCGGCGGACGATGGCTACGTGCCGCTAGATGATGACCTGTGGAGCTGGCGGCGGGAAGAGAGACCGGCGGAGTGCCCCGCCCTGATCTCAAGCGTCGAGCACGACGGCGCCCTTGTCGGGTCGGTGACCTTTTGCACCGGCTCGATCGTGGGAATGGGCTCACCCTGCTACGTGCTGTCGGACCTTGCCATCGCCCCCGGCGTCGATGCTTCGGAGACCCTCGCGGCTCTCCTTGTGGCCGCACCGGGCGACGCTCCAATGCTTGCTCTTGCGGCGACGGGCGACCACAGGGAGATACAGGCTCTCGAGACCGCAGGGTTTGCGCACACGGGAAGCGAGGTGGCCATGGTCCTCCCCCTCTCGGCGCAGGGCGAGCGTGCCGCTGCCCACCCCCTCAGACGCTGGTACGTGCTCGTCGAGTCCGTCATTGGCGTGTAAGCGGAGGGCACGGACCGCAAGGACCGGACGCGGATTCTCCGATCTCACAAGCGCGCCGCCCCGCCCCGCGGGCCGGCAGCGGCCGTTACCGGCTCACTGCTGCGCAGGGCCGGCAGGACCTCCTCGGCCAGCAGTTGCATGGCGGCGACGTCGGCGGCGTCGTAGACCTGCAGGAAGACCCGGCCAAAGCCGGCTCCGATCGCCTCCGCTACCTGGGCCCGGACCTCATCGGGAGTGCCTACCCACCAGCCCCACTCATCGGCCAGGCGTCGGATGATCTCCCGGACAGGTTGGCCGCGCAGCGATGGCACCAGGTCCGCCATGTGGCAAGCGCGGCGCTCAAGGTCGGAGGCATCCCTCCCGATCAGCACGCCGTCCATGACCGTGCGCGCGATGGCGGCGGGGTCGCGCCCCGCCTCGCGCGCCAGCGCGTCCAGCTGCCGGTTGCGGGCGCGGAGCTCGGCAACGTTGCGGCCGGTGGTGGACCACTCGTCCGCGCAGCGGGCAGCAAGGCGCAGCGTTGCGTCGCTGTTTCCACCGATCCCCAGCCACCGGCGCAAGGGAACGGGTTCGATCTGGGCCCCGTCCAGGCTGTACCACCTGCCCCGGAAGGTGACCGGTTCACCGTCCCACAGGCGGCGGATGATCTCCACTCCTTCGGCCAGCATGGCAATCCGCTCGTCGTGGGGAGGGAAGGGCAGGCCAAAGGCCCGGTACTCGGCGGCGTCCCGGCCGGCACCGAGGCCGAGCTGAAAGCGGCCGCCGCTGAGGCGATCGAGGGCTGCCGCCGCCCGGGCGATGTGGGCAGGGTGGTAAAAGCCCACGGGGAGCACGAGCGGTCCGAAGGCGATGCGCTGGGTCCAGAGGGCGATGGCGGTCATCACCGGCCAGAGGTCCAGCCGCCAGCCGGGCGCCCCCTCCAGGGAGCGCAGGTGCACCGAGCAGCCGAGAAGGTCGTAGCCGAGGGCCTCGGCCTGCGCCGCAGCGCGCCGCCAGACCTCCCAGGTGACGCCTTCCTGCGCCTCGATGTAGAGGCCGACGAGAACGGGCATTGCTACTCCTCCGGCTATGGCTCTGGCATAGAGGGAGTCTAGCTCTGGGCGGTGCACTGTCAACGCCGATGGCGGGCGGCCAAGCCGCCCGCGGACGTCCCTTTTTTTCCGGATCCGCGCCTCCGCCGGGGCGGGGCAGGGGATGGCGTACCCCCGGCCCTGCGTCACCGGCTACGGGCCGCCCTATCGCATACAGTTACGGCGAGCCACCATTTGACCACGGCAGCCCCGCTCCGTACAATGGCAGCAGATTCCACGACTTCCTGACAGTGGGCGCACTGAGGAACGGGCTGGCGTTCCCGCTGGAACAGGTTGTGGAGGAAGGGTGGCCAGACTGATCCGACTGCTCCTCGTGGCGTGCGCGCTGGGCGTGCTGAGCGCCTGTAGCGTTTCGCCGTCACGGGCCAATCTGCAGGAGCCGCCACGCTGCACCATCAGGGAGCCGCTGCAGGGAAGTGCTCTCCCCTTTGGGCCGGTTGAGGTGATTGCGGAGGCAACTCACCCAACCGGGGTGTCGCACCTGGAGCTGTGCGTGGACGGCGCGCCCTTTGCCGTCAGCGCGCTTTCGGATGCGGATGGGAACCCGGCAAGCATGCGCTGGGTCTGGGAGCCTGGCCTCCCTGGTACGTATGTGCTGCAGGCGCGGGCGAGGAGCCGGGCGGGGGCCTGGGGTCCGTATGCGCGCGTAGTGGTGACCATCAAGCCGGAGCAGCCGACGCCGACCTGCACGCGAACGCCTACGGCCACCGCGACGTCGACGCCAACGAGCACCCCTTCCCCGACGTCCACGTCCACCCCAACCCGCAAGCCCGCACAGGCGGCAGCGCCGACTGCCCAGCCCTCGCCAACCCCGGCGGTGATCGTCGCCGTAGAGACCCCGGCGCCGCCCGACGGACCCAAGATCTCGGGCCCGAGGGCGTCGACGGCGCGCTTCTTCTACGGCGGGGCGGATTGCGGACCTCAGGAGATCACCCTCAGCGTTGAGGTTACCGACCCCAACGGTGTGACCAGCGTCCGCCTCTACTATGCGCTCGCCGACAAGGCCACGGGCGCCATGACTCCGTGGAGCTCCCGCGAGATGAGCCCCGCCGACGGGCGGTGGTCCTGTACCATCAACCCGGCGCAGGACATCCCCCGATACGACGCCTACAGGAACGCCTGGTTCCAGGTCTACTTTGTCGCCACGAGCGGAAGCGGTCTCCGGACCCAGAGCCCGGGCTACTATACCGCCTACACCCTGTCCCGCTGCGGCAGTTGAGGCCGGTCCGGTCTCGTTCACCTCTTGAGGCGCCGGGTGCGCCCGGCGTATGATCCGTGCCGATCTGGGCGGAGGGGTGGCCATGTCAGACCAACGTAGCCTCGAGGTCAACCCGGACTTGCTCCTCGCCTTCGAACGCGGGCTGGACCCGCATCGCCCCGAGCGCAGTAAGATACCTGCACGCATTCTGGGATATGGCGAGATCTCGACGGTCTTTGAGATCCTGGCTCCGGGCCTCGAGGGCCTCGCCTGCAAGCGGCTGCCCATCTTCCGCAGCGTCGAGGAACTGGCGCGCTACCGGGCGGCCTACCTGGAGTACAGCCGCCTCCTGCAAGAGGAGGTCGGCCTGCGCCTGCCCCGTCACGGCTTTGCCAGCCTGAGGGACGACGCGGGCTATCCGATCTGCTACATCATCCAGGAAAAGCTTCCGCCCCAGTCTATTGGCAACCGCGCCATTCAGCAGCTGTCGCCAGGGGAGGTCTGCAGGCTGGTGGAAAAGACGCTCCACGAGATCGGAAAGGTCTGGAGCTTTGACCGGCGACAGCGGGAGATACAGGTAGCGCTGGATGGGCAGATCTCGAACTGGTCGATCGCAGGGTTTGATCCCCAGAGGCCCTCGCTCGGGGACGAGGTGGCGCTGGTCTATATGGATACGAGCACGCCCCTGTTCCGGGTGGGTGGCAGGGAACAGCTCAACCCGGAGCTCTTTCTGCGGAGCGCGCCCTCCTTCCTGGCCTGGGTGCTGCGGCTGCTCTACCTCAAGGAGGTCGTCAACCGCTACTACAACCTGCGCCTTGTGGTCATGGACCTGATCGCCAACATGTACAAGGAGCAGAGGGCCGATCTCGTGCCGCCGCTGGTCGAGGTGGCCAACCGGTTCCTTGCGGACGAGGCGGCATACCTGGAGGCGAAGCCCCTCACCGTAGACGAGGTGCGCGCCTACTATCGCGAGGATGCCACGATCTGGTCGGCGTATCAGGCTGCCCGCAGGCTGGATCGTTTCCTGCGGGCGCGGCTCCTGCGTCGCCGCTATCCCTACATTCTGCCGGAGCGGATCAGGAGGTAGCCCTGGGCAGGGCTCCCGGCGGGGCGCAGGGGCACATCGGAGGCGCACACCAGGGCTCCGTTGTGAGCGGGGTGCAGCGGGTGGCGGCAGGACGATCCGCCTCACTGCGCCCTGCGAGCGGCGCCAACCTATTCGTCCGGTGAAGCTTCACACCGGGGGTACGCGCAGCGTGTGAGCCGACCGCCCGCCCCGACCGGGGACCGCGGTGCCACGCACCACTACGAGGAGGCGACCATGTCCCTCATAGGTCAGGACTCGAAGGAGCGGATCATCGAGCGCTTTGCCCGGCACGTCTCCAGCGGCAAGGCTGCCTTCTTTGCGCAGGCCGGGATCGACTTTATCTTTGGCCGCCGGGAGGGCCCCTATGTGTGGGACCTGGATGGGAACAGGCTCCTGGACTGCCACTGCAACGGCGGGGTCTTCAACCTCGGACATCGCCACCCGCGGATCGTGGCTGCCCTCAAGAGCGCGGCGGATGAGCTGGACATCGGCAACCACCACTTTATGAGCGAGCACCGGGCCCTGCTGGCCGAGCGTCTGGCGAGCCTCTCCCCCGGCGACCTGAACCGGGTGGTGTTTGGCGTCGGAGGCGGAGAGGCAATCGATACGGCCATCAAGCTGGCCCGGGCCCACACGCGTCGGGCCGGGGTGATATCCGCCCTCGGTGGCTATCATGGCCATACGGGACTGGCCCTCGCCGCCGGCGATGAGCAGTACCGGCAGCCCTTTGGTCCCCTGGCGCCGGGCTTCAGGCAGGTGCCCTTCGGGGACCTGGATGCCCTTGCCGCAGCCATGGATGAGAGTACTGCAGCAGTGATCTTTGAGACCATTCCCGCTACCCTGGGCATGCCCATCCCGCCCGAAGGGTTCTATCGGGGCGTCCGGGAGCTCTGCGACCGCTATGGCGCGGTGATGATCATCGACGAGGTCCAGACCGGCCTCGGCCGCTGCGGCGCAGTCTGGGGCATCGACACCTATGGCGTCGTGCCGGATATCATTGTCACCGGCAAGGGGCTCTCCGGTGGCCTGTATCCGATCTCGGCCATCATCTACCGGGAGCACCTCAACCCCTTCCTGCACGAGAATCCCTTCATACACATCTCGACTTTTGGTGGCGCCGAGCTTGGCTGCCGGGTCGCCCTCGAGGTGCTGGCCATCATCGCCGAGCCTGGATTCCTCGATCACGTCCGCCGGATGGCTGCGCTCCTGCAGGAGGGGCTGGCTGCCCTCCAGCGGCGCCACCCGGCGCTCCTTGTCGAGGTCCGGCAGCGGGGGATGATGATCGGGCTAAAGATGGCCAGCGAAGCCTGCGGTCCGCTCATGACCCTGGCCGGCTTCCGCCACGGTCTCCTGACGGTCTATGCCAACAACGACCGCTCGGTGAGTCAGCTCTTGCCGCCCCTGACGATTGCCGAGGAGCAGGTCGATGAGATTGTGACCGCCCTCGACGGCATGCTGGGGTGGGTCGAGGGGCTCTGTCAGGCAGGCTGAGCCGGGCCGCTCGGGTGTCGGGCCCGGTCACGGGCGCAGTGAGAAGATCATCTCAAGGAACGCCCGGCGCTCCTCCGCCGTCATGGGGCGGGGGCGGGCATAGTCCTCCAGGATGGCGGTGCGCAGATCGACGCTCACGAGACGCCCGTCATAGAACACCAGGCGATCGATGAACTCCTGCCGCGTGCCGATGCTCTGCATCTGGTCGAAGAAGAGGTTCCCCGGGCCGTAGTGGATGAAGGCGCCCTCGTAGAGCTCCATAGCTTGGGGCTGGTGGGCCTGGCTGCCGATCACAACGGCGGCCCCGGCGCGGGCAAGGGCGCGGAACTCGGCAACCTGCTCTGGTGTGGGCAGGTACTGGTAGGTCTCGGTGTGCTGCAGGGTCACGATGGGGAGATACCCCTCTGCCCGCAGGGCGCGGATATCTGCGCTGAGCCGGGCCAGGTCGCAGGGGGCCGAGCCCGGGCTGGTCTCCGTGGCCCAATCGTAGGCGGGGCCAACCCGATTGCAGCCGAGGAAGGCGAGGCGGTTGGGCCCGCGCTCGATCTTGAGCGGGCGGGTGGCCTCGGCGAGGTCCATGCCGCCGCCGTACCAGCTCCAGCCTCGCTGACGGTACATGATGAGCGTCTGGTATAGCGGACCGGGGCCATAGTCCAGCAGATGGTTGCCGGTGAGCTCGACGATGTCCGTCCCGATCGCTTCGAGGAGCTCGATGTAGCGCGAGTGCGAGCAGAAGCGCATCGTGTCCTGGATCGGCGGCACCGGGCACTCGGAGGTGAAGGCGACCTCGTTCGAGATGTGCGTGAGGTCGGCGCTGGCGAGCCACTGCAGGATGTCGCGCGCCGGGTACAGGAGGCCCTGTGTCTCCATCACCTGAGCCGTAGTGCGGGTCAGGGCGGTGACCCCGGTCATGGCCAGGATGGTCATCCGGCCCTCCTGACGGTTGGAGAGGGCGTCCTGCGCTTCGGTGGCGGAGGGAAGGACGTCCCGGCGCTCACCGGCAAGCCTCAGGGATATCCGCAGGGGGTAGCGGTCGGGCAGGCCCTTCTCCAGAAGGGAGAGGCCATCGACCCGGAGCACCTTCCAGCCCATCTCCAGTTCGTCGAAGGGGACGATGGCCCAGGCACCCGCCTCTTCGGCGCGGGGCAAGAGCGCGGTGCGATCGACGGTGGTGACCGCCTCGGCGACCGGCGGCCCCCAGAGCGTGCCGAGGGCTGCGACCGTGTCCGCCGTGGCGAGGAGGGGGCGTTCCCGGAAAGGCCCGGAGGGCACGCCACGCCACGTGGCCAGGAGGTCAGCGGAGGAGACGTCGTCCTCGACCGTGCGGAAGGGGGCGACCACCGCGTAGGTCCAGGTGCCGACGGGGATGCCACCGCGCGTCACCTCGGTGGTCAGGCGTACGCCGGCCTTTACCGGCTCGTCGGTCCACACAAAGTGATCGGGGTCGGCGCGGACGATCGCCTGCAGTCGGGCGCAGGCGCCGCCGGGCACGCCCCGGTCGCAGCCAACCCTGACGGGCCAGCGGGGCTCGCCCGCCCAACAGCCGAGCAAGACCACTATCAGCAGCAGGACTACCAGGCGCCGGAACCGCCGGGCAGGGACCCTGCGCCCCATCGCCGCCGCACTCCTCGTCGTAGCAGGCCAGTCTCCAGCCAGAGCGTCGCCATCGGGCAGTGGAAGGAGCTCTGCTTCCGCGCATTGTGGGCCGCCCGGTGGCTTTTGTCAAGGACAAAGCCCCGGCAGCAGGCGACGGGCCCCGTTGCCTGCTCCCGGCGACCTCGCGGCGGGCCACGCACGGGGAGAGCAGCATGGCCTTTGGGCACTCTCCCTCACAGAGCCCGCTCAGGCAGCCCCTGCCAGCCTGGCATTCTCGACCTCGGCGATGGCGATCCCTTCCTGCTCCTTCACCCGGCTCAGGAGCAGTGCGCCGCCGACAAAGAAGACGATCAGCGCCAGGATGCTCAGCCGGCTGGAGCCGGTGAGCTGGCCGACGAAGGCAAAGAGCGCCGGGCCCGCAATGCCGGCGATCTTGCTGGACACGTCGTAAAAGCCGTAGAACTCGGCGCTGCGCGCCTTGGGCACCATGAGGCCAAAGAGGCTGCGACTCAGCGCCTGCGTCCCGCCCTGCACCATGCCGACGGCGAAGGCGAGCACCCAAAAGTGCCAGGCCACCCGCATAAAGTAGCCGGCGCAGGCGATGAGCGTATACCAGGCCAGCCCAAGGATGATGGCCCGCTTGGTTCCGATGCGGCCGGCAAGCTTGCCGAAGAGCAGGGAGAAGGGGATGCCGACGAACTGGGTAACCAGCAGCGCCCCGATCAAGTCCATCATCCCGATGCCAATCTCAGAGCCATAGATCGTGGCCATCTTGATGATGGTGCCGATGCCGTCGTTGTAGAGCCAGAAGGCGATCAGGAACAGGAAAAGCTGCCGGTAGGCTCGCAGGTGACGGAAGGTGTCGCCGAGGCGACGGAACCCGGCCACGACCGGATTGAGGCCGGCGCCGACTCCGCGGCTATCGGCCGGCGGATCCGGTACCCAGCGAAGCAGCGGCACGGTGAAGGCACCCCACCAGAGGGCGACGCTCAGGAAGGAGAGGCGCGGTCCCAGGGTGCCGGGAAGGAACTGCACCATGGCGATGTTGACGGCGAGCAGCAACCCCCCGCCGAGATACCCCATGGCGTAGCCCCTCGAGGAGATATAGTCGATCTCCTCAGGCCCGGCGATATGCGGCAGGAGCGAGTCGTAAAAGACCGCGGCGCCGGCAAAGCCGATCGAGCCCGCTATGATGCAGCCGAGCGCGAGGGGCCAATCCCCTTCCCGGACGAGGAAGAGCAGCGCCGTCGCCAGGATGCCAAACCCGGCGAACGCGGCGAGCAGACGCTTCTTGGCCCCGGTATAGTCGCCGATGGAGCCGAGTATCGGGGCGATCAGCGCGCTGACAAGCAGGGAGAAGGCGGCGGCATAGCCCCAGTAGACCGTGGCCGTGTTCCCCGGCAGACCGGCCGCGGCCACCTTCTGGAAGTAGACCGGGAGCACCGCCGCCTCCACCGTCGTCGAGAAGGCCGAGTTGCCCCAGTCGTAGAAGCACCAGGCGTTGATGATGCGCCGTCGCAGCTGTTCCACCATGTAAGGCCCTCCTCTCGCGGCCGGCTTGCTGCCGAGGGATGGACCGCCGCCTGCGGCGACAGCCTCCCTCCGGCAGGGGGTGCTCGCCGTACGGAGCAGCACGAACTCCCCGGCCCGACTGCTGCCACGGGTCGGGCCGAGATAGCTGTTGCTCTCTCCATTATGCGCCGCCTTGCCCGCGCCGGCAAAATGCGCCGCAGAGGAGGGCCTGCGGTCCCGGCTCAGGCAGGCCCGGTCACGGTGTCAGCGTCTGGCCGAGCCGGCGCGGCACGCAGGTCTGGACCTCGGGCACGGCCGTCTGCAGCTCGGGCACCAGGGTCTCCAGCCGCGGTACTACGGTCTGCAGCTGTGGGAAGGTTGTTGCGACGAGGTCACCTACGGCGGCCTGCAGGGTCGCTGCCTGATCCGGAGCTACCGTCTGCAGTCGCGGGATGACCGTCTGCAGCTGGGGCACGGCGGTCTGCGCCTCGGGGATGGCAGTGCGGAGCTGCGGGACCGTGGTCTGCGACAGCTCACTCGCGGCGGTCTCGAACTGCGGGGCAGCTGTCTGCAGGCGAGCTCCTATGGTTGGGGCCGCCGTCTGAGCCAGCGGGGCCGAGCCCTGAAGGACTGCGGAGCTACAGCCCAGCGCCACAACGAGCACTGCGGCAAGCACGAGGGCTGCGAGGGGATGCTTGCGACACATAGCGTTCCTCCCCGGTTTGGGATGGTAGAGGTATCCGGGGGTTGGGGAGCAAGTTCCATGCCGGGGAAGTCTCCTCCCTCGAACGGGCACGGCGTGCCCGTTCGAGGGAGGGGCCATTCCTTATGGATGTCTCGGGCTCCGCTGGCGCGCCGCGCCGCGGCGCGCCAGCGGAGCCCGAGACATCCAACAGTATCTTCCCCCTCCCCGCGGCGGACGCCGCGGCGTCCGCCTCGGGGAGGGGGATAGGGGGCATAGGCGCTAGCTTAAGGGACGCCGGCGTGCTCTCTACCAAAAGTGCCCCCACCCCTCGCCCCGCCCCCGCCGCGGCGGGGGCGGGGAACCCGAAATAGGAGCACCCCCTCCACGACTCTGCAGTACACACCAACCTGCGCCGAAGGCGAACCTGGCCCTGGCTCACGCGCTTGTTGACTGGGTGCGCGGGCTCCCATACAATCGGCCTGCTCCCAACGGTGCTGTGGACGCTATCGCTTTCTGAGGAAGGGAGAACGGAGGGTGATGGCCTCAGAAACGCTTCCCCGGGCCTTCAATGTGATGGTCAAGCCCCGGGGGCCCGTCTGCAACCTGCGCTGCGATTACTGCTACTATGTGGCCAAGGAGGGGCTGTATCCGGGCAGTGCCTTCCGCATGACGGACGCGCTGCTGGAAGAGTTCACCCGGCAGTACATCGCCGCGCAGCCGGTGCCGGAGGTGACCTTTGGCTGGCAGGGGGGCGAGCCCACGCTCGCGGGGCTCGAGTTCTTCCGGCGGGCAGTGGAACTCCAGCACCGCTACGCCAGGCCGGGGATGCGCATCCTCAACGCCCTGCAGACCAACGGCACGCTCCTCGATGACGAGTGGTGCCGCTTTCTGCGGCAGCATGGCTTCCTCGTCGGCCTCAGCCTCGACGGGCCGCGCGAGCTGCACGACGCCTTCCGCCACGACGGCGCTGGCCGGCCGACCTTCGACCGGGTCATACAGGGGCTCAGGCTGCTGCAGGAGCATGGAGTGGAGTACAACATCCTGGCCACGGTGCACGCAGCCAATGCCGGCCATCCCCTTGAGGTGTACCGCTTCCTGCGGGACGAGGCAGGAGCCCGCTTCATCCAGTTCATCCCCATAGTCGAGCGGCAGGGCGATGGCGTGAGCTCCCGCTCGGTCTCCAGCCGGGCCTACGGCGAGTTCCTGATCGCCATCTTTGACGAGTGGCTTCGGCGAGATGTAGGCACAGTCTTTGTGCAGCTGTTCGACGTGTGCCTGGCGGCCTGGCTCGGTGCTCCGCCGGGGCTGTGCGTCCACGAGGAGACCTGCGGCGCAGCCCTGGTCATGGAGCACAACGGTGATCTCTACGCCTGCGACCACTTTGTGGACCCCGCCCATCGCCTCGGGAACATCCTCGAGACGCCCCTCGCCGATCTGGTTGCCTCGGAGGCGCAGCGCCGCTTCGGCCTGGCGAAGCGAGAGGCGCTCCCTCGCCGGTGTCGGGAGTGCCCGGTCGGCTTTGTTTGCCATGGGGGCTGCCCTAAGGACCGCCTGCTGCGCACGCCGGAGGGCGAGCCGGGGCTGAACTATCTCTGCGAGGGGTATCGCGCTTTCTTCAGCCACATCGGTACGCCCATGCGCGAGATGGCCGCCGAGGTGCGGGCGGGCAGGCCGGCGGCCAATGTGATGCTGAGTCTGCAGCAGGAAGCAAGCGCCCGAGAGCGTTCCTTCGCCACGGCAGGGCGCAACGATCCCTGCCCGTGCGGCAGTGGGCTGAAGTACAAGCACTGTCACGGTGCCCGGGGCCGCAGCCGCTGAGCGGATAGCCGGCGCCGAGGCTACCCGATCCCCTCGCTACTCCGATGCTTCGGCGAGGACGTCGAGAAAGGCCGCGACTGCCGGGGACGGCCGCCGCTGCCGGTGCAGCAGCCGGTAGAAGGGGCGGCGCAGATCGAGCCCCTCGACGGATACCGCGCAGAGGATCCCTAGCCGCTGCTCCGGCTGCACGGCCAGCCGGGAGATGAAGGCGACGCCGAGGCCGGCGGCGACCGCGTTCTTGATGGCCTCGATGGCCCCCAACTCCAGACTGGGCGTCACCTCCACTCCGAGCGCCCGCAGGCGCTCCTCGACCAACTGCCGGGTTCCCGACCCGGGCTCGCGCACGATCAGCGGCTGCCCAGCCAGCTCCTCCGGCCGCACGGCGCTTCGCCGCGACCAGGGGTGACCGGAGGGCACGATCAGCACCAGTTCATCGTTGCGAAAGGGCTGACTGCTCAGGGCAGCAGAGTCCACGGGGGCCTCCACCAGACCAACGTCGAGGGCGTGGGTCTCGAGCCCTGCGGCCACATCGTGCGTCGGCCGAATCTCGGCGATGGCGCGGACGCCGGGGTGCCGCCGCTTCAGCTCGCCCAGCAGAGCGGGGAGAAGGTAGGAGCCGATGGTCGGGCTCGCGCCCACCCGGAGGGTGCCTGCCTGCAGGCCCTTCAGCTCTTCGAGCGCGCGCCTGGCATCCTCCTCAAGATTCAGGATGCTGCGCGCATAGGGCAGCAGCGCCTCGCCGGCCGCGGTAGGGAGCACATGTCGTGGCAGACGCTCGAGGAGGCGCACTCTCAGCTCGCGCTCCAGGCCCTGAATCTGCGCCGTTACCGCCGGCTGGCTCAGAGCCAGCTCGTCGGCGGCGCGGCTGAATGAGCCCAAGGCCACCACCCGCTCGAAGGCCCGCAGCTGTCGCAGCTCCATCCACCCATAGCCTCCGTTCATAGCCGGGATTGAAACTATCTGTGGCCATTATACCAGTCAGGTGGTAGAATGGAAAGCCGGGAGCAGGTGCGTAGCTGTTCAGGCTCGCGTTCAGTGCCTGGCGCGGAGGCAGGCTGCTGGTGGACCTGCCCATCGGGATCGGCTTCGTGCCGGTTCGTCGCGGAACCCCTTCCCCCTGTCCCCCTTCCCCAGGCGGACGCCGCGGCGTCCGCCTGGGGAAGGGGGAAGACGGACTTGGGTATCTCGGGCTCCGCTGGCGCGCCGCGGCGCGCCAGCGGAGCCCGAGATACCCATAGGGAACGGCCCCTCCCCCGAGCGGGCACGCCGTGCCCGCTCGGGGGAGGGGAGCGGGGTGGGGGCAACACGTGGCAGCAATGGCTGCCAGGATGCGAGTCTGAACAGTTACGCAGGTGCTCAGACTCGCGTTCGGCGCATGGCGCGGAGGAACTGGAAGCTGTGGGACTTGCCCTCCCGCAGGTTCCGCGACCCGCTGCGCAGGCAAGGGCGTACCACCTTTGGCGGAATCCGCGCCTCGACGAGCCCGCCAAACCTGCGGGAGGGGCTCCGGCAGGCTGTGGGTTGCACCACGCGTCACGATGGGGTTGTATCCCCGCCCACTACCCGCTGCGCAAGCCCGCACGCAGGACTCTTACTTGACTGGCCCCATCTTCCGGACTATGCTCCCGGCAGAGCCCCAGCAAGCGGTGTCGTGGGTGGGCCTGTCCGGCCCCGGGGAGGTGAGCCGTCATGATCCGCGCCTGCAGTGAAACCGATCTCGACGCCATCTATGCCATCGTCAATGAGGCCGCTGCTGCCTACAAGGGCGTCATCCCGGCGGACCGCTGGAAGGAGCCGTACATGCCGATGGAGGAGCTGGCCCACGAGGTAGCCTCGGGTGTCGGCTTCTGGGGCTACGAGGAGGCGGGGCGGCTCGTGGGCGTGATGGGCCTGCAGCCGGTGGAGGACGTCTGCCTGATCCGCCATGCCTACGTGCTCCCGGCCTGTCAGAAGCAAGGCGTGGGTGGACGGCTGCTCGCGCACCTCAGGACCCTGGCCTCGCGCCCGCTTCTGGTCGGGACGTGGGCTGCCGCCTGGTGGGCCGTCCGCTTCTACGAGAAGCATGGTTTTCGGCCCGTAGGTCCCGAGGAGACAGAGCGCCTGCTGCGGCGGTACTGGACGATCCCGGAAAGGCAGATCGAGACTTCGGTTGTGCTTGCTGATGAGCGGTGGTTCAGGTCCCACGGCGATGCGGGCGCGCCGGCGGCCGAGTCGCCCCGGTAGGATGGCGCCCGCTTGCGAAGAGCCTTAGCCCCCCTCTTTGAGGCCCCTGACTTGCGCCTCGGGAAAGAGCAGCATATACTCTGGCAGGGTATGCGCACTGTCCGTACATCTGACAAGGGCCTCCGGCTGCCTGCAGCGGGAGCGCCCGCGCTGTCGAACGGGTAAGGGGAGGAACGTCGTGATCTACCGCGAACTAGGGCGTACGGGGTATCGGGTCTCGCAGCTTGGCTTTGGGGCGATGCGCCTGCCGATGGTGGGCGAGGGCGAGGCGGCCCGTGTGAACCGCGAGCTCGCCATCCCCATGCTGCACCGGGCCTTTGAGGCGGGAGTCAACTATGTGGACACCGCCGTGGGCTACTGCAATCAGGATAGCCAGAGGGTCGTTGGGGAGGCGCTGAAAGGCTGGCGGGACCGCATCATCGTCTCGACCAAGAACCACGAGTACGACGACGAGAAGAAGTGGTGGAAGAACCTGGAGGATAGCCTTGAGCGCCTGCAGGTGGACTCAATCGACATCTACAATCACCATGGCATCAACTGGGAGCGCTACACGAGCCGTGTTGAGCCCGAGGTGAGCCGCTGGATGCTCCGGGCCAAGGAGCAGGGGCTGATCAAGCACATCTGCGCCTCGTTCCACGATTCGAACGAGAACCTGATCCGGCTCATCGACACCGGCTATGTCGAGGTCATCACCCTGCAGTACAACATGCTCGACCGCCGCCTGGAGGAGGGGATCGCCTACGCCCACGAGAAAGGCATCGGCATCGTGGTGATGGGCCCGGTAGGCGGGGGGCGGCTTGGAACCTCGAGCCCTGTGCTCGAGCAGCTTCTGCCGCAGGTCAGGCGGGTTCCCGAGCTGGCGCTGCGCTTTGTGCTCTCCAATCCGCACATCAGCGTGGCCCTGTCGGGGATGAGCACCATGCAGCAGGTGGAGGAGAACATCGCCATCGCCAGCGATCCGATGAGCTTGCGCCCGGAGGATCGGGCTGCCATCGATGAGCACCTGAAGCGGCTGGCCGCCATGGCCGACCTCTACTGCACCGGCTGCGGCTACTGCCAGCCGTGCCCCAACGAAGTGAACATCCCCTTCATCTTCCAGAAGTACAACGAGGCCCGCGTCTACGGCCTCTGGGAGCCGGCGCGACAGGCCTACAGGGAGTGGCAGTGGGTCTCGGGCAAGCCGGCAGATGCCTGCCTCGAGTGCGGCGAGTGCGAGGACAAGTGTCCGCAGCGTATCGCCATCCGCGACCAGCTCAAGGAAGCGCATCAGGCGCTGAGCGCGAACGGGTGATGGGCCGCCTTGCGGGGACGCTGCGGTGCCGGGCCCCCGGCGCTTGTTCCGGGCCGTGCGGAGCGGCCCCGCGGTGTCCCCGCGACGATCCGCGCCTCAGCCGCGCTCAAGGCCGGCGGCCGCACTGCGCACGGCAGGCCGGACGCCTCGCAGGAGCAGCGGCAGGCCGAGGAGGACAAACAAGGCGCAGACCACGAGGGCGAGCCGGGGCCCTCTCGCATCCCATACCAGGCCGCAGAGGACCGGGCCAACGGTGATGCCGAGGTTCTCGCAGGCGCCGTAGAGGCCGATCATCCGGCCCTGTCGGGAGACCGGCGTGACATCCGAGATGAGCGCGACCCCGGCTGGGATGCCCGCCGCGCTGCCGGCCGTGAGCAGAAAAGCGCTCGCGCCGAGCGCGGCGAGGCTTGGGGCCATGGCACAGCCCAACAGGCCGCCGGCGACGCAAAGCAACCCCGCCGCGATGAGCGGCAGGCGCCCCCAACGGTCGGCCAGTGAGCCGCAGAGGATGGTGAGCGGGCCGCCGAGCGCCCCGGTCAGCCCCAGCATCAGGGCTACTGGCGACGCATCCAGGGCGAGCATCTCCGTCCCCAAGAGCGGCAGAAACGAGCGCCCGACGGCCGTGCCCGCAAACAGGCAGACTGCGACAGCCGCCAGGGCGATGAACGCCCGCAGGTATGGCCCGGGAGGTCCCGCATCCGGGGCCCCGGCGGGCAGGCCTGCGTCCCCCTCCGACGCCTGCAACGGGCTGGAGAGCACAGGCCGGCTCCAGAGCGTGAGGACAACCGCGGCCAGCGACAGCGCGCTGCAGGCGACAAAGGCGGCATGGTAGCCCAGGTGCTCCAAGAGCCATCCGGCGACGAGCGGGCCCAAGGCGATCCCTGCGCCGTTGCAGGCCTGGAACAGGCCGATGCCCGCAGCGCGCTTGCCCGGGCCGAGGGAGTGCGCCAGAGCCTTGCGGGCGGCCGGTGCACTGCCCGTCTCGACCGCGCCGCGCCCGAGCTGCAGGGCGAGCAGAGCCGCCAGGTTGGCCGTCAGCCCGAAGGCGGGCACGAGCAGGGCCGCGCCCAGGCCGGCCGCCAGAAAGGGGGCCGCCAGGCCGAGCCGGTCCGACTGCCATCCCCAGAAGGGCTCGCCAAACACCGTGGCCAGGGCAAAGACCCCCGCCGCCAGGCCCCATTCCCCAGGGGACCTGCCCACGGCAGAGAAGTACAGGGGGAGGGCGAGGCCGAGGATTCCCGTGCCCATCGAGCGCAGCAGGAGGATGATGACGATGGCGGCGATCCTGCGTCTGGCTATCTGCTCAGTTGACATGCCGTGGGGGATGATGCCTTCCTGTTAGGGCGCGGGGGCGAGCGCCCGGCGACCGGCCCGCGGACAGAACCGGCAGGCGGCAAGAGTGCCTGCCGCCTGCCGCGTCCGCTCCAACGATACCACTGATACGAGCGGGGCTCTAGCGCTCAAAGGAGGCGTCGAAGGCCCGCGCCGAAGACGGGAAATCAACCTTCCTCACGAACTCGCATGCCTCCTTGGCGCCGTACTCGCGGTCCATCCCCGAGTCCTCCCACTCCACGGAGAGGGGACCGGTGTAGCCGACCCGGTTGAGGGCCCGGATGATGGCATCAAAGTCGACCTGCCCGTGGCCGAGGGAGCGAAAGTCCCAGCCTCGCCTGTGGTCACCGAACTGCAGGTGCGAGGAGAGGATGCTCCTCGAGCCGTCCAGATAGACCCCCGCGTCCTTCATGTGCACGTGGAAGATGCGATCGGGGAACTCGTCGATAAAGCGCACCGGGTTGACGCCCTGCCACAGCAGGTGGCTGGGATCAAAGTTGAAGCCAAAGGCCGGGTGATAGTTGACCGCCTCGAGGGCCCGCTTCGCGGTGACGATATCGTAGGCGATCTCGGTCGGGTGCACCTCGAGGGCAAAGCGCACGCCCTGTTTCTGGAACTCGTCCAGAATCGGCAGCCACTTTTCCGCGAAGAACTTGAAACCGTCGTCTATGACCGACTCGGGATAGTTCGGAAAGCGGTAGAGGAGCGGCCAGATCGACGAGCCGGTGAAGCCGTTGACGACCTTGACGCCGAGCTTTTTCGCGGCCTGTGCCGTCCGCTTCATCTCCTCAATGGCCCAGGCGCGTTTGGCCTCCGGCTGTCCCCTCAGCTCCGGCGGTGCCCAGTCGTCGGTGCGGAAATCGTTGGGGTCGCACACCATCTGGCCGACGAGGTGGGAGCTGATGGCCCAGACCTTCTGGCCGTACCGCGCCAGGAGGTCGTGCCGTCCCTGGCAGTATCCGGGATCGGAGAGGGCTTTGCCCACCTCAAAGTGGTCGCCCCAGCAGGCGAGCTCCAGTCCGTCGTAGCCCCAGGCCTGCGTCTTGGCGGCCAGAGTCTCCAGGGGCAGGTCTGCCCACTGGCCGGTGAAGAGGGTGACGGGACGTGCCATGGGAAACCTCCTTGTATACGGGTGCAGGCGTGCACTGCCTGGCGCGATGGCACCGGTTTGGCATCACGGCAGGGGGCTGACGGACATGGCCCGCGCGGGCCGGATGCAGTTATCCGTCAGCACCCCTTGCCTGGCCCCAGGCTCGCGCGGCTACCTGGTCCAGCGTGCCGGTATCCACTTCTGGCGAGAGGAGCCGCTCTCCACAACCTTCTCGATGAAGTAGACGCCCCTCGCGCCGTCGTAGACGGTGGGGAAGTCCAGCTCCAGCTCGGATGGCTCCTGGCCGAGGATCCTGGCACGCATGGTGTCGGTGGCGTTCAGATAGATGTTGGCGAACGCCTCGATAAAGGCCTCGGGGTGGCCGGTCGGGAGGCGGGTGGCCCGCTTGGCCGCGTCGCAGAGGTAGCCGTTGCCCCGGGTGAGGACCTGCCTCGGCCCCTCCTTGGGATGGAAGTGCAGGTGGTTCGGCTCCTCCTGCCACCACTCGAGCGCGCCCTCGGTGCCGTACACGCGGATGCGCAGGTTGTTCTCCTCGCCGGTGGAAATCTGTGACGCGTAGAGGATGCCCCGCGCGCCGCCGACATAGTGGATGAGGACGTTCCCATCATCTTCCAGCAGGCGCCCCGGCACAAAGGTGGTGAGGTCGGCGCAGAGCTCCTCGATCTCGAGGCCGGTGATGTAGGCGGCCAGGTTCTCGGCGTGGGTGCCGATGTCACCGATGCAGCTCGAGATGCCGGCCCGCTTGGGGTCGGTGCGCCAGGCGGCCTGCTTCTGGCCCGTATCCTCGATCTTGGTCAGCAGCCAGCTCTGGGGATACTCCACGACCACCTTCTGGACCTTGCCCAGCATCCCCTGTTGGACCATGTAGCGGGCCTGCTTGACGAGGGGATAGCCGGTGTAGTTGTGCGTCAGGGCAAAGACTCGGCCCGACTTTTCGACGGCGTCGATGAGGGCCCGGGCCTCTTCCGACGTGGTGGTCATCGGCTTGTCACAGACGACGTTGAATCCGGCCTCGAGGAAGGCCTTGGCGATGGGAAAGTGCGTGTTGTTCGGCGTGACAATGGACACAAAGTCGATGCGCTCGTCGGCCGGGAGCTTGGCTTCGGCCTCGACCATCTCCTGCCAGGTGCCGTAGATGCGGTGGTCCGGCAGGTAGAGGTCCCGGCCCGAGAGCTTGCTTTTCTCGGGGGTGGAAGAGAAACACCCTGCCACGAGCTCCACGCCGCCGTCGAGCATGGCCGCTCGGCGATGGACGGCGCCGATGAAGGCGTCGCGTCCGCCGCCTACCATGCCCATACGGAGCTTCCGGTCCAGCTTGACCTCTTCCTTCTTGCCACTGACCATGCCAGTCCTCCTCCTCGTTGGCTAGGGCCAGGACCGCCCGACCTGCGCCAGCTCGCTCGCTGGCGGCGACACGTATAGATATACCGCCTTGGGGCAGGGTGTCAAGTTTGTGGTTTTCGTGGGGACCAGTTCGGGTGCAGCCGCGCTGTGTCCGGGCCCCACCCTCGCTGCGCATACGCGGTAACTTTGGCAAGGCGAGGGCGTCTTCCTCGGAGGTACCCCAACCCCTCGCCCCGCCCCCGCCGCGGCGCTATGCATTACCCACAAGTCGGGTTGCAGAGCATCCCGGGGCATGAGATAGCCCCCCCCGGCGCCCATCCCAGCGGACCGCCCCCGCCGACACTGCTGCTCCGAACACACCGAGCAGCAACCGCGATGTGCTGCAACCCCAGAGTGCCCCCTCCCCTTTCCCCCTCCCCCAGGCGGGCACGTCGTGCCCGCCTGGGGGAGGGGCGATTCTTAAATTGGTGTTTCGGGCTGCGCGGGCGCGCCGCGGCGCGCCCGCGCAGCCCGAAACACCCTGCAATGTGTTCCCCCTCCCCGAGCCGGACGCCGTGGCGTCCGGCTCGGGGAGGGGGATAGGGGGAGGGGCGTCCTCGGCGCAGCATCGCTGGCCGTCATGTCATCTCAGCGATCTGCGGATGACACCGCAAGTTGCGCTCCGAAAGGCCCCACTCGAGCCAGGGGGTGCAGCGACGGCTCAAAGGGGCGACACGTGCGCCGAGTCTGCGGCTGGACTCGCCCTCACGCCAGATACAGAGGGGGACGGCCCCTTGAGTTTCCGCCTATGGGCAGCGGGGGTGCGGGGCCTCCCATCAGCATCAGCACAGATGAGCCCGCCCCCAGGCTGAGGGGCAGGAAAACGCGAGAGCCGTGGAGCGCGAGAATGCGAAAGGCGGCGGACACCCTCTGAAGCGACAAGAGCCGGAGCTGTCCGCCGAGGCGAAGGGGTGCGGGAGGCCGCTCTCGCAAAGGGCAACGGCGGCGCAACCCTGCGCGACTGGCCCGCGTATAGAGGGTGGAAGGCCTTCCCAGACCTGTGAGTGCTGGTTGTGGAGGTGCGCATCATGCGTAAGTGGTGGGTATTGCTGGTTGCCGTTGGCCTGATGCTCGTGCTGGCGCCCCCTGTCCTCGCCCAGGGAGGGCAGGGCGGCCGCGTGGTTTTTGGGCGGAACGTGACGGTGGCTGCGGATGAAGTCGTGCGCGGCGACCTCGTCGTCTTTGGGGGCGACGTGACGCTGGAGCCGGGAAGCCGGGTTCAGGGCGATGTCCTCGCCGTCGGCGGGTCCGTGCGCATTGATGGCGAGGTCGACGGGGATGCCTACGCGCTGGGAGGAGGGGTTTTCCTCGGCAGCACGGCGCGGGTGACCGGCGACGTCTTCTCCTCGGGCCGAGTCGCGCGCGACCCGGGGGCCACGGTCCTTGGGCAGGTGGTCGAGGGTGGCCGTGAGAACGCGAGAGTCCGCACCATCGTGCGGCCGGGCTCGCCCTTCGACGTGTGGCCGCTGAACGGCATCAGAGCCGTCGCGAACCAGCTTGCAACCGCGTTGCTCACCTTCCTCAGCGCCCTGGGGATGGCGGCACTGGGCATTGTCGTCGTGCTGCTGGCCCCGGACCCGACGCGGATGGTGGCCGGGGCACTCGTGGCCTCTCCTGCGCCGAGCCTGGGCGTGGGCCTCCTCACCCTGCTGGCGGCGGTGCTGGTGCTGCCTCTCCTGGTGCTGACCTGCATCGGCATTCCGGTGGCGGTGGTTGCAGTGCTCGCCCTCATCGTGGCCGGGGTGTTTGGCTGGGTGGCGGCCGGGCTGGCGCTTGGCGAGCGACTGCTTGCCGCGCTGAGGCAGCCACACAGCCCGGTGGTTGAGGTGGCGATCGGGCTCCTCGTGCTGGCCGTGCTCGTCAGCATCCCCTGCCTGGGGGCCGTGGTGGCCCTGTTCGTCGGGGCCTGGGGCCTGGGTGCAGTCGTCCTGTCGCGGTTTGGGACGACGCCGTATCCCCAGTGGCCGCACGGACCGTCGGTAGCGCCTCCGGCGCCTCCCGAAGGGCCGGCGGAGCCGCGCGCGCCGGAGGGGCAGTAGTCGGGGCTCTTCTGGGCGGGAAGGTGACCGATGAAAGTGGGGCGTTGGGCGACGGGGCGCGCTGCGCGCCCCGTCGCCCAACGCCCCTTACACATGGAAGTTGTTGGCGCTCTCCTGCGAACCTGCTATAATCAGAGTATGTAGCAGGAGCAATCTATGGAACATTCCCGCCGTATTGTGCCACACCTGGGCCTGCCGGCCCTGATGGCCGGCGTCCTGCTGGTGCTCCAGATATTTGCGCCTGCCCCGCCGCTGACCTATGTGCTGGCCGTGCTCGGTGGCGCCATCGCGATCGGCTACTACTGGGCGCGGCAACTGGCTCAGGGGGTTAGCCTGGAGCGGGAGCGTCGCTACGGCTGGGCCCAGGTCGGCGACGTGATCGAAGAGCGCTTTGCCCTGCGCAACGAATCCTGGCTGCCCGCGCTCTGGGCGGAAGTTCGTGACCACTCCACGCTCCCGGGCTACACCGCCTCTCGTGTCACCGGCGTAGACGGACACGGCCGGACCTTCTGGATCTCCGAGGGGGAGTGCCGGCGACGAGGCGTCTTCACCCTGGGTCCCCTGGATGTGACCCTCGCCGACCCCTTTGGCTTCTTCACCGTGCACCTGCGCGTGGGAGAGGAGACCTCCTTCGTCGTCTACCCGGTGATCGCCGCTCTGCCGCCGCTGGAGCTACCCCGGGGATCGGCGCCGGGGCGAGTACGTGCGGCGGTCCACTCCCACGAGGTGACCCCCAACGCCTCAGCCGTCCGGCCTTACGTGCCCGGGGATACACTGCGCGGCATCCACTGGCGAACCACCGCCCGCCGCGATGAGCTGTACGTCAAAGAGTACGACCGCGAGCCTGCGGGCGATCTGTGGATTCTCCTCGACCTCCAGCAGGCAGTGCAGGCCGGAGAGGGGGAGTTCTCCACCGAGGAGTATGGGATCACCGTAGCTGCCTCGCTGGCCGACGCCATGCTGCGACAGGGGCGGGCCGTCGGCCTGCTCTGCGAGGGCGACAGGCACGTCATGCTGCACCCCGAGAGGGGCGAGATGCAGCTCTGGCGCATGCTCAGCACCCTGGCCGCCGCCCGCGCCTCCGGCACCAAGGCGTTCGGCCAGCTGGTGCAGGAGGCGGCGCCGGTGCTCGGCCGGGGGATCAGCGCCGCGCTGATCACACCCTCGCTGCAGGCCGAGTGGCTGGTCGCCCTGCTGGACCTCGAGCAACGGGGCGTCGGCACGAGCGTCGTGCTGATCGACCCGGTCTCCTTCGGGGGTTCGGGAAACCTGCAGGCGATGCTCGGGCTCCTCTCCGAGCGTGGTGTGCCGGTACGGGTTTTCGGACGGGGGTTCCGTTTCCGCCCGCTGATGGAGCGCCGTCAGCAGCGCCCCACGTACAAGGTGCTCGGCACCGGGCGGGTGGTTGTGGTACCACCGGCGTAGGCGGTGGCCATGGTGCGCAAGGTCCTGAGTGGGCTGCGGCCCCGGCATGGTTGGCTCGTCTTCACCCTCGTCCTCGGGACGGCTCTCTGCCTGCCTCTGGCCCTGAACGAGGCGCGGTGGCTGATCGGCGCCTCGGCGCTGGTCGGCGTAGTGCTTCTCGCTGCGAGCCTGGGCTACGTGCTGGGCGGGACGCCGCTCCCCGGATGGCTGGTCGGCCTGTACGGGTTCGTGACCGGCGTCGAGTGGGGCGTGATCGTCGTCGGGCGGCTCTTGCCGAGCTGGCATGCCATGGCTGCCGAGGTGGCACACGCGGTGCGCTGGCTGGCCGCCGGCTGGCAGGGCAGGTGGACGGCCGACGTGCCGTTTGTGGCCCTGCTGCCGGATCTGCAGGCCCGGATGCTGGCGCTGTGGCAGCGGCTCGTGGCCTGGGCCGGCGTGGCCGCAGCCGGCACGGTGAGCCGGGATAGCCTGGTGCTGCTCCTCTACGCAGCCATAGCCGCCTGGTGGATCTCCTACTTTGCCGGCTGGCAGATTGCCCGCGGCCGTAGCGCCCTGCTGGCGTTCTTCCCCGTGGGTGCGGCCCTGCTGGCCAACGTCGCCCTCACCGGCGGTGCAGGTGTGAACTATCTGCGTGCCTTCCTGGGCTGTGCACTCCTGCTCCTCATTACCTCTCGCTACGAGGCCAGACAGCTCGCCTGGGAGCGAGAGGGGATCGACTACTCGCCCGACCTGCGCATGGGGGTGCGCCTCGTCGGCACCGGCCTGGCGACCATGCTCGTGGTGGTGGCGCTCCTCGCGCCTTACATAACGGTTCAGCAGACGGTCGACTTTTTCTGGCGCTACGCCTATGAGCCATGGACGGAGATGAGCCGACGCCTCGATCGGCTCTTTGCCGGGCGCAACCCGCCTCCGGCCAGCCGCTACTCCCGCCCGACACGGCCCGAGCCGGAGGGACATCAGCTGGGAGGCGGGATCCAGCCGCGGCAGGACCTGGTCTTTTACGTCCGCACCTCCGATCCGCCGCCGGAGCCGCCCGAGGCCTATATCGAGCGTGGCATGCAGCCCGTCGAGGGTCCCAAGCACTACTGGCGTACGCTGACCTACGATACCTACACGGGCAGCGGCTGGCTGAACGGACCCTATGACGAGCTGGAGCGGGCCCCGGACGTGCCTCTTGACGAGGCCGTGTTCCCCTTCACCGTGCTGACGCAGACCTATACCCTGCGAGAGGGCTGGGAGGGTCCGGTGCCGGCGGCCAACGAGCCGATGTTTGTTGACCGAGCCTACGAGGTCTCGCGTCGGGCCGCCGGTGACCTGGTCGGCTTTGAGGTGCAGGGGCGCACCTACACCGTGACGTCGTGGATACCTGCGCCAACGGTGACCCAGCTTCGGAAGGCAGGGGAGGACTATCCGCAGGAGATTGTGGATCGGTACCTGGCGCTGCCGGAGGTGCCGCAGCGGGTCGTCGACCTGGCGAAGGAGGTCGTGGCGGAGGCGCAGACGCCTTACGACAAGGCGCTGGCGATCGAGCAGCACCTGCGGCGCTATGACTATGACCTCGAGATCCCGGCGCCCCCGGAGGGCACCGATGTGGTCGATTACCTGCTCTTCTCGACGCGCCGTGGCTACTGCGACTACTATGCCACGGCCATGGTCGTCATGCTGCGGGCGGTAGGCGTCCCGGCGCGGTATGCAACGGGCTATGCGACCGGCCACTATGACTATGCCCGGCGAGCTTATGTGGTCACCGAGCGGGACGCCCATGCCTGGGTTGAGGTCTACTTCCCGGGGTGCGGCTGGGTCGAGTTTGAGCCGACCCCATATCGCAGTTCCTTCATACGGCCACTGGGCGAGGAACCCGGCCCCTGGCCGACGTTTGAGCCCGATAGTGCCGGGCGCGCGGAGGGCACCCGCGGGCTGAGGGCCGTCCTCGTGCTCGGCGTGGCGGTACTGGCCCTCGGTGGCTTTCTCGTTGGGGTCTTCTCCCTCATCCGGTCACGGCGCAGCTTTTCCGCGCGCCGCCTCGTCCTGCAGGTCTATGCGCGCATGGTGAGGTGGGCGGAGCGGGTGCGGCTTGGACCCGAGCGCGGGGAGACGCCGCGCGAGTTCGGCATGCGCCTTGGCCGGGCGATCGAGGGGCGGGGCGAGTGGGCCAAGGGTGCGGCCGAGGAGGCCGAGGTCATCACCCGCGCCTATGTGGAGGCGCGCTACAGCGCCCGGCCCCTCTCCGCCCGCGATGCCGGGCAGGCCCTGACGGCCTGGGAAAAGCTGCGCGGCAAGCTGCGCTGGCTGTTCCTGTGGAGGTGGTAGGCGGGCGCGGAGCGCCCGCCTACCGCGAGCGATGCTCTCCGGGGGGTTGACGATCCTGGACGCGATGGCTCGCACCCATACGCGCTGGAGTCCCCAGAGCCCCTCCCGCAGATTCCGGGATCCGCCGCGAGAGCAGACCTGGGTGATCCTGGGCGAGCGCGTCGCCGGTGTCCACGCATGTGACCTGCGGGAGGGTGCAGCGTCCTCCCGCACCCCCTCCCGCAGGTTCGAGGATGCGCGGCGAGGGCACACGTGGGTCATCCTGGGCGAGTGCGTCGCCATTGCTCGAGTCGGTGACCTGCGGGAGGGTCCCACCTTTCCGCGGGTCTGGCAGGTTCATGGAGGCGGGGATTCCGCCAAGGGTGGTACGCCTCTGCCTCCATGAGCAGTTCGCGGACTACCCCTCCCCCAGGCAGGTTCAGGGGCGGACAGGCTCCGCCCCCTGCGCAGGCATAAGGACCTTCCGTCTTCAGTCCCCCACCCCTGACCCCGCCCCCGCCGCGGCGGGGGCGGGGAATCCAGATAAAGGGGGTGTCCGCGGGCGGCTTCGCCGCCCGCGGACA
>ENA-ORXB01001229-ORXB01001229.1-sediment-metagenome-genome-assembly--contig:-NODE-1229-length-33308-cov-18.140020_pt1 | contig 33308 bp, 27 predicted proteins | sample MGYA00237863_ERZ511475 | MGnify/ENA primary metagenome ERZ511475 (study PRJEB26305, sample SAMN06343858) | sediment metagenome | isolation source: hot spring sediment | place: Canada: British Columbia... | reverse complement strand
CCCCGGCCAGGCTCCAGCTCGGCATCGTCTCAGGCGCAAAGAGGGCTCCAGAGCCGATGGGGTAGTTCCACGGACTCTGTGCATCAAATGGCCAGCTTGCAGGATCCCGTGGCGCCATTGTCGGCGTTGAACTAGGGACTGGATTCGGGGGAGGAGTCGTTGTCGGGACAGGCACAGGATCCGGGATCGGGCTTGCTGTACTGGTCGGCAGCGGCGTCGGAGTGGGGCGCTCAGGTGTGCCTGTGGGAGTTGGCGACGATGTTGGGACAGGTGCCGGTGCATCGGGCGTGACCGGGGGCGAAGCTGTATCACCCGTCTTGACAGGAGACGGCTGGGGGCTTGCTGTGGGGGTTGGTGATGGCTCATTGGAGCGCGGCGAACGGGCCGCGCCGGCGCCGGAACCAGAACCAGAACCAGAACCCGACTGCGAGTTGGTTGCATTGTTGCCTTGTTCTGATCTTGTCGATGATGCGGAGGCTGCGTCGCTACCCCCGGACTGGCTGCCCGCTGTTTCCGGCGCTGCCGCAGCACGTGATCCAGACGTCATGGCAGAGCGGCCTGTAGGAGATGACCGGACCTTGATGTGAACTGTGGCGACTTGTAGAGGAGAAATGGTTACGTATCTTGGCTTGGTCCATCCGCTGGAAGTTAACGCAGATACTGAGTACCTGCCCTTCTGGAGACGGACTGCAAAGTATCCGGCCTGGTCCGTTCGGCTAGCCCACGACTGTGCTCCACGTACGACGACGATGGTGCCGAGGCCAACTCCGCTGGAGGCGTCGGTGACACGGCCCCTAAGCCAGCCGGTCTCAGGACCACTCGCTGGGGAGCCGGTGGCACGTTGTGGCAGGGTTATGGCCGTGAGTAATACTCCGGCAAGAAACAGGCCGACCACAACCGGAAGCACCTCAGAACGTCGCTGGCGAGTGCGCTCCACTTGGCCTCCCTTTTCAAGAAAGAGTTGTGCCCTTGCCGGGTTTCCCGCAAGGGCACATGAAGTACGTCGTTTCGGCCCTGCCGGCAACCCGGCTGGCCTGGCCGGTCTTCCTACACTTCATCGACTAGGCCCCGTGGCTTTGCGTCCCAGGATCGCTCCTGGTTTGCCTTTGTCGGAGGCGTCGCTACCTTTAACTCACTCGTAGCGAATATGCCCTGAGCGGCGTGGCCCTAGACATGGCGGACGAATAGCTAGGAGTGATCCTGGGAAGATCCTGAGGATGTTCTCCGCCGGCTTGTTCTGCTGAATCACCATGTTATCGGCAATGGAATGAGTCCTTTGGGGGCTGTGAACCGTGTTCAATGCCGGTAACGGCGGGATTGACATGCAGATGCGAGCACCGCTTCCTGACACGGGCCGGCTCCTGCAGCGGGCGGTCAAGAGAGGCGTCGATGTTTGTGTCGCATTTCCCCTGCTGGTGCTCCTTTCACCGGTGTTGTTGCTGATCGCGTTGGCGATCAGGCTTACATCCGGGAGCCCCGTATTCTATCGCTGGCCTGTTGTCGGGCAAGGCGGCCGGCCTCTCAGGGCCTACAAGTTCCGGACTATGGTCGTGGGCGCCGATGAGATGAAGCGGCATCTAATGGACCGCAATGAGGCCACCGGTCCTGTCTTCAAGATGAGGGATGATCCGCGCGTGACGCCTCTTGGCAGGCTGCTGCGCAAGTACAGCCTGGACGAGCTGCCGCAATTATGGAGTGTCCTCAAGGGGGACATGAGCCTCGTCGGCCCTCGACCGGTTCTGACCTATGAATGGGAGCAGTTTGAGGAGCGGCATCGCCGCAAGCTCAGCGTGAAGCCCGGGATGATCTGCCTCTGGCACCTCCGCGGTCAACCCCGAGACTTCGAGGAGTGGATCCGCCTGGACCTTGAGTACATCGACAAGTGGTCCCTCTGGCTGGATCTGAAGATCCTGGTCGGAGGGATTCTCTACCTGATCACGGGCAGGAACTACTGACGGGGGCTCCCTGGCTCATGAAGGTACTGGTTACCGGCGGCGCCGGGTTCATTGGTTCACATACGGTCGACCTCCTCCTTGAGCGGGGGTATGCCGTGCGCGTTCTCGACGCCCTCCTCCCTCCGGTCCACGTGCCCGAGCGCCTCCCAGAGTACCTGCCTTCGCGAGATGTAGACTTCGTTCTGGGCGACGTGAGGGACAGGGCGGCATGGGAACGGGCCCTGGACGGCGTGGAGGCGGTACTTCACCTGGCGGCCTACCAGGACTACTTGCCGGACTTCTCGCGGTTCTTCCACACCAACACGGTTTCGACAGCCCTGCTCTATGAACTCATCGTCGAACGGCGTCTCCCTGTGCGCAAGGTTGTCGTGGCCTCTTCCCAGGCGGTTTACGGCGAAGGGAAATACCGCTGCAATGGCGGCGCCCTTCAGGGAGCTGCAGGGGACTCTCATGGCACCCTCTTCCCTCCGCCGCGGCAGGAGGAGCAGTTGCGAAGAGGCGATTGGGAGATACGCTGTCCGCGGTGCGGCTTGCCTGTGGAGCCACAGTGGACGGACGAGGAGGTTGTGAACCCACACAATCAGTACGCGATAAGCAAGTACACACAGGAGATGGTCGCCCTCAACCTGGGGCGACGGTACGGCATCCCCACAGTGTGCATGCGCTACTCCATCGTCCAGGGGCCTCGCCAGGCCTTCCGAAATGCGTACTCGGGTGTGCTCCGCGTCTTCGTTCAGCGACTTCTTCACGGGCGTCCGCCGGTGTGCTACGAGGATGGCCAGCAGCTCCGGGATTATGTCGCTGTCCAGGATGTGGCGCGGGCGAACCTGTGTGTTCTCGAAGACGCTCGGGCTGACTTCCAGGTGTTCAATGTGGGCGGTAACCGCAGGATCTCTGTTCTAGAGTACGCTCGGCTGATCTCGCAGCGCGCCGGTGTGGAGCTCAGTCCCCAGACTCCGCGCCTTTACCGGTTCGGGGACACGCGCCACATCTTCTCTGACGTGGGCAAGCTCAGGGCGCTGGGCTGGGAGCCCCTTGTGCCTCTCGAGCGCGTCGTCGATGAGTACATAGCGTGGGCACAGACTCAGGCCGACTTCAGGGACTACTCCGAGGAGGCCGAAGCGCAGATGAAGGCTCAGGGAGTGATTCGCGCGGCCGAGCGGAGCGTATCGTAGGAGCCCGGGATGGGGGCTCTTCCCTTGCCGCAAATGGAAAAGCAATTGGCCGGCGGGGCGTGGAACCCAAGACGATGACTGTCACGGTTCCCGCCTCTATCGGAATCATTCCCGAGATCGTCGTCGAGGAGACCGACAATCCTTCTGGCTTCGAGCAATTGCGCGAACCGTGGGACCGCCTGGTCGAGGAAGCGGGGGGCAGCATCTTCCAGACGTGGGAGTGGGCTTTTGCCGCCTGGAAGCACTTCGGGAGGGGAAGCCGCCTGCAGATCCTGTCGGCATACAGGGATGGGAAGCTGGTGGGGATCGCTCCTCTCGCCGCTCAAGCGGCGGGGGGACGCTTCGTGAAGCTGGCCAGTCTCAGGTTCTTGAGTGTCGCATCGGACACAGTTGACTTCTTGGTTGCCAGGGACCTTGATGCTGCAGTCGGTGAGGCATTCACCCGGCACCTCAGCCGGTCGAAGGACTGGGATGTCCTGCACCTGGATCTCGTGCCGACGGATTCCAGGGCGACTCCTGCCTTCCTCGAGGCGGCGGCGAGGCTGGGACACAAGCCTTTCGCAAGGCAGGGGCCCATAAACCTGGTCATCGTGCTGCCCGGATCTCTCGATGAGTACTTTGCGGGCGTCGGCAAGAAGACACGGCAGGAGATGCGGCGGGAGCACCGCCGCATCATGGAGGTTGGCACGGTGGATGTGTGCCCGCCGGGGGACGAGGTCGGCGGATATCTGGATATCCTCCTCCATCTCCACGCCCTTCGCTTTGCGCGCAAGGGGACGCCGAGCCTCTTGGCAGACCCGTCCCTCTCTGCGTTTTACCGGGACGTGGTGAGGATGCTGCATTCCCGAGGGTGGGTGCGGCTCGCCCTTTTGCGTATCGGGGAGGAGCCTATTGCCGCCCACCTCTCCTTCTGGCACCGTGACCGCGTCTACTGGCATCAGTGCGGATTCGACCCATCCTCGCCCTGGGCCCGACATTCCCCGGTCAGGGCGCTGTTGCTTGACTCGCTCACCCGCGCCATACGCGCGGGAATGAAAGAGATCGCGTTTGGACGGGAAGGGGAAGCATACAAGCTGGATTTCGCTCCCCAGAGAAGGGTGACGTACCACCACCTCGTTGTCGCCGGGTGGCCCTCAACTCGGTTGCGGCTGGTTCTCCATGCAACAACCCAACGGGTGGGCAGATTCGTGCGCGCCATCCTCGGGGGTGGCAAGTTGACGCCTTTCGCCCTTTGGGGCTAGCGGAATCTCCAGAGGGCTAGCCTTTACTCATTCGGAGCACATCCAAATGCCTGCAGTACCCGCTTCATTGATGCATTTCTTGGCGCGCGTGCGTCGGCGAGCAAGTGGTCATTGCCGGAAAGCAGAGAACACGCTGCGGTATCGCGGTCTCTGGCCCTTGCTCTGGTACCTGCTGAAGTCCATGCTCTCTCCGTTTGGGCAGTTGGCACTGGTCAATCTATACGAGCGTAATCTGTCCGATCCGATTCCGGATGTCCACCCACGTGTAGAGGTTGAGGTAACGCTGGCCGACGGTGCGGATATCGAGGAGCTGCTGGCGCTGGCGAAGACCAAGGGATGGCCCATTCCCCGCCATCTGGAAGCTCGCACCGGTGGGCCCGCTGGCGGCGGCTCCGGGGCAGGAGCGATCGGAGAGGGACGCAACGAGGAAGGCATCCCTGCCCAGCCTTCGGAGAGGTGCTTCGTGGCCAGGGTTGGGCGCGAGATTGTGCACAGCAGTTGGGTCCGAGAAGGCGGAGCGATAGATTACTTCGTCGAGCCTCCCATCGAAAGCGAGTTGAGGAGTGGCGAGGCGTATTTCCACACTGCTTACACCTCGCCTACCTGGCGGGGCAAGATGATTCACAGTGCAGTCCTCCGGGAGAAGCTGCTCTACGCCCGTAGAGCTGGCTTTCGCAGGGCCTACTCCCTCGTCGACGCCGACAACATCCCATCCCGGAAGGGCGTCGAGCGGCTGGGTTGGCATGTGGCGGCCAGGATCTTCTTCTTCATTGACCGGCGGCGCAAAGATGCGTTCGTTTGGGTCGTCAACGGCCGTACGAACATGCTCGGGAGCAGTGGGCGGCGGGTGCATCTGGTGCATTACCTTGCCGCCCTTATGGTCCTCGTGCTCACGGCCTGCGGGGGTGCAGCGAGCGGCGTTTCTGCTGTCGGCAGCGTCGCTGGGTCCGTGGGCGTGTCGGTCTCCACGGCCCAAGCCGGTTCATCCGGATTCCGAGCTGGATCCTTCTCTCCTCTTGGTCGGGTGCCTGTGGATCGACCCTCTTTTGCCCCCGCCCAGCTTCTGGTCAAGATCAAGCGAGGAGTGCCCTCCGCTGATGTGAAGGCGTTGACGGGGGGCTTGGGAACAGAGCAACTTCGTTTCGACTTCCGGACCGGCCTATACCTGCTGAGGATTACGACGGGGGAGCCAGTGGAGGTTGTGGTCGACCGCTTCCGTGCTCACCCCTCCGTGGAATTCGCCGAACCCAACTACCTCTGGTACCTGGACACCGCCGAGATGCGCCCGGCGATCAGCGCGCCCAATGACCCGGCGTATCCGTCGCAGTGGCACTATGCCAGCATCAATCTTCCTGCCGCCTGGGAGATAACAACAGGCAGCGCTCTGGTGGTGGTGGCGGTAATTGATACAGGCATTGTTTCTCGCCACGAGGATCTGTCGGGAGTGACGGTTGCAGGCTACGACTTCGTTGAGGGAGATACGAATCCCGAGGATCCCGGATGCCCCGACGCAACCATTCCCAGCCACGGGACCCACCTCAGCGGCACAATCGCGGCGCTGACGAATAACGGGCGCGGCGTCGCCGGCGTGAACTGGGGAGGGGTGGGAAGCGCTAAGATCATGCCTCTTCGCATATTCACCAACGACGGAGGGAGCTGCGCGGCAACCACTAGTAGGATTGTTGACGCCATCTACTACGCTGTGTCCCACAGTGCTAGGGTCATCAACATGAGTTTCGGAACAGGGTACGGAAACTTCAGCCAGGCGTTCCAGGATGCCATCAACTACGCCAACGCTGCGGGGGTGATCGTTGTGGCCTCCGCAGGCAACGATAACAGGGACCTGGACCAAGCGCCCCGCTATCCCGTCTGCTATGCAAATGTTCTGGGCGTGGCTGCCACGACCATTTCAAACGCCCGCGCACCCTACTCGAACTTCGGTTCGTGTGTGGATGTTGTGGCGCCTGGGGGTGATCTCAGTACGGATCTGAACGGTGATGGGAATCCCGACGGCATCCTCAGCACCTCGGGCACGCAGGCCGCCCCTAGCCAGTACCTGTTCATGCATGGCACATCGTTTGCTGCCTCCCATGTCACCGGGCTCGCTGCCCTGCTCATGGCCAAGGGCGTGACGGGGCCTTCCTCGGTGCAGAGCATCATACAGACATCCGCCACAGACCTGGGATCTCCGGGATATGATCCGAACTTTGGCTGGGGGTTGATCAATGCCGGAGCAGCTCTGGGCGCGCCGGCCAGCACTAACCTCATGCAGGCGTTCACAGGGACGTCCTCCGGCAGCTCTATCATCCTGGCCAGCGATATGGTTACCACGGGGGGCAGCGGGGTGTTCTTCATTACAAACGCCGTACCGGGGACGCGCAGCGTCTTCGCCTGGCAGGATGTCAATGGCAATGGCCTCGTCGATGGGGGTGACTTCTTCGGGGAGACGCCGGGCGTGTCCGTCTCTCCTGGCTCGACCACCTCAGGCGTCACGGTGGCTGTCACGCGAAGGCCGGCTGGGAGCCCGCCGCTCTCTGTGGGGCGGTGATCTTCTGCCTTTTGGACAAGGCAACCTCTCCGCGGCACTGAGCAGAAGGCAAGGCCACACCCCGCCCATTATTTCACACCTCGGGCACTATGGGAGCACTGCTGCTTGAGATAGCCAAGCCCCGTGTGCAGGCGTTGCCGCCTGCGTCGATGGCGCGACGGCTCGTGGGAACAGACTGGCTTGCCTTCTGCTACGCCGTCTACCGCACCGGGCTTGTGGCTGTAGTCTACGACTGCCTGCGTTGGCATACCGGTTCTGTGCCGGAGGATGTTCTGGACTGGTTGAGGACACAGTACTTTCAGTTGCTGGCCCGACACCGCTGTCTGCGCGAAGAGGTGGACCGGGTTACGACAGCGCTGGCCTCTCGAGGGGTGCCTGTTCTTCTCTTCAAGGGGCCGGCTCTCGATGAGGTCGCCATCGGCGCGCCGGTCAGGCTCTTTTCGGACCTGGACATCATGGTCTCGCGCGAAGACCTGCAGACTGCAGCAGGGGTCCTTGGTCAGTTGGGATATGCGCCGGCTGGCGGGGATCATCCATTCCACCTTCGACTGGTGCGACGGGACGGAATGTTTCCCCTGATGGTGGAAGTACACTTCGACCTGTTCGATCCTCAGCGGTCCTATTTCCCCGACGTGCAGGCGATCTGGCAGCGGTCTGCACAGTCAGAAGTCTTTCACTCCTGCCTTGTGCCGGAGCTGACCGATCACCTGTTGCTGGTAGCCATGCAGTTGCCACAACACCACTGGTCTCCCCGCCTCGTGGTTGACATCGGGCGCATGGTGTTCTACCGGGCGGAGCAGATTGACTGGGAGGCTCTGGCCGTGCGGGCGCGGGCTTGGGGGATGAGGTCGGTCTGCGGGGCCGCCCTGCATCTGATCGCGTCTCTGCTGGACGTTCCGTTGCCTGCCGCCGCGCAGGCATTTGCTCAGCCGGAGAACTACAGCCAGCGGGTCCAGTGGAATGCGGCCGCACGCGCGTCTGCAGACCAGTTCTCCCGACCCTACTCTCGCCTGGCTCCGCTGGCTGCCTGTCTTGTGGTGGACCGTGTGGAGAAGGTTCCCGGGCTGGTTCTCGGACAACTCATGCGGGGGCCCGGCATGGACAGCAAACGGGATGGCATACGCGGTATTGCCCGCAGGGTTTTCCACGGGGCGGCGGCCGTTCCGGCGCTGGGCCGTATCATGATCGCGAGCCTGCTGGCTCGTCCCCCTCTGCGGCAACCGGTACCCAGAGTGGAGCCGTCGTCCTGGTCGTGATAGCGGCCGCCCGCGCCTGAGGTCAAGCTCCGCCGGCCTGGCTGGATGCGACGACGGTCCTCACAGCCTTTCGTGTGCGCAAGACCAGGACTTCGAAGAGCAGTTTGGCCCGCGTCTCCAGAGCGCGAGATACTATCCGATAGTTGGTGGTCGGAATCTCCTCCGGACCGAAATCCCGCTTGTAAGGTTCATCCCCCAAGCCCAGCCTGAACTCGCGAAGGCCCCCCTGTATCGCTCGCTCGATATTCTTCAAAGTCAGGATCAGACCGGGAGAGTAGCGCGCCCATGCCCCCGAGACATCGAGGCCGGACTGTCGTGCGTAGGCCCGTCCGTTGTGCCAGATAACGACTTCAGCCGCGATGTAGCGGCTCTCCGACCGCAGAAATGTAAGCCGCAGCCATCCGCGCTCGTGAAGAAGCCGCGCGATCTCACCGTAGAAGCTGCGCAGGCGCTGATCGGCCAGCAGTGATCTCCGCTGCAGGAGACGCCAGCGAAGGTCGTGCAACTCCAAGAACCTGTGCAGCGCCTCCGCAAGGTCCTGGTCGGGCGGAAGCTCTTCCACCATACAGTGCTTGGCAAGGTGGCGAGCCTTCCACAGGAGGTTCTTCCGCGTCTTGCGGTGCAGCGTCGACAGATAGTCGTCGAAGGACAGTGGGAGGCGGACGACCAGCAATGGTCGCCCGGTGTGGGGCGAGATGTGGTGACCCTGGTCTTGCATGATGGAGAGGAAGTGTGCCGTGGCCGGAGAGTCTGTGGGAATGGAATTCAGAAGGAGCCGGTCCCAGAATGCTTCCCTGGTCAGATGGGCGGCGAGCCTCTCCGCCACGGCCCGGCTGTACTCTTCGGCCGCGAGGATCTCAACGGTCTCCGGGTGGGTCGCGCCGAGCGGCTGTAGGTCGCGGGTTGTCACAAGTCTCCGGTTATGCACGCGCCAGACGAAGGAAGCGGCACCCACCAGCTGGCTGCCATCCCACGCCGTCAATATGTAGAGCCTATCCATATCGGAGTGGTACTTCGCCGAAGCAAATGTCCACTCCCAGGTCTGGTATAGCCCGGCGTTTGCCCGGGAAGCGAGCTCATCCCACTGTGCCCGCAGGCTTTCCAGATCCTTCAGGTGTTCGATGAGTCTCAACGAAAGGGACACTGGCTCTCAGGCTACTAATTAGTGGAACATCAAAATCGCGAACTCAACACCATCAATGAGTTTAACCTCGTCCTGCGCAAACATCGGCTAGGCTCAAGGCGTCGCAGGTTTGCAGGTAGTTCATCTGATACGTTGGAGGATGTCTTCGTCGATCCCGATGCTTGCGCGGCGGACCAACCCGTCATTCACACCATAGGCTGGATGATCGAACAGGTGCGCCAAGAAGAATTTTTCCGTCCACGGGTGATCGGCGAACTCGTTCGGTACGAAGTGGCGCAATCCATACAGCCTTGAGATCTTTCTCATTGGGTGTGAGGCATTGAAGTCCGCCACCGCCAGCAGCTCACCGTTGCAATCTCCGAACGTGAACCCAATGATGTCATCGAAGTAACAGTGGATTCTTGGAAGAAGATACCTAACGTCGCCGTCTAGCAACTTCAGGGCATCCATTGTTGAGCTGTAGAGGTCCAGGTCGAACGCCACGAACGCGACGGGAGATGTAGTCGACTGCATGAATTGCGGAAGTGTCTCGTTCACGAGGCCGAGAATGAGCTGTGCCCGCTGCAGCCGCGGCCTCAGTTTCTCGTGGTCCATGGGGTAAGCGCCCTCGAAGTACAGGTTCGGCAGATCGCGGTGATCCCGGGGTTTCGGCAGGCCAGAGCCCGTGTCGAAGCCAAACACGTCAATGTGCATGCCCATGTGTCGTTCCACCTGCTCGGCAATCCGCTCCAGTGCGATCAGGCCTGTTCCGCCAGCTACTCCAAATTCGATGACCGAAATGCTGTCGGATCCGATGGCCTTGGCGAGGTGCGCCCCCTGCACGACACCCCAGGCATAGTCCGGCCGGGCCTGTACAGCGCGAACCACTTTCCGGAGAATTGAGTTGAGGTACGGATAGGCGTAAGCATCCCTGTCGTAGTTCTCATCGACAGGTTCTTCTCTCATCCAGTCGCGCGCTACGCGGATTACCCGCCTAATGACTCTCTTGAATGCCTTCTGTATCAAGTTGTCCTCCAGAATGCATTTGGTGCCACCGCTGAGGCTGGCTGCGTAAGATCTCCGCACATGACAACACCAGTGGGGGAGGAGTATGCCTCTCCACTACTGGATCTCATCGCGCAGTGCGTTGAGCCCCTGGCTAACGGACGAATACTCCTGTCGGGAAGTTGAACTGGCCAGGCCCGCTACCCATGGCGCCCAGCGTTGTCCAGCCCGCTCCCGTTATGTTGTCCATTCGCACAATCCGGTGATTGGCATGGTCTCCTACGAAGATCTTTCCGCCGGAGTCGACGAAGATGCCTACGGGGAAGTTGAACTGGCCGGTTCCGCTGCCTGCCGTGCCCAGCTCCGCCCAGTTTGCTCCGAGCATATCGTCGATGCGGACGATGCGGTTGTTGCTCATGTCCGCCACGTAGATCTTGCCGGCGGCGTCCAGGAAGACGCCGCGCGGCCCGTTGAAGTTGCCGGTGCCAGAGCCGAAGCTGCCATACGTGGTCCATCCGCCACCAGACATGTCGTTCATCCGCACGACGCGGTTTTTGCCCTGGTCAGTGATATAGATCTTCCCTGTCGCGTCGACGTAGACGCCGAAGGGTGTGCTGAGCGGGTCACCCCCCGGGCCGCCAAACTCCGTCCAGTTGGTTCCCGCCATATCATCGATGCGGACGATGCGGTTGTTCCCCTGGTCCACCACGTAAATCTTGCCGGCCGGGTCCACGAAGATGCCCCGCGGTCCGCTGAACTTCCCCATCCCGGAGCCGAGAGAACCGTAGGCCGTCCACCCGCCCCCGGACATGTCGTTCATGCGCACGATGCGGTTGTTCAGCTGGTCCGAGACGTAGATCCTGCCGCTCGCATCCACAAAGAGCTGTACCGGAGAATCGAACTGGTTCGCGCCGGTGCCGGAAGTCCCAAACGTCGTCCATCCCGTCCCGGACATGTCATCAAACCGTACGACACGGTCGTTGTCACGGTCTGCCACATAGATCTTTGGAGCGGGCGGCGGCGGGGGCGGCCCGACGACGACGCCGCCACAGCCAGTCAATGCCAGCACGACGATGAGCAGCATCAGGCCGTGCTTGAGTGGGCTTTGGAGCATGTGTTCGCACCTCCCGGATTTAGGTGTCGCGGATCGACCAGAGCGCGCAGGCCTTGCGCTGAAACGGAAATCACTCCTGCTGCAGATTGCACGTCTGAAAGCACGCTGCAGCGAGCCGGAATATCTTCGCGGCTTCAGCGCAGTATTCTGCTTCTTTCGCTGGTATCAATCCAGGGTGATTCGCTGGCTCCAACATGATTCCTTCCGTCGGAGGGCGGAGAGGCGTGTGCTAGACGATAGTTTCCCGCGTGTCCGGCCGACGTGCGCGTACACCCGCCGCCAAGCAAACGACGGAGGGGAGAGGCAATCCGAAGATAGAGGGGTGGTTCGGTCGGCGGACTTCAGTAGACGCTCTTGCCGGCGATGTGGAACTCCTGCAGGTCCTCGTCCGCCTTGAGCGCCGCGTAGAGCCAGACCAGCGGGATGAACAGCCCGCCGCTTACGAAGACCAGCGTGAGCAGGATGGCAGCGTGGACCCAAAGCCCCCGCAGGAGGTACCAGAAGGGGCCAAGCAACGCCGCGGCCCAGTTCCACCCCAGCCTGCGGGGGGGCGGCTGATAGTAGAGATCGGCGGGGTCCGCCCGCGCCGGCAGCGGCACCTCCCGGCTGAGGACCCGGCGCGCCCACCGCGCCGGCCGGGAGGGGGAGTAGCCGACCCACAGGAGGACGTACAGCGCCACCAGGCTGGCGGCGCAGACGCGCCAGAAGGGCGCTTCCAGCCGTCCCAGCAGCACAGCGGCCAGCAGCACGAACAGCGCGGCAGCAGCCCAGCCCATCGAGTTACCCCGTGGTCGCCTGCGAACCTGGAGCGGGGAACGGGAATCGAACCCGCATCACCGGCTTGGAAGGCCGGAGCTCTACCATTGAGCTATCCCCGCGGACCCACCCCGCGAATTCGCTGCGCAAATTCGCGGAGACCCCGGGACATCCCCGGGAAGCACGTCGACTGGTGGGCGGGGAAGGATTCGAACCTCCGAAGGCATTCCGCCAGCTGATCTACAGTCAGCCCCGTTTGTCCGCTTCGGTACCCGCCCGAGCATGATCAAGTATAGGCAGGCAGAGGGGCCGGGGCAAGGCTTCTGACGCCACGCCCGCCGAGGGCGGAAGCGCCCGCCCGGCGGCGGTTTCCGCCCACAGGCCGCGGCGGCGCGGCAGGAGAGGCCGCGGATCCCCGCGAAGGAAGCCGTGCCGCACCGCCTGGGCCGGTGCGAGCCAGCCGGGAAGGAGGTGAGCAGATGAACAAGGAGCAGCTCGTCGAGAGGGTGGCTTCCAGGACCGGGCTGACCAAGAAGAGCGCCCTGGACGCCATCAACACCACCCTCGGCACCATCACCTCCACTCTGAGGAGGGGGGAGAGGGTCACCCTCGTCGGGTTCGGCACGTTCCTGGTGCGCCGCCGGGCCGCCCGCAATGGGCGCAACCCCCGGACGGGCGAGCGGATCAGGATTCCGGCGAGGAAGGTGCCGGTCTTCACCGCCGGGAAAGAGCTGAAGTCCGTGATCAAGTAGGGCGCTGCCCACCGTCTTTTGGCCAAGGCGGGCCAGGAGTGGCCTGCCTTTTTGTTCTGCTAGGATAGCCCTGTGACGCAGGGGGAGGCAGTCCGATTCCTGTTCGGCCTACTGGACGGCAGCAGGTATCCGCGCCCGCCCGGCCGCGAGGCCAACCTGGCGCGGACCCGCCGCCTGCTGGCCAGGCTGGGGCACCCGGAGCGAGGCCTGGCCACGGTGCTGGTGGCGGGGACGAAGGGGAAGGGTTCCACCGCGGCCATGCTGGCGGCGGTGGAGGCGGCCGCCGGGCGGCGCGTCGGCGTCTACACCAAGCCCCACCTGGTCGACTACCGGGAGAGGATTCGCACAGACGGCGGGCTGATCGCGCCCGAGGAGCTGGCCCGTCTGGTGGCCGAGGTGCGGCCTGCGGTGGAGGCGGGGGCGGCCGACCCGGAGGGAGTCCCCACCTACTTCGAGGTGTCCGTGGCCCTGGCGCTGCTGTACTTCCACCGCTGTCGTGTGGACCTGGCGGTCCTGGAAGTGGGCATGGGAGGCAGGCTGGATGCCACCAACGTCTGCGACCCGCTGCTGTCGGTGATCACCCCTATCAGCTACGACCACATGGAGACGCTGGGGCGCACGCTGGGTGCCATCGCCGGGGAGAAGGCGGGAATCGTCCGTCCGGATCGTCCGGTGGTAGTGGCCCCCCAGCCCCAGGAGGCGGAGGAAGCCCTGCGCGAGGCCTGCCTGCGGGCGGGCGCGGTCCTGGTGCGCGTAGTGGACCGGGCGCAGTGGGAAGTCCGGTCGATGTCCGCCTCCGGGCAGGATCTGCACCTTAGGGGCGCGCGCGACTACGGCACCATCCGGCTACCGCTGGTGGGGCGGCATCAGGCGCTCAACGCGGCCACGGCAGTGGTGGCGGCCGAGGGCCTGGCCGCCGCCGGCTTCCCCCTGCCGTCCGAAGCGGTTCGCCGGGGGCTGGAGGGGCTGCACTGGCCCGGCCGGGTGGAGGCGGTGCGGGAGCGTCCCGTGGGGGTCGTGGACGTGGCGCACAACGTGGCGGCGATGCAGGCGCTGCGCGACGCCCTGTCGGAGGTGTGGCCGGGACGCCGCCTGGTCCTGGTGTTCGGCATGGTGGCCTCCCACGACCACGAGGGCCCCGCCGCGGTGATCGCCCCCCTGGCCGACCTGGTCATCACCACGACCCCGGACCACCTCCGCCCGCTGGATCCCCAGGTCCTGGCAGAGGCTGTCCGGGCGTATGCGCCGCGGGTGGAGGTGGAGCCGGACCGCGCCGAGGCGGTACGACGGGCGCTGGCGGAGGCGGGGCCAGGGGACGTGGTCTGCGTCACGGGGTCGTTCTACCTGGCGGGGGAGGCTCGGGCCCTGCTGGCGGGACCAGGTGAGGTGGCGGTGGAAGAGGCACGCGAGGCGATGGGTTCCGGGATGCCACAGGAGGCGGCGGTGTCCGGGGCGAAGGAAGAGGGCGCGTCCGTCAAGGATCACGCTGTCCCTTCCCTCGATCTGGGCTCATCCCCGGATTCAGGCCCGTAGGGGTGTGTGCGTGTGGGTGGATCTCCTGGTTGAAGAGATCCTGAAGGCGCGCGGCCTAAAGGCCCACGTGGTCAATGACGCCTGGAGCCCCTCCGGCTACGCGCACATGGGGTCGCTGCGGGGCGTAGTCCTGCACGACGCCATCACCCGCGGCCTGCGCGAGCGGGGCGTGGAGACGGAGTTCATCTACGGGTTCGACGATTACGACCCGCTGGACGCTGTGCCGCCCTACCTGGATCGGGAGCAGTTCGCCCCCTACCTGGGCGTGCCGCTGGCCAACGTCCCCGCGCCTCCGCCCGGAGCCGCCAGCTTCGCCGACTTCTACAGCCGCCGCTTCATCGAGGTCTACGAGCGCCTGGGTTGTAGCCCCACGCCGTACTGGGGGAGCGACCTCTACCGTGGCGGGCGGATGAACGAGGCGATCCGGCGGGTGCTGGACCGGGCCGCGGAGATCATGGAGATCGACAGGGAGATCAGCGGCAGCCGCCGGGCGGAGCGCCATCCCCTGCAGGTCATCTGCGAGGCCTGCGGCAAGATCGCCACCACGCTGGTGGTGGGTTGGGACGGCGAGGAGGTTTCCTACGAGTGCCTGCCGGAGAAGGTCACCTGGACGCGGGGCTGCGGGCACCGCGGGCGGCGCTCCCCCTTCGACGGCGCGGCCAAGCTCATCTACCGCGTGGAGTGGGCGGCCAAGTGGTGGGTGCTGGGGGTGACGGTGGAGGGAGCGGGGAAGGATCACTTTACCCGCGGCGGCTCCCACGACACCGCCAGCGCGGTAGTGGAGCGCATCTTCAACTACCCTACGCCGTTCCCCATCCCCTACGAGTTCCTCCTGGTGGGCGGCAGGAAGATGAGCGGCTCCGCCGGGCGCGGGGTGCTGGCCCACGAGTTCCTGGAGATCCTCCGTCCGGAGCTGGCGCGCTTCCTCATGGTCCGCCTGCACTACCGGGAACAGAAGAACTTCGACCCTGGCGGCGAGACCATCCCCCGCCTCTACGACGAGTACGACCGGGCGGCCAGAGCCTTCCTGGGCCAGGTGGACGACCCGGAACTGGCCCGCACCTACTGGTACGCCCGCACCGACGGGGCGCGGCCGGACGTGGCCCGCCCCCGCTTCAGCAAGGTGGCCTACCTGGTGCAGATCCCCTCGGTCCAGCTCGAGGCGGCGGTCGCGGAGGAGAAGGGCGGTCCCCTCACTGCGGAGGACCGGGAGGAGCTGGCGCAGCGCGTCGGCGACGCTCGCCGCTGGCTGGCCCGCTACGCACCCGACGCCTACAGGTTCGAGGTACAGCCGGACCTGCCCGCACCGGCGGGGGGGCTGTCGGCACGGCAGCAGGAGTTCCTGGCCAGGCTGGCGCAGGTGGCGGAGCAGGCGGAGTCCTGGCGGGGCGAGGTGCTGCACAGCCGGATCCACGATCTGAAGGCGACCATGGGGCTGGTGCCCGCCGAGGCCTTCGGCGCCATCTACCTGGCCTTCCTGGGGAAGACGAGCGGCCCGCAGGCAGGGTGGCTGCTGGCGGCACTCGACCGTGAATTCGTCCTGCGGCGCCTCAAGCAAGCCGCGGGGGCGAGGGCGGGCTCTTGAGCGAGGTGAGGGCGGGGTCTTGAGCGGAGGTGAGGGCGGGGTCGTGAAAGCACCGCTGCGCATACTAGTCGTGGCGGACGTGGGCGAGCGCCACCTGCAGATGATCCGGGAGGCCGCGCCGGGGGCCCTGGTGGAGCGGACCGTGGAGAGGGCTCAGGCGGCGCGAGCGGCCCAGGAGGCGGACGTGATCGTGGGCTGGAATCTGCCCCGCGAGGCGGTGCAGCAGGCGAAGCGCCTGCGCTGGATACACTCCACCGCCGCGGGGGTGGACCAGCTCCTCCACCCGGAGGTGGTGGAGCGGGACGTGCTTGTCACCGACAGCAGCGGCATCCACGCCGAGGCCGTTACCGAGCACGTCCTGGCGGTGATGCTGGCCTTCGCCCGGCGGCTGCCTGTGGCCATCCGCAACCAGCTCGCCCGCCGCTGGGACCGGCGCGCGGCCCTGGGCGAGGAGCTGTGGGGGAAGACCGCCGGCATCCTGGGGCTTGGCAGCATCGGTCGGGAGGTGGCCGTCCGCTGCAAGGCCTTCGGCATGCGGGTTGTCGGCACCAAGCGCACGCCGCAGGAGGTGCCGGGGGTTGACCGGGTCTACCCGCCGGAGGGCCTGGAGGAGGTGCTCCGGGCATCCGACTACCTGGTGATCGTCCTGCCGCTTACGGCTCAGACGCGGGGGCTGATCGGGGCGCGGGAGTTGGCCCTGATGAAGCCCGGTGCCTGTCTGATAAACGTGGCCCGGGGGCCCATCGTGCAGGAGGCGGCGCTGGTGGAGGCGCTGCGCGCCGGAAGGCTGCGGGGGGCGGCGCTGGACGTCTTCGAGCAGGAGCCGCTGCCGCAGGAGAGCCCCTTGTGGGAGCTGGAGCAGGTCATCCTCACCCCGCATGTCTCCGGCGCGGCGCCCGACTACTACGACCGGGCGCTTCCCCTGTTCTGCGAGAACCTGCGGCGCTTCCAGGCGGGGCTGCCCCTGCTGAACGTGGTGGACAAAGATCAGGGTTACTGAGGTGCGTGCGTGAAACCCTACCCTCCTGAGCGCATTCGCAACGTCGCCGTGGTCGGCCACGGCGGCACCGGCAAGACATCGCTGGTGGAGGCCATGCTCTTCGTCGCCGGCGCCATCGACCGCCTGGGGCGGGTGGACGAGGGGACGACCACCACCGACTTCGACCCGGAGGAGGTGCGGCGCAGGCATACCATCAACGCCTCGCTGGCGCCCCTGGAGTGGAAGGAGCGCAAGGTCAACCTGATCGACACCCCTGGCTACCCCGACTTTGTCGCCGAGATGGTGGCCCCGCTGCGGGTCTGCGAGGGTGCGCTAGTGGTGGTGGACGCGGTGGCCGGGGTCGAGGTGCAGACGGAGAAGGCCTGGGCCTACGCCGACGAGAACCGGGCCAGCCGGCTGGTGGTGGTCAACCGCCTCGACCGGGAGAACGCCGCCTTCGCCCGCACCGTGGAGGCTCTGAAGGGGAAGTTCGGCGGCCGCATCGTGCCCCTGCAACTGCCCATCGGCGCGGAGTCAGGGTTCCGCGGGGTCGTGGACCTGCTGCACATGAAGGCCTACACCTGGACGGAGCGGGAGATGGCCGCCGGCGAGGTCCCCGCGGAGCTGCGGGCGGAGGCGGAGGCGGCCCGGGAGCGCCTCGTGGAGGCCGCGGCGGAGTCCGACGACGCGCTCACTGAGAAGTACCTGGAGGAGGGGACCCTCACCCAGGAGGACCTGGAGCGCGGGCTGCGCCAGGGCGTGCGGGCGAGGACGCTGGTCCCGGTGCTGTGCGCCGCCGGCCTGCGCACCATCGGTGCGGCGCAGGTATTGGATGCCATCACCACGCTGCTGCCCGCGGCGGGTGAGGCGACGGTGGTGGGCAGGCGGCCGGGCGGCGACGAGGAGGTGCGCCGTCCGCCCAGGGCGGATGAGCCGCTGGCCGCCCTGGTCTTCAAGACCATGGCCGACCCATACGTGGGGAAACTCTCTTACTTCCGCGTCTACACCGGGCGCTTCACCAGCGACACCCCCGTCTACAACGCCACGAGGGACAAGGTGGAGCGCGTGGGGACGCTCTACTACCTGCGCGGCAAGCAGCAGGAGGCGGTGGGGGAGGTCCCGGCCGGGGACATGGGAGCGGTGGCCAAGCTGGCGGAGACGGAGACGGGAGACACGCTCTGCGCCCGGGACGCGCCTTTGCTGTTGCCGCCGGTGCAGTTCCCCCGGCCGGCCATCACCCTGGCCATCGAGCCCAAGACCCGCGCCGACGAGGACAAGCTGGCCAACGCCCTGCACCGTCTGGCGGAGGAAGACCCCACTGTCCGCGTCTACCGGGACACGGAGCTGAAGCAGACTGTCATCTCCGGCATGGGAGAGTCGCACCTGGAGATCATAGCCGACCGTCTGCGCCGCAAGTTCGGCGTGGAGGTCACCCTGACGGTGCCCCGGGTGGCCTATCGGGAGACCATCAAGCGGAAGGCGGGGGGCGTGCAGGGCCGCTACGTCAAGCAGACCGGCGGGAGGGGCCAGTACGGGGTCTGCGTCCTGGACCTGGAGCCGCTCCCCCGGGGCGGAGGCTTCGAGTTTGTGGACGAGATCTTCGGCGGGGCCATCCCCAATCAGTTCATCCCCTCGGTGGAGAAGGGGGTGCGCAAGGCGATGGAGGAGGGAGTCCTGGCCGGCTACCCAGTGGTTGACGTGCGCGTGCGTCTGGTGGACGGCAAGTACCATCCGGTGGACTCCTCCGACATCGCCTTCCAGATCGCCGGATCGCTGGCCTTCAAGGAGGCGGCCCAGCAGGCGCAACTGGTGCTGCTGGAGCCGATCATGGACCTGGCGGTGCGCGTGCCCGAGGAGGTCATGGGGGACATCATCGGCGATCTGAACGCCAAGCGGGCGCGCATCCTGGGGATGGAGCCACAGGGTGACGGCACCACTGTGATCAAGGCGCAGGTGCCGCAGGCGGAGGTACTGCGCTACGCCAGCGACCTGCGCTCCATCACCGGCGGGCGCGGCACCTTCGAGATGGAGTTCTCCCACTACGAGGAGGTCCCGGCCCACGTGGCGGAGCGGGTGGTGGCGGAGGCGAAGAAGCAGAAATAGGATGGCGAACGTACGCTCGGATGCTAGGGACGAGATCCGCCAGCGGATCAACCTGGTGGAGCTCGTCTCCCAGCATGTCGCCCTGAAGAAGGCCGGGCGGCAGTACAAGGGGCTGTGCCCCTTCCACCAGGAGAAGACGCCGTCGTTTCACGTTGACCCAGAAAGAGGCCTCTGGTACTGCTTCGGGTGCTCCCAGGGCGGCGACGCCTTCGACTTCGTCATGCGCACCGGCAACCTTTCCTTCCCCGAGGCCGTGGAGCAACTGGCGGCGCGGACGGGTGTGCGCCTGGAGCGCACGCCTGAGGAGGCGCGAAGTGCCAGCGAGCGCGAGCAGGTGCTGCGGGCGGTGGACGCGGCGGCGGCGTTCTATCGGGAGCACCTGGAGGGGAAGGAGGGGGAGGCCGCGCGCGCCTACCTGCAACAGCGCGGCGTGGACTTCCAGACCGCGCGGCACTTCGGCCTGGGCTACGCGCCCCAGGCCTGGGACGTGCTGTTGCGCCACCTCCGCGGGCGGGGGTATCCCCCCGAGGTTCTGGAGCGGGCGGGCCTGGTGGCGGCGCGCCCGGGCGGCGAGGGGTACTACGACTTCCTCCGCCACCGTCTGGTCTTCCCCATCCAGGACCTGCAGGGGCGCACTGTGGCCTTCGGCGGGCGCGCGCTCGATGAGGCCACGCCCAAGTACCTGAACACGCGGGAGTCACCGGTGTTCAACAAGGGAAGAACTCTCTATGCCCTCAACTGGGCCCGGGAGGCGATCCGGGAGGCGGGGGAGGTCGTCCTCGTGGAAGGCTACATGGACGCGCTGACCTGCCACCAGTTCGGCATCCAGAATGCCGTGGCTTCTCTGGGGACGGCGCTGACCCTGGACCACGTGCTGCTGCTGAAGCGCTTTGCCCCGCGCGCGGTGGTGGTCTACGACCCGGATGCGGCCGGACGGGCCGCCAGCGAGCGGGGCCTGCAGCTCTTCGAGGAGGGAGAAGTCCCCGTACGCGTGGCCGTGCTCCCTGCGGGGAGCGATCCCGATGCCTTCCTCCGGAGGGAGGGGCCGGAAAAATTCCGAACGATCCTTGCAGATGCCCTTCCTATGTTCGAGTATCTGGTGGCCCAGGCGCTCACCAGGCACGACCCCCGTACGGTGGAAGGAAAGGTGGGCCTGGTCGACGAATTGCTCCCTGTTTTAGGGGCGGTGGCAAATCCGGTCCGCCAGTCCGAGTACCTGCGGGCGCTAGCGGAGCGGTTCGCTATTTCTGAGGATGCGCTTCGCCAGCGCCTCGCTGCTACCAGGCGGTCGGGCCGGGGGGCGGCGCAGCCGCCGGATGCGTTTGCCGTCCGGGGGACGAAGCGCCACCGGGCGGAGCGGCTGCTGCTGCACATGATGGTGCAGGCGCCGGAGATCCGGCGGCGGGTGCGCCGCGACCTCTCGGCCGAGGACTTCCGCGATTCCCTCCACCGCAATCTGGCGCGGGTACTGCTGCAGACGGACGAGCCGGCGGAGGTCCTAAGAGACCGTCTGCCCGACGAGGCAAGCGCGATGCTGCTGACGCAGCTCTTGTTCGAGGACCACGGGGTCGCAGAGAAGGACCGGGAGAGGGTGTTGCGCGGGAACGTGCGCACCATCCGCCAGGCCGACCTGGAAGAGCAGCTTCAGGCCCTGCGACAGCGGCTGGCGGCGGCGGAGGCGGCGGGACGGCAGGAGGAGGTCGCCGACCTGCAGCGCGCCATCCTGGAGGTGCGGCAGAGGGCGCTTGCGATTCTTGGGGGGGCCTAGGCGGGAGAGGATGGCCAAGAAGAAGGCCCAGGTGCCGGCGACCACAACCGAGGAAGCGGTGGCGGAGAAAGGACCGCTCACCGCCGAGCTGCGCGGCCTGATCGAGCTGGGGCGCAAGCGGGGCTATCTAACCCAGGACGAGATCCTGGAGCAGTTTCCCGAGGCGGAGCAGAACGTCGACGAGATCGACCGCATCTACAGCATCCTCTCCGGCCAGGGCATCGAGATCGTGGAAGAGGCCAAGGAGGTGGAGGAGAAGCCCAAGGAGGAGGAAGAGGAAGAGTCGGACCTGGACGCGATCTCCATCGACGACCCCGTCCGCATGTACCTCAAGGAGATCGGCAAGGTCGCCCTGCTCACCCCCGAGCAGGAGGTGAACCTGGCGCAGCGGATGGAGAAGGGCGACGCGGATGCAAAGCGCCGCCTCATCGAGGCCAACCTCCGCCTGGTGGTCTCCATCGCCAAGAAGTACGTGGGCCGGGGGATGCTCTTCCTGGACCTGATCCAGGAGGGCAACCTGGGCCTGATCCGGGCCGTGGAGAAGTTCGACTGGCGCAAGGGCTACAAGTTCTCCACCTACGCCACCTGGTGGATCCGCCAGGCCATCACCCGGGCGCTGGCCGACCAGGCGCGCACCATCCGCATCCCGGTGCACATGGTGGAGACCATCAACAAGCTGGTGCGCATCTCCCGCCAGCTCCTGCAGGAGCTGGGGCGGGAGCCCACTCCGGAGGAGATCGGCGAGGTCATGGGCCTGCCGGCGGAGAGGGTGCGCGAGATCATGAAGATCGCCCAGGAGCCCATCTCCCTGGAGACCCCCATCGGGGAGGAGGAGGACTCCCACCTGGGCGACTTCATCGAGGACCAGGACGCCCTGGCCCCGGCGGAGGCGGCCTCCTTCACCATGCTCAAGGAGCAGTTGGAGGGGGTGCTGGAGACGCTGACGCCGCGGGAGCGGAAGGTGCTGAAGCTGCGCTTCGGGCTGGACGACGGCCGCCCCCGCACCCTGGAGGAGGTGGGCCGGGAGTTCGGCGTCACGCGGGAGCGCATCCGCCAGATCGAGGCCAAGGCCCTGCGCAAGCTGCGCCACCCCAGCCGCTCCAAGCGGCTGAAGGACTTCATCGAGTAGCCGTGGAGTGTGATATTCGCAGTGCGGACCTCGCTCCGACGGGCCGAGCAAGGGTCACCTGGGCGGAGCGGGAGATGCCCGTGGTGCGCAGCATCCGCGAGCGCTTCGCCCGGGAGCGGCCGCTGGCGGGGGTGCGCATTGGCGCTTGCCTGCACGTAACCAGCGAGACCGCCGCGCTGGTGCGCACCCTCGTGGCCGGGGGGGCCACGGTCCGACTGTGCGCCAGCAATCCCCTCTCCACGCAGGATGACGTGGCCGCGGCGCTGGTGGAGGAACAGGTGGAGGTCTTCGCCATCAAAGGGGAGGACCGGGAGACCTACTACCGGCACATTCAGCAGGCGCTGGACCTGCAGCCGCAAATCACCATGGACGACGGTGCCGACCTGGTGAGCACGGTGCACGAGCAGCGGCGCGAGCTATTGTCCCACATCGTCGGGGGAACGGAGGAGACTACCACCGGCGTCATCCGCCTGCGAGCCATGGCCCGTGAGGGTGTCCTGCGGTATCCCATCATCGCCGTCAACGACGCCCGGACCAAGCACCTCTTCGACAACCGCTACGGCACCGGGCAGTCCACCATCGACGGGCTGCTCCGTGCCACCAACCTGCTGCTGGCGGGTCGGGTGGTCGTCATCTGCGGCTATGGCCTCTGCGGCCGGGGCGTGGCCATGCGCGCCCGCGGCATGGGCGCCCGCGTCATCGTCACCGAGGTGGACCCTCTGCGGGCGCTGGAGGCGGTGATGGAGGGCTATCAGGTGATGCCCCTGCTTCAGGCGGCGGAGGTGGGGGAGGTCTTCATTACGGTCACCGGCAACCGGGACGTCATCCGCCGCGAGCACCTGGAGCGGATGCGCGACGGCGCCATCCTGGCCAACAGCGGCCACTTCAACGTGGAGATCGACATCCCCGCGCTGGAGGCGATGGCCACCGGGAGACAGCGCGTCCGGGAGTACGTGGACGAGTACCGCCTCCCCGACGGACGGCGCATCGCCCTGCTGGCGCAAGGGCGCCTGCTCAACCTGGCCGCCGCTGAGGGGCACCCGGCCGCGGTGATGGACATGAGCTTCGCCAACCAGGCCCTTTCGGTGGAGTACCTCGTCACAGGCGAGCGGCGGCTCGCTCCCGACGTCTACCCCGTGCCGGCGGCGATCGACGCGGCGGTGGCCCGGCTCAAGCTGGAGGCGATGGGCATCGCCATCGACACCCTGACCCCGGAGCAGGAGCGCTACCTTCGGTCCTGGACCGAAGGGACCTGACCGAGGGACCTGACCGAGGGACCTGACCTAGGGACCCGACCGAGACCGAGGGACCCGACCGAGGGACCCGACGTAAATCGCTCCCGGCCTGCCGATGAATGAGGTGTGCTGGCCGGACTCCTCGACCTGCTCTACCCCCCTCGTTGTCTGGTCTGCCGTTCCGTGGGGGAGATGCCGCTCTGTGGGCGCTGCCGCCTGGGGTTTGCGCCCGTGCCGGCACCGTTCTGCCTCCGGTGCGCCTGCCCCCTTGCAGCCCCGGGTGCCGCAGGTCTGTGCCGCGCGTGCCGCGACCGCGCGCCGCCCTTTGCCGCCGCCCGAGCCCTAGCCCTCTTCGAAGGCCCTGTACGCACCGCGGTGCACCGACTCAAGTTCGAGGGACACCGCGACCTGGGGCCGGCCCTGGGCAGGATGCTCGCGGCCTTCGTGCGGGTGGCGCCTGCGCTCGGAGGCGCGGACCTGGTGGTGCCGGTGCCGCTGCACGCGGCGCGCCAGCGGGAGCGGGGCTTCAACCCGGCCCTGCTCCTCGCCGCACCGGTTGCCGAGTCGCTGGCCCTCCCGCTCCTGCCGACCGGCCTGGAGCGGACCGTGCCCACAGCGCCGCAGAGCGCCCTGGGGGTGAGGCAGCGGTGGGCCAATGTGGCCGGGGCCTTCACCGTCCCGGCCCAGGATGCGGGTAGGCTGCGGGGCAAGTCCGTCCTCCTGGTGGACGACGTCATGACCAGCGGCGCCACGGCGGCGGAGTGCGCGCGGACGCTGCGGCGCGCCGGAGCAGGACGCGTCGCGGTGGCCACGCTGGCCCGGGCGACCCCGCCCGAGGCCAGACCGCCGGGTGCGGCGGAGGATGCTATGCGGTCAGGTGCAGCAGGGGGAGGCGGTAGACAGGGAGCAGTCCGGGAGGCGCGTCCTTGATCGCTGGCAGGGCGTTGGCCACGATGGCCCACGTGGCCAGGTCGCCGTGGATCCCTCCGGGGATGACCACATGCAACTCCGGCACCCCGTGGATGGTCACCGCGTCGTGCGGGTCGGCCGCACCCTGCGCCATGACCAGGTCCAGGACCACCGCGGGCTCCTCGCCGCCCTCGATGCGGTAGGCGCGGGCCACCTGGTGCAGGCCGCGCACCACGTCGCCCTCGACGACTGGGAAGATCTCCTCGCTTATGCGCGCCACCTCCCATCCCAGCGCCGCGGCGATCATCGCCGCGGACTCCGCCAGCCCCACGTGCCCCAGACGCCCCTCGCGCACCCCGGCTTGGAAGGCATCCAGGGTCAGCCCCACGCCGACCTTGCGCTGCAGCGCCTCGCGGCGCGTGCTCACGTCCACCACCCGCTCCGCGGTCACGCGGTTCACCTGACGGCAGGGGGAGGTGAGCATGATGGGCAGGGCGTCCATCACGAAGCCCGGGTTGACACCCAGCCCCACCACGGTGACGCCGCGGCGCCGGGCCGCCTCGTCCAGCCGGCGGGCCTCGCCCGGGTGGCGATGCCAGGGATAGGCCAGCTCCTCGCACGTGGAGGCTACGTCCAGCCCGGCCTCGACCGCGGCTTCCAGTTGCGGCAGGACCGTGCGCAGGCGGGATCCCGTGCAGTGCACAAGGACGTCGGCGGGAGTGCGCAGCGCCGCCGCCGCGTCCGTGGTCACCTCCACGCCCAGGGGGGAGATGCCTAGAAGCGCGCCCAGGTCCTGCCCGGCCTTGGCGGGGTCCAGGTCGCAGGCGGCGACCACAGTGTGTCCGCGCTCGAGAGCCAGCCGGGCGATGCCCAGGCCGATGCTGCCGAGGCCTTGATGGATGAGGCGCACCGGGCATCATTGTAGCATCCCGCTGGAGCCCCGGGCGACGGCTCCCGGCGCAGGGCGCGGGAGCGCAGAGCGGCGGCACAGTTGCGCAGGGAGAGCCCGGCGGGGCGGCGAAGGGGGAAGAGGCCCCGAGCATACGGTGTGAAGGAGGCGAAAGCGTGGAACTGCATCTGGCAGGACGGATGAGCCTGCTGGGGACCGAGACGGCGTTCGAGGTCCTGGCGCGGGCGAAGGCGCTGGAACGGCAGGGCCGGCACATCGTCCACCTGGAGGTAGGTGAACCTGACTTCGACACTCCGGAGAACATCAAGGACGCGGCGGTGCAGGCGCTGCGCGATGGGTTCACCCACTACACACCCACCGCCGGGCTGTGGGAGGCGCGGGAGGCGGTCGCCGAGTACGTCGGCCGGACCCGCGGCATCCCCGTCGCCCCGGAGGAGGTGGTGCTGACCACCGGCGCCAAGCCCATCATGTTCTTCGCCATGCTGGCCCTGGTGGAGCCGGGCGACGAGGTGATCGTGCCCGACCCTGGCTACCCCATCTACGACTCCATGGCCCGCTTCGCCGGCGGGACCGTACGGCCACTGCCGCTGCGCGAGGAGAACGACTTCAGGGTCGACCCGGAGGAGTTCCGCCGCCTGGTCAGCCCGCGGACGAAGCTGGTCGTGCTCAACTCCCCGCACAACCCCTGCGGCTCCGTCCTCTCGCCCCAGGACCTGGCGGCCATCGCCGAAGCGGTGGCGCCTACATCCGCCTGGGTCCTCTCCGACGAGATATACGGTCGGATCACCTACGGCGTGGAGGCGACGAGCATCGCCAGCCTCCCCGGGATGCGCGAGCGGACCATCATCCTCGACGGTTTCTCCAAGACCTACGCCATGACCGGCTGGCGCCTGGGCTACGGCGTGATGCCGACCCCGCTGGCGGAGCGCATCACCCAACTGGCCACCAACGCCACCTCCTGCGCGGCGGCCTTTACCCAGGTGGCCGGGGCCGCCGCGCTGCGCGGACCGCAGGACTCGGTGGAGCGGATGGTGGCGGAGTTCCTCCGCCGCCGCGACCTGATGGTCCAGGGGCTGAATGCCATCGAGGGCATCACATGCCGGACGCCGCTGGGAGCGTTCTACGTCTTCCCCAACACCAGAGCCGTGGATCCGGACAGCGCCCGCTTTGCCTCCTTCCTGCTTAACGAGATGGGCGTGGCGGTGCTATCCGGGACGGCCTTCGGCCCCGGCGGCCAGGGGTACCTGCGCCTCTCCTACGCCAACTCCATCTCCAACATCGAGGAGGCGCTGCGGCGCATCGCCGAGGGGGTGGCTCGTTACCGGGCGGCGGCCACGGCCTAGGCCACCCCAAGGATCGCATGCGATTCTTGGGGACCACGCCCCCATCCGAGCAGAATTCCTCGGGCAGGCCAGCGGCCCGCATCGCCCCGTGAGGTCCCGCGCGGCCCGCCTGCTGCTTGTCGCCCTCGTTGCCGCCGCCGGGGTGGGGGTGTGGGCCAGACCGACGGAGGCCAAGTCCCTCCGCTTCTCCCGCGTGGAGATCACAGCGGACGTGCGACCCGACGGCTCCATGCGCGTGGTCGAGCGCCGCACCTACGTCTTCGACGGCTCCTTCCGCTTCGCCACGCGGGACGTGGTGCTGCGGGGCGCAGGGGACATCAGGGAGATCGGCATCGCCGACGAGCAGGGAGCCTACCGCGCATCTGGCGGCGAGCAGCCAGGTACCTACCAGGTGCGGCGCAGCCCAGGGCAGGTGGAGATCAAGTGGTTCTACCGGGCGCGGGACGAGGCGCGCACCTTCATCATCTCCTACCTGCTGACGGATGTGGTCACGGTCTACCGGGACGTGGCCGAACTGTACTGGAAGTTCGTCGGCGCGGAGTGGGATGTCCCATCCGACGAGGTGGTGGTAGCCGTCCGCCTGCCGGGGCAGGTGCACAAGGAGGAGATCCGGGCCTGGGGTCACGGTCCGCTGCACGGGGTGGTGACGGTGGAGGACGGGCTCGTGCGCCTTGCGGTGCGCGGGCTTCCCGCCTTCACCATGGTGGAGGGCCGCGTCCTCTTCCCTCCGCGGGCCGTCCCGGAGGCGACCAAGCGGCGCAACCGCGCGGCCCTGGAGGCCATCGTGGCCGAGGAGAGCGGTTTCGCCTCGCGGGCCAACCGGGAACGGGCGAAGGCCCGCGTCCTGGTCGGGGCGTGGATCGCCTACCCCGTGGCGGTGCTGGGTCTGTTCCTCTACCTCTACCTGCGGTGGGGCCGGGAGCACGAGCCGCGGGTTCCCGATGAATACTACCGGGAGCTTCCGGGCGACTACCCGCCCGCGGAGGTGGGCGTCCTTTGGCGGTTCCGCCGGGTGCGCCCCGAGGACTTCGTGGCCACGGTGATGGACCTGGCGCGCCGCGGCCACCTGCGGATCGAGGAGCGCGAGGTGGGGCACGACGACGAGTACGTCCTCACGCCTCTCCGTAACGTCGGCGGCGGAGGTGCGTTGGAGCAGCGGGCCGCCGCGGTCGACGCGGGGCGAGCCGCAGCGTTGCAGCCGTACGAGCGGCAGGCGCTGGAGATCCTCTTCGGCCGGCGGGAACAACCGCTGCAGGTGTCGCGGCGTGGCGGCATCACGGGAGACGCAAAGAGACGTCTGCAGCGGGGTTTCTCTCAGTGGACCCGCCTCGTCATCGACGCAGCGGCACGGCATGGCTGGTTCGACGCGCAAAGCTCGTTGCTGCGCACCGCCGTGCGGGTCGGGGGAGTCGTCCTGGCCGCGGGCTCGTTCTTCGCCCTGTTTGTCTTCGCCGTGGCCGCGCCGCGGGCGGCGATCCTGGTGCTGGAGGGCATTCCGCTTGGCATCTTCCTCAGCCTCTTCGCCTTTGCCATCGACAGGCGCTCGCCAAAGGGAGCCGACGAGTTCCGCCGCTGGCGGGGATTTCGGCGCTTTTTGCTGGACTTCTCCCAGATGAAGGACCAGCCCGTCCCCGCCCTGGCGCTGTGGGAGCACTACCTGGTCTACGCCATCCCCCTCGGCGTCGCCGACCGGGTCCTGCGCCAGATGCGCGCCCTCTATCCGGCGGCCGAGCTGCAGAGCAGCGGCATCATGCGCTGGTACTCCCCCTCCTCCGGTTGGGGGCGCGGGGACGGCGTGGGCTTCGTGGAGAGCTTCCGCGCGTTCACCCTGGCCTTCACCAGCACCGTGGCCGCGGCCGCTGCTCCGCCGAGCTCCGGGGGTGGTGGCGGCGGTGGGTTCTCCGGGGGCGGCGGTGGCGGAGGCGGAGGGGGCGGAGGTAGGGCCGGGTAGGTCGCAGGAAACAGGGGAGGGACCAAGCGTTGGCGCGACTGCCGGAGTTCGCAACACCCGAGGAGGAGCGCGCCTACCTCGAAGGGGTGAAGGCGCAACTGGATCAGGCGCGGACCAAGGAGGAGGTAGTGGCCGTCTGGCGGCAGCACTACCTGCGCATCGGCCACCGCAAGTTGGGACGGCTGCTGCTCGGCCGGCCGCTCGACGAGATCCTCAGGCCTCGCGGCTGAGGCGCAGCGCTTCGAGGACCTCGGGGTAGGGGGCGGCCTGGGGGTGGCTGCGGATGACCGTGGAGAGCGCCCGCTCCAGCGGCTCTCCCTGGGCCATCACTGCGGGGGCACCGCGCGGGCGATGAAGACCAGTATCCTCCCCGTCAGGTCGGCGCCGTGGAGGGAGTCGAACAGGTAGGTGCCGTGGGCGCTGCCGGGGTAGATGTGCAGCGTCCTGGCGCCTCCGGCGGCGGCGTACATGGCGCGCATCGCCGGCGTAACGCTGTCACCCTCGCTGCTGATCCACAGGGAGGGCACCCGCAGGCGGGCCAGCTCCGCGCCGCTTGCGGTCAGGCCGCGGAAGGCCTGCGGGCTGCTGATCACCACCAGCGCCTGCGCTCCGTCCTGGGCCGCCACCTTGATGGCGGCGGTGCCCCCCATGCTGGCCCCCACCAGCGCCAATCGCTGCACACCCTGGCCGCGCAGGAACGCGGCGGCCGCCCGGACGTCCCGGTCGATGACATCGATCTGCCGGGTGCCCCCCGACCTCCCGTAGCCACGGAAGTCGAAGGCCAGCGCGCGGAACCCCTCCGCCGCCAGTTGCCGGGCGAAGGGATGCCAGCTCGTCTGGTCGGTGGGGAACATGTGCGCCAGCACCACGCCCGCAGGCCCGCCGCCGAACAGCGTGCCGGCCAGCGTGACGCCGTCCTGTGTGCTGAAGTTGACGGGTTGACCGGCAGGGGTGGTAGCTGCCGTGCCGGCTGTCAGCAGCAGCAGCAGCGCCAGGAGGGCGGAGGCGGCGGCGCACCGCGCGGTCACAGACACGCGGCGATCGCCTCCCGCAACACCTGCACGATCCGGTCGATCTGCGCCTCGGTGGTGACGAAAGGCGGCGCCAGGCAGATGACGTCGCCGATGGGGTGCTCACCCCTCTGCCCGACGCGGATGCGCGCCACCAACCCGCGCTGCCGCGCCTCCGCCAGCACCCGGGCGTCCAGCCGGATCGCCGGGGTCTTCGCGGCCTTGTCCTCCACCAGCTCTACGCCGCACATGAGGCCCAGGCCGCGTACGTCGCCCACGACGGGCAGGTCGGTAAGCGTGCGCAGCCCCTGGAGGAGGCGCTCGCCCAGCATCCCCGCCCGGGGCACGAGGGCCTCCTTTTCCAGGATGTCCAGGTTGGCCAGGGCCACCGCGCAGCAGGTGGCGTGGGCGGAGTAGGTGGCCGCGTGCATGAAGCGCTCCTGGGGCGGGGCGTCGGCGATGGCCTGGTGGATCTCCCGCGAGACCATCACCCCGCCCAGCGGCAGGTAGGCGCTGGTCACGCCCTTGGCAAATGTGACCATGTCCGGCTGCACGCCCCAGTGCTCCAGGGCGAACCAGCGGCCGGTACGGCCGAATCCTGTGATGATCTCGTCGGCGATGAACAGGATCTGGTATTCGTCGCAGATCCGGCGCACGCGCGGGAAGTAGTCCGCGGTGGGCGGGATCACCCCGCCCGCGCCGATCACCGGCTCGGCGATGAAGGCGGCGACGGTGCCCGGGTCCTCCGCCCGCAGCGCCGCCTCCAGGGCTTCGGCCTGTGAGTCGGGGTAGCGGTAGGGATACGACGGCGGGATGTGCACGAACCCCGGGACCGGGGGCGCAAACATGCGCTGGAAGGCGGGCATGCCGGTGGCGCTCATCGCCGCCAGGGTGACGCCGTGGTATCCGTGGATGCGGGAGATGATCTTGGTCTTCTCCGGCCGTCCGCGCCGCCGCCAGTAGTAGCGGGCTATCTTGAAGGCGGTCTCGGTGGACTCAGCGCCGCCGGTGGTGAAGTAGACGCCGGAGAGGTTGGGATAGGCCAGCCCGACCAGCCGCTCCGCCAGGCGCACCGCGGGCTCGTTGGTAAACCCCACGTAGGCGGTGGTGTAGGCCATACGGCGCATCTGTGCGGCGGCGGCCTCTGCCAGCTCGGCGCGGCCGTGGCCGACGTTGACGTTCCACAGGGAGGCCAGGCCGTCGATGTACTCCCGGCCTTCCGCATCCTTCAGCACTGCTCCCTGCGCTTCTACCACCACCAGGGGCGGTGTGTGCTCGGCCGGGAAGTGCAGCGGGTGGATCAGGTGCTCGCGGTCCGCCTCCACCAGCGTCTTGGGTGCTGCGCGGCTCTGCATCGGCTTCTCTCCCCCGAGGTTTGGTCGTTCGGGACAGGGTCGCTCTGGAGCCCCGTCATTGCTAACATTCCGCCCCACAGCGGGGAAGCCCTCCGCGAGAGCAGCACGCAACGGTTCCCCCTCAAAGCCGGCGGGCCTGCCGATACAGAGGTCAGGAGGAGGGAGATCGTGTCCGGCGCCCGCGGCCTGACGCTGATCGACGTGATCGTCGCCCTGGCCCTGCTGGGGACTGCGCTGGCGGCCATCGCCGGCACGGTGCAGGGAGCGTTCCGCACCATGCTCCTGGTGGAGCGCACGCTGGAGGTGCAGCAGAACGCCCGCATCGCCGTCGACCGGATGGCAGAGGAGCTCCGCTGGGCGGAGGCAGTCCTGGACGATCCCCGCTGCGCCGGTCTGTGCACCGAACGGATCAGCGTTCGCATCTCCCCACACAACCCGCGCCGTCCGGGCGAGGCCTACGTGGTCACGTTCCAGCGGGACGAGGCGCAGCGCGAGCTGGAGCGGCGCCTCGGCAGCGCCGTGAACAACCTGGCCGGGTCCATCGAGAGCCTGATCTTCCGGTACCTTGGGCCCGATGGAACGGCGGTCGCCCGCCCGCAGGACGTCGCCCGGGTGGAGGTGGCCGTCGTGGCTTCTGCGCCTTCCCCGGGAGCAAGCCGTGCGGTGGTAACGGAGGTCTTCCTGCGGAATCGCCCGGCACCCACGCCGACTCCATGAAGCATCAACGTACCTCCCTCCGCGCGTTGCGACCGATACAGTCTTGACATGGTCGTTACATTCCTGCCGGATCGTAGGCCGTAGTCTGTGAGATGGAACTCTCAAAGGAGGGACCACATGAAGATCTGGATGAGTGTTGTCCTGCTCGTCGCCGCAGTGTTGGCCCTGCCACCGGTCGCAGGGAGCCAGGATCCGGTGGCTGCAGCCCGCGCGCAGCTCACCACCGCCCGCTTCCACGCCGGCGAGCTGGCGCAGCGGGGCACGAGCTTGGCGGCGACGCAGCTGCACCTGCGGCACGTGGTGAACTGTCTGCAGGGGCCGCAGGGTAAGAACTTCACCGCCGCAGCCGGCAACCCGTGCCAGGGCCAGGGGAACGGGGCGATTGTCGACCTGCAGGCCACTTCGGCCTCGGGGCACGCCGGGGCGGGGAAGGCGCTGACCTTCGCCAACGCCGCCCTGGCCGTGGCCCTGCAGGGCCTGGCCAGCAACGACGTCAACGAGGCCCAGCCCTTTGCCGCGGTGGTCGCGAGGCAGCTGGACGCCGCACTGAGCGCCCTGGGGCGGTAGCAGCCGCCGCGGAGTCCCGCGCGGACTGGATGACCGGAGTCCACAGCCTGGCGGGGGTTTCTTGCCGCAGCGTATAATGCGAGGTGAGCCGCCGCCGTAGCTCAACCCGGCAGAGCACCGCACTTGTAATGCGGGGGTTGGGGGTTCGACTCCCCCCGGCGGCTCCAGCGGAAACCCAGATCTGACGCGGGTTTCCGCCATCGGTGCCCTTCCGGCTTGAGCCCGACCAGAGGCCGAATTGCAAACATCTGCTAACCAGCCGCCTCGGGCCGGCCGAACAGGCGGGCCTCCAGGCGGGCGGCCGCCTGCGCCTGCATCCCGGGCAGGACGTGGCTGTAGACATCCAGGGTGATGCCGACGCCCGCGTGGCCCAGGCGCTCCGAGACGATCTTCGGGTGCTCCCCCTGGCGCAGCAGCAGCGTGGCGTGACTGTGCCGGAGGTCGTGGAACCGGATACGCGGCAGCCCCGCCCGCGCCAGCATCCGCCGGAGGTCGCCCTGGCTGATGTTGTGGCTATGCAGCGGCTTGCCGTTCGGCTGACAGAACACCAGGCCGTGGTCGTGGTAGTCCGCCCCCAGCAGCCGGCGGTTCTCCTCCTGGTCTGCCCGGAGCGCCCGGAGTTCCTCGACCAGCATGGCCGGCAGGGCGACGGTGCGTCGCGCCTTGGCACTCTTCGGTTCCCCAAAAAGCATCTGCCGCCCCAGGCGGTAGAACGTCTGGCGCACCGAGGCCACCCCCAGCGCCAAGTCCACATCTTGCCAGCGCAGGCCGAGCAGTTCGCCTTGCCGCATCCCGGTCGTGACGGCGGCCAGGTAGAGCCGGTAGTAGGGCGACGACCGCTTGGCTTCGGCCAGAAACAACCGGACCTGCTCCTCATCGAGGACGTGCATCTCCCTGCGCTGGGGTCGTGGCGGATCGGCCAGCGCCGCCGGGTTGCGGGTCAATAGGCCCCACTTCACGGCGTGCCCCAGCGCCTCGTGCAGCACTTGGTAGTGCTTGTGCACAGTCGCTGCCGAGAGGCCCTCCTGGAGTTTCCGGCTCAGGTAGCCCTGAATGGCCTGACCGCTCAAGGCGGCCAAGGGGACGTGCCCGAGCGCGGGCGCGACGTGCACTCGCACGATGGCCCGGTAACTGTCCAGGGTCGTCGGCCGCACCGCGCCCGCCGCGTAGTCCCGCAGCCACTGCTCCAAGTAGTCGCCCAACGGTGTTTTCGCCGGCGGCGTCCACCCGCCGCCCTGCATGGCGGCGACGATCTGCGCCAGGTGCGCCTCGGCCTCGCGCCGGGTCTT
>ENA-ORXB01001228-ORXB01001228.1-sediment-metagenome-genome-assembly--contig:-NODE-1228-length-33376-cov-3.951800_pt1 | contig 33376 bp, 29 predicted proteins | sample MGYA00237863_ERZ511475 | MGnify/ENA primary metagenome ERZ511475 (study PRJEB26305, sample SAMN06343858) | sediment metagenome | isolation source: hot spring sediment | place: Canada: British Columbia... | reverse complement strand
TGTCCTCGTGAGTGCAAGAAGTCTCTCTACCATCTTCCTGTCATGTCTAATATCGTCGATCTCGGGTCTGCCCTTTAATCTATTGTAAACGGTGTCGGCCTTTCGGGGATCTTTTAAGGAAATTTCAAGCGAAACCGGCAATAGATTTTCCTCAACCATGCTTATGATATCTGAATCTTTAAACTCTTTCTTGAGGCGCTCTAGAGCCTCTTCTTTAGATACATACACTACTCTTTTTACCTCTGGCCATGACATGATTTCAGATTGCAGCGCTTCAATTGACTCCGCTGGAATACCCTCAACCAAAAAAGCCACTATCTCAACTTTTTGCTCCGTCATCTTCATCCAGCTGTTTATAGTAAAGGCAACCAGCATGAAGAAACCAATGACGAGAAGTGACAGGGCAACAGTAGTTATGGCGGCTATACTGATAACCCAATTTTTCTTAAAACTTATAAGCGATTCTCTTAAAAAATAAAATGGACGAAAAGACATGCTACTAACTCCTTACCTACTCTTCAAAACCATAGACACCACGTAGCTGATCTCTTACAAGCACGCCTTCTTCTAAAGCCAGGACGCGTTTTCTCATGCTGTCCACCATTTCACGGTTATGCGTTGCAACCAGTATTGTTGTGCCCGTTCTGTTTATCTTGCTAAGCAGTGTCATAATATCGCTTGAGGTTGCTGGATCAAGGTTTCCTGTTGGCTCATCCGCCAGGATAATAGCCGGGCGGTTCACAAAAGCCCTAGCAATGGAAACCCTCTGCTGCTCACCTCCGGATAGCTCATCTGGATAGCTGTTGGCTTTATCCTCCAAGCCAACCAGCCTTAAAACTTCAGGTACTTGGGCTTTTATGATCCGGTTTGGTTTTCCTATAACCTCAAGAGCAAAAGCAACATTTTCATACGCGGTTTTGTTTGGTAAAAGCTTATAATCCTGAAAAACGCAGCCAATATTTCTTCGAAGCTGGGATACTCTCCATCGGCGCAAGTTTACAACATTATGGCCAGCAACAATTACTTCGCCTTTTGTTGGGATAATTTCTCTTAAGAGCAGTCGTATAAATGTAGATTTACCGCAAAGACAAACTCGCCTCTGCCAATCTCTACATTGATGTCTCGTAACGCAGGGCGATGGGCACCTTTATAGACCATGGTTACGTTTTTAAGTTCAATCATAGCGTTAATCACTCCCAAGAACGGTATGCTACCAGAAGACCAAGCATAAATCAAAGGGTACCGGTAAAGCTGCTTATTATGGCCTGCTATAATTACGGTTACTGTGCATGAAATTCTAATAAAATTGTAGCCAATGGAGTTTGATTTTAGCCTTACTTTGGTCTCTGGCTACGGTCCATTATGATCTTTACCGCTTGGGAAATATCTATGTGGGTTAGTCCATAGTATCTCATAAGCTCCTCAGGCTCGCCTGATCGTCCAAATAAATCCCTTATGCCCACTCTTGCAAGAGGCACAGGACATTCGCTGCTGAGGAGTTCCGCTATTGCGCTCCCTAGCCCGCCAATAATGCTATGTTCCTCCGCAACAACAGCTCTGCCTGTCTTCATTACTGATTCAATAATAGCCTTTTCGTCAAGGGGTTTTATAGTTGAGATATTAAAAACTTCAGCATTAACTCCTTGCTCCTTAAGATTGCTTGCAGCTTGAAGACATACTTCGACCATAACTCCGGTTGCAAATAAAGTTACATCCGAGCCCTCTTGAAGCTTTATAGCTTTGCCCGGCACGAACTCGTACGAGTCATCAAAGATTGTTGGAACCGCAGCTCTTCCAAGACGCACGAAAACCGGCCCATCAATTTCTGCCGCTTTCTTAATTGCCTTCTTTGCCTCATAGAAGTCAGCTGGGGATATGACAGTCATTCCTGGGATTACCCTCATAAGAGCAATGTCTTCAAAGGTCTGGTGTGAGGCTCCATCTGCCCCTACAGTAATACCTGCATGCGTTGGGCAGATTTTAACGTTAAATCTGGGGTAGGAAATTGTGTTTCGGATTTGCTCAAAGGCGCGTCCAGTAGCAAATATTGCAAAAGAACCCGTATAACAAATCTTGCCGGTTGCAGCAAGCCCGGCTGCCATCGCCATCATGTTTTGCTCAGCAACCCCGCAATCAAAAAATCTGTCTGGGAATTCTTTTTTGAACTTTATTGTTGTGGTTGATTTGGCAAGGTCTGCTTCTAGTACCACCAGGTTTGGATACTCATGCCCTAGCTCAACCAGTGCTTCGCCATATGCCTCTCGCGTCGCTCTTTTTTCTGCCATACTACTCCTTACATCTATCCTAATGGGCCTGATGCCTCAATTTCAGCTAGCGCCTTTTCCATTTCTTCTGCCGATGGGGCCTTGCCATGGAAATCTACAATACCTTCCATGAAGGATACGCCTTTGCCTTTCACGGTTTTAGCAATAATCATCGACGGCTTGCTCTTAACCGACCTTGCTTCTTTAAAGGCGCCCATTATCTCATCAAATTTATGACCATCGATCTCGATTACATGCCAGCCAAAAGCAGTCCACTTTGCTGCTGCTGGCTGGATATCAACAATTTCGCTAACCAGTCCATCTATCTGCATATTGTTATAATCAAGTATGCCAACAAGATTATCAAGCCCATGCTGGGAAGCAAACATACTTGCTTCCCAAACTATCCCCTCTTGAGATTCTCCATCTCCTAAAAGAACATATACCCTGGACTCTTTCCTGTCTATCTTTAAGCCAAGAGCCATGCCAACAGAGGCAGAAAAACCCATTCCTAGAGAGCCTGTAGAAAGCTCAACTCCCGGAGTCTTACGCATATCAGGGTGCCCCTGCAGATGACTGTCGATTTTTCTAAGGGTCCAAAGGTCTTCCCTATCAATATATCCACTCTCAGCAAGAGCTGCATAAAGAACAGGAGCTGCATGCCCTTTGCTTAAAACAAACCGATCGCGCTCCGGCCAATCTGGTTCTTCAGCTTTATGTCTTAGCTCGTGAAAATAAAGTGTAGCAACTATATCAGCAGCAGAGAGGGAACCACCAGGATGCCCAGAACGAGCTAATCCTATCATTTTAATGATATCCCAACGTATCCTTCGCGCTTTTGACTCTAAAAATTCGATTAAGATTTGCTCATCGGCTATAGTCTGGGTTCTCAAAATTGCTCCTTTCTCACGCCGCAAACTGCCTAAATCCCTCACCAACAACCTCATGAACATCGGAAATTATTAAAAAAGCCTTGGGATCGATAGAGTTTACAATCCTTTTAAGATTTTCAACTTGCCTTCTTTCAACAACGCAGAATATTGTATCACGATGCTTTCCAGAATAGTAACCCCTGCTTTCCAAAGCAGTTGCGCCACGTTTTAGCTCAAATAATATGGCCTTGGCTATTTCATCGGCACGCTCAGATATGATAAAAGCTGCTTTCTCAATACTTATACCTTCCTGGATATAGTCGATGACACGACCCATGATGATAACGGCTATCATACCATAGAGGGCTAACCTCAATCCAAAAGCAATGGCTGCTACCAGCATAACAAAACCATCAGCAAGTAAGAAGAGTTGACCCAAACCTAAGTTTAAATATTTTTGTAGGATTTGAGCCACAATATCAGTCCCACCGGTATTACCACCATTGCGAAAAACAATTCCCATACCAATTCCAGAAAGAATTCCACCATAAAGCGTGCCTAATATGGGTTCATTGGTAACCGCGAAAGACCTTATAAGAGGAGCTATTAAGTCAACCGCAAAAGCAAGGCTAAAAGTGCCGTATATTGTCTTCATCCCATATCTCCAACCGTAGATTTTCGTCCCTAACGTAAACAAGATTACATTCATCGCAGCCATACTTATACCAACCGGAAACCCAAGCTTGTAAAAAAGAACGGTTGAGAGCCCGCTAACGCCGCCTGCCGCAAGCCTGTTAGGTATAAGAAACATGTTTAAAGCAATGGCAATTATTATTACGCCAATTGTAACGCCAGCATATTCACGCAGCAGATTGCGATAGGCTTTTACTTTTTCTATCACCATGCCACCCCCTTGGGGCAATATTCACCCTAGCCTTTATATGCGTTAGTTTGGAATTTTATATTTCAAGTCTCATCTAACAGCTTATTTGAGGCGCTGGTTTCTTCTTTTTGTTAAATAATCAAGAACTTTTGAGACCGACGTATTTAGAACCTGCTCAGATTTTACACCAGCATCCATCGCTATTTTCATTGCCTCATCTACCACGCCAACTTGCGTGTAAAGATGGGCATCGCTGCTTAAAATAACAGGCAATCCCTTTTCAGCTGCTAAACTTGCAATGGACAGATCAAAATCGTGCGCAGATTCACGGCTGCTGGTTGGCAAAAACGAGCTATTATTAATCTCAAGCGCAACGCCCTTTTCCAGAGCTGCTTCAACCAGCGCTTCAGGATCAATAGGAAACTTTGCATTTCCAGGATGAACCACAAAGTCGACGAATGGATTATCCATGGCTTTGATTAGAACAGATGTATTTTGCTTAGCAGAGCCACTTACATATCCACAGCTTGGGTGAAAACCAACATGAACAATTTCCAAGTTTTGCAGATAATCGACACCTAAATCAAGGTCTGCATCTGCGTTCATTATATTTGCCTCAATGCCTTTTAAAATTCGAACGCCGTTTAGCTCAGGCGGCAAAATTCGAAGGTTCCAGAAGTGATAAGGGTGCGCGCCGCCTGGCAAACCAGGGCCATGGTCCGTGATAGCAACCATCTTCAAGCCCTTTTTGGCAGCTTCGCTGATAATTTCGCCAACCGTGCTAAAAGCATGGCCACTTGCAACCGTATGGACATGTAAATCCGCTTTTATCTTCATAGATTCTATTCTGCCTCCAAGACTCTTTTTCTATGGTAGCTAACAATAAAATCATCAAGGTCGCCGTCAAGGACAGCCTGTACATCTCCCTTCTCAAGCCCTGTTCGATGGTCCTTTACCAATTGGTATGGATGAAGCACATAAGACCTAATTTGGCTGCCCCAAGCAATTTCTTTTTTCTGCTTGTGCCGCTCAGCTTCTTCCCTTGCCTTCTCTTCCTGAATGCGCTCATATAATCTGGCTTTAAGAATTACAAGAGCGGTCTCTTTATTTTTTATCTGTGACCGCTCGTTTTGGCATTGGACAACAATTCCTGTCGGCAGATGCGTTATCCTTACTGCCGAATCGGTTACATTTACATGCTGCCCACCAGCACCTGTTGCCCTAAAAGTCTCCACACGTATCTCAGATGGATCAATAGTTATCTCAACTTCCTCATCAACTTTGGGAATAACATCAACCGATGCGAAAGAGGTATGCCTCCTGCTGCTGTAATCAAATGGAGAGATTCTTACCAACCGGTGAACTCCACGCTCAGCTTGAAGAAAACCATAGGCATACTTGCCATCGATGGTCAGTGTTGCTGTTTTTATGCCAGCTTCCTCTCCTGGCATGTATTCATTTATGCTAATGCCAAATCCTTTACGCCGTGCCCATTGGATAACCATGCGCATCAACATCTCAGCCCAATCCTGCGATTCTGTGCCACCAGCTCCTGGATGGATAGTAACAATTGCGCTGTGGCTATCCATGGGGTCTGTAAACCAGCTTCTAAGCTCTAGGTCCTCAACTCTTCTTCTTAGAAGTTCTAGAAGGTTGCCGACTTCGGCATTTAGAGGTTCGTCGCTCTCTGAAACTGAGAGCTCGTTCATAATTTGAAGTTCCTCGGTCTCGCTGCTTACCTGTTCCCAAGTCTCAATATCATCTTTTATATCGCTAAGCTTTGACATAATTTTCTGAGCTGCTTCTGGGTTATCCCAAAAGCCGGGCTCGCTTGCTTCTTTTTCAAGCTTTCTTACTTCTTCTCTTTTCCCTTCTATGTCAAAGATAGTCCTTTATTTGATCTATCTTGTCTTTTAGCTCACGTATTTCATCACTATAGTCTATAATCAATCAAACCCACCTCAGTTACTTCCACAACATTTCTTATACTTCTTGCCACTTCCGCATGGGCAAGGGTCGTTTCTTCCTACTTTATTTTCATTTCTTCTAGGCTTTGGCGGCTCTGAACTTGCGCTTGCATTTGTTGCTACAACTTTTTTCTTTTGCCTTACCGGCTCCTCTCGAACCACCTGCACATGGAACATGTAACTTAAGACATCCTCTTTAATGCCCTCAATCATAGCCTGGAACATGTCAAAAGCTTCGGATTTATACTCAATCAGAGGATCTCTCTGCCCTATTGCTCTTAGACCTATTCCTTCTTTTAGATAATCCATTTCATAAAGATGTTCTCTCCACTTGCTATCAATTACTTCAAGCACAACTAAACGCTCAAGATCACGCATAAGCTCTGGACCAAGCTCTGCTTCACGCTGCTCATATCTAGCCTTTGCAGATTCTATAAGCTTCTCTGTTAGGCTATCTCGGGTCATCGCAGTTATATCAATTGAGTCTTTATCCCAATCAAGCGGGAATATTTGATTGACATATTTTAGCAAGCCATCCCAGTCCCACTCCTCGGGATAGTTTGACTCAGCAGTAAATACGGAAACTACTTGGCCCATCACGTCATCAATCATGCCTAGCACGCGCTCGCGCAAATCTTCTCCGACTAGAACGCGGTAGCGCTCTTCGTATATAACCTCGCGCTGCTTATTCATAACGTCGTCATATTCAAGAACGTGCTTTCGTATGCTGAAATTCTGTGCTTCTACCTGCTTTTGAGCAGTTTCAATTGATTTTGTAATCAAGCTGTGCTCGATTGGCTGGTCCTCCGGAAGACCAAGCCGCTCCATAATCCTGCCAATTCTATCTGCTGCAAAAAGCCTCATCAGGTCATCCTCGGTTGATAGATAAAATTGGCTAGATCCTGGGTCTCCCTGCCGACCTGAACGACCTCTTAACTGATTATCAATTCGTCTTGCCTCATGGCGCTCAGTACCAATAACATGAAGACCTCCAGCTTGTTTTACCTCTTCAGCCTCCACTGGGTCTGGCGGATTTCCGCCAAGTATTATGTCAACGCCTCGGCCGGCCATATTGGTTGCAATTGTGACTGCACCTTTCTTGCCGGCCTGAGCAATGATTTCAGCTTCTCTCTCATGATGCTTGGCGTTTAACACCTCATGAGGGATGCCTCTTCTCTTAAGCATGCTTGATAGCCGCTCGCTCTTTTCGATAGAGACAGTGCCAACCAAGACTGGCTGGCCACGCTTATGCCGCTCCACAATATCATTTATTACCGCCTTAAACTTGGCGTCCTCAGTTTTATAAATGACATCAGGCAGGTCAACTCTGATCATTGGCATGTTGGTTGGAATGACAACCGTTTCAAGCTTATATATGTGCATGAACTCGTCTGCCTCAGTAGCAGCTGTACCTGTCATACCAGCAAGCTTTTCATACATTCGGAAATAGTTCTGAAGGGTAATGGTTGCAAGCGTCTGATTTTCTTCGCGAATCCTCACACCTTCTTTGGCTTCAATTGCCTGATGCAAGCCTTCGCTGTACCTTCTACCAATCATTAAGCGACCGGTAAATTCATCAACAATGATTACCTCGCCATCTTTTACGATGTAATCAACATCTTTCTTAAACAGGGCGTGAGCCCGCAAGGCCTGCTGCAGATGGTTTACCAGCTGGCTGTTTACATGGTCGTAAAGGTTATCAATACCAAGCGCACTCTCAACTTTTGCAACTCCTTCTTCAGTTACTGCAACGGTGCGGTGCTTTTCATCAACTTCATAGTCAATACCCTTCTTTAACTTTGGAACAATTCTTGCAAAAGTATAGTAGGTATCAGCGGATTTTTCAGGCTGGCCAGAAATAATTAGAGGCGTTCTAGCTTCATCTATGAGAATGCTGTCTACTTCGTCAACTATTGCATAATGATGACCCCGCTGCACACGCTCGCTTATATGCGCTACCATATTGTCGCGCAAATAGTCAAAACCAAATTCGTTGTTTGTGCCGTAAGTAATATCTGCTAGATAAGCCTCTCGCCTCTCATCTTGGGGCATCTCAGCCTGAATAAGTCCAACTTTAAGCCCTAGAAATTCATAAATCTTGCCCATCCACTCGCTATCTCTTTTGGCTAGATAATCATTAACTGTTACAATATGTACACCTTTGCCAGAAAGAGCATTCAGATAAGCTGGAAGGGTCGCTACAAGAGTTTTTCCTTCACCAGTCTTCATCTCTGCAATTTTGCCCTCGTGAAGCACTATGCCACCCATTATCTGAACATCAAAGTGACGCATTGATAAAACACGTTTTGCAGCCTCACGTACAACGGCAAACGCTTCGGGAAGAAGGTCATCAAGGCCCTCACCATCTGCAAGCCTTTGCTTAAACTCCGCTGTCTTTACTCTAAGTTCAGCGTCAGTTAGCCTTAAGACCTCAGGCTCCCAGGCACTTACCATCTCCACTTTCTCTTCAAGCAATTTTAATTTCTTGCCCTCTCCCATCCGGAGAACGCGCTCTAGTAAACCAAACAAATCATTCAACTCCACCTTCGATTTTCGAGTCTTGTTTCTGGTCTCTGATTCGGTATTTTAACACTTTTTTCGGGGATGGTCACAAAAAGATTGTCGGAGCAATACCACGTTTTAGCACTTTCCAGGGGATGGCGATAAATTTATATATTTCACCAGAAGCAAAAGTGGTGTTCAGCTTACATAATCCATAAGTTTTCCCTGTTTACGCATTACGCTAATCAATGCCCTGACGACCCTAGGATCAAACGTGATTCCTTGTTCTTTTTTTATCCTACTTATTGCTTGGTAGGCCGTTAGCCTTTCATCTGGTATATCAGTTTTCGTAAGCTTATCAAAATAGCTTGCAACATTTATAATTCCTGCGCCAATTGGGATTTTTTCACTAGCTCTTTTCCTCTTGACTGGATAGTGATGTTTCCGAATCATATCTGCTGCATCTTTGAGAAAATCAACTTGCTCAACAATCTCGGCTCCGATTAGAGCATGAGGTGCCGCACCATCACGCACGCTTGCCTGTTCGAGTAGATGATCAAGTGAATCTTCGTCAACACCAAGCATACCTATATCATGTAAAAGTGCAGCATATCCAATTAGCTCAAGGTCGCGCCCATGTATTCCAAGTTCCTTTGCAATATCTATTGCATAATTTGCAACCCGACGTCCATGGCCATGCCTACTTGGATTTTGAGCTTCAATTGCGTTTGCTAAAGCCTCAATTGTTTTACGATAGACATTTCTTATATCCAAAAAAGATTTAAATGAAAGTCTTGTTACAAGCAGCGGTAAGAAAAATAGGATAAGGCTCCAATACTTCATGCCTCCATACATTACGGCAAGAAGAACACCAAGCGATGAGAGCGAAAGATAAACAGGCCCAAGAAAGTGGATTGCTGAAAGTAAAGCAGGAACAAACGGTGTGCCTCGATTTGAAGCCGTTGCAAGTCGATCGAATGATTGATCAATTATAGAGTAGCTAGCGCATAGTATAAGAATAGCCATAATCCCAAAAAATGGCTCGACTGCTCCAGGTCTTCCGCCAGCCAGATAAAAAAGATTTGCAGATAAAAAAGCAGTATTTATCTTAAGGGAAAGCTGGTACGCAACGTTGCCAAACCCCAGCCTAATCTGCTTAAGAAGCATTGAACCCAGCATCCCAATTGCAATAATGGCTAGGACATCTTGCAACGGGAATAAAAGAATGCTTGCGATTATAACAGCAGTATCAATATGCAGCTTTCCTCCCTGCGGTAGTTGTATATCAAGCAGCCTGCTTAGAGCAACAGCAATACCAAACAGCAGCGTGCTAAGCCAATGCACAGCTATCAGCTTAGGCAAAAACATCCCAAAGATAATTAAGCCAAATAGTATGCTTATTATTTGCAGTAATATAACCCTAAACTGTCTCTTCAATTGCAATTCTTAACTGTTTCTCCTCTTCAAGCCTTTCGTTATTCTCAAGCGAGATATTTAAGGTCTTTATGAAGGCCTTTACAACTTTTGGATCAAACTGCCTACCGCTGCAAGCAATTAGCTCTTTTGCGGCATCTTCCACACTCATTGCTGGCCGATAAGAGCGAGTTGATGTCATGGCATCAAAGCTATCTGCAACAGTCATTATCCGTGCTAAAAGCGGTATATCATCGCCTGATAAGCCTTGTGCATAACCTGCGCCGTTTAAGTGCTCGTGGTGGCAGTAGACAGCTGGAACTGCCTCTTTTAGAAAGTCGATGTCCCCAATAATTTGAGCACCGATTCTTGGATGAGCTTGAATTTTTCGATACTCCTCGTTAGTAAGCCTTCCAGGCTTATTCAAAACCTTGCGGGCAATTCCAACTTTTCCTATATCATGAAGCAAGGCGGCATAGCGTAGTATTTCGCTTTTTTCAGCAGGCAACTTAAGTTCCTTTGCTATCGCCTCTGCATATTCTGCAACACGCTCTGAGTGGCCCCGTGTATAGGGATCTTTAGCCTCAAGGGCCTGGACTAGGGCGCTTACTGTGTCAATATAAGCACCCCTTAGCTTCATGTAAACACTAAATGTCTGCCGTGCGATGAGAAGAGGGATGATAAGTAGGATTATGCTGATTGGCCCGGATGAGGCATAGATTTGCGCCAAAATAAAGCCAAGTATTCCTAAAGCAAAATAGTTTGGTGTAAGCCATTGAAAGTCATATCGCCAGGTGTTGATTGCGGATTCACCATAAAGAAGGGCCACGGCCAAGGCAATCAGTGCGGTGTTTATAATAAAGAAAGCTGCACAAGAAAGAACAAGCGGAATAATTATATAAGGAAAAGCAGATGAAGCTGCATTTCCAACCACTCCCCCAGTTAGGATATATGTATGGCCAGTTATAAATGCTGAAATTATGTAATTACATGCACTAAATAAGGTCTTATACCAGGGAATTTTTCTCCTGATATCGCTCACATTAAAAACAGTTATAGTGCAGGCTATTGCTGTCGCTAGAGGTCCAAATAAGATAATCGCGGCAAAGATGATAGCAAAACTTACGGTAATAAAAGCTTTTTTAGGAAGCTGGATAGCAAATGAATCTGCAACAAAAATAAGCAACGCAAAGAATGCGACTTCCATCCAAGGCAATTTGGGTTTAGCAAGCAAGCTAAACACCAGAACTGCAAATGCCGCAAGATACGCGCTATAGAAAAATAATTTCGCTCTCGTTGAAATGCTCTTCACAGCGTTAAAGATACGGGACCGACACCAAAACCAATCTTAATCTTACTATCCTAACCTACCACCTGCACCGCCAGCTAGAATTAGGGTTGCGAGTGCGGCAAGAATCATTAAGATGCGAGCCTTCATTGAAAGAGACCTCCTCTTATGGTTCTCTTTCCAATTCCGCTAGTTACTGGAAAGGTTGCCGCTCCGCTTAACTAAATTAAAATCAGTAAATGTAAAACCGTCCAGTGGTTTTGATGCCGATCCCAAGAGACTTAAGTTATCAATAACCCTAGGCGCCTATTTAGGGCACTTAAAACAGCTCTTACAATAGCCTTGCTTTCATCCTCTTTAACAACAGAACTGCCAACAAAGCTTTCTTCACCGCTTGAATTAACCATGGCAACCAACACAGTAACCGCCATCTGCCCGCCTAACTTTACTGCCGTAATATCTTCAAGCGCTAAGCTATAAGACTGTAGCATGATTTTTTCAACGGCTCTTAAAGTAGCTGAAGCAACCAGCCTTAACCTACCAACCCTGGAATTTGGTCCCTCCTCAATCCCATCATATTCTTGTCCTTTGTAAGATAGAACAACTCTTACCCTTGCATTTCTATCAAGGGATTCGTATCCAATTGAGACTAGCTTTGGCCTAGCCCTGTTAATTCTTACATCATGGGAATTGATTCGGGCTATGCTTATTTTGCGGTGATCTATAGGAAGACCATACCTGGCCATAAGTAGGGATTCTATATCTCGCGAAAGCTGTTTTGGACCTTTTGAGGAGCTTGCAAGAATATGAATCTCTTCAATGTTTTTATCAGGGCCAGCTACAATACGCGCTGCCTTTATGCCTTCAACTTGGCAGAGTGTGTTTTCGATCTCATCAACGGAAAAGCTTTCGATCATAGCTTGCTAAATCCTTCTCTACTACATCCTAAGCAAATTCAAGTTTAAGAACCCTATAACAATTGCTGCTGCATCATAAAGCCATCCTAAGGCAATCAATAGAATCAGCCATAAGCCGCCAATGGCACTGAGACAAAGTTCTAAATACGCTTTCCGCTTTATATTATCCACTTAATTGCTTTATTACTCAACCATTCTTTTTTTGCAACCTGAAAAATTTTCCTGTAAAGGATATCCCGTTTAAGGGATGACATTTAAGCTTTTCCATAGATTGGCTCTATTAAGCCATAATTATTATCTTTTCTCTTGTAGACAACATTTACTTCTTCGGTTTCAGCATTGGTAAAGACAAAGAAGTCGTGTCCTAAAAGCTCCATTTGCATTGTTGCTTCCTCAGGCGCCATTGGCTTTACTTCTACTCTTTTAACCTTTACAATGCGAGGTCCCTTCTCCTCTTCTTCAGCAACCTCAGGCAGTCTAGATTTTGCAAGCTCACCAAGACCTGTTACATTTTTCGAAGTCTTATACACCTTACCCTTAAACCGCTTGATTTGCCTTTCAAGCTTGTCGACTACCATATCTATTGATGCATACATATCGCTTGAAGATTCTTTAGCCCTTAAGATAGGACCTTTTGTAAAGACAGTTACCTCCACCGTCTTTGAATTTACGATGCTGCGATTTTTCTCGTCGGTGAACTCGATCTCGATTTTCATTATCTTGCCGAAATACCTCGAGATTTTTCCGATCTTTTCTGCGGCGTATGCACGTAATGCGTCTGTTACTTCCACATGCCTGCCTTTTACAATCATTTCCATTTGATACACCTCTACTAACTATTACTGATTAGACAAACTTTTCTTTTTTTAACTATTTTTTAACTATTATAGACGACCTGATACCGTTTGATGAGACCGTGCTTAAAATTTGTGGGCTTGCACTCTTAGGACTAAAGCTTTTAGAATTCAGGTTTTTTAAACTAGTTTACCGCAAACCTAAATTTATGTATCCCCCTCTATCCCGGCGCTCTCACCCACCGATCCTTACACCTGAAAATTGCACGTAAGCCTGGCTGAGGTTGCCAAAGCTATTTCGCCTATCTCCCATCTCTGGCCCCCGGTCAATTGTTGCGGCAATCGCGCCAAAATAAAACCCCATGTATTTCTATATATACATGGGGTAAAATGTTCTGCAGCTTAGCTAAGACTAAACAATTTTTTGGACATTAGCGGCCTGCGGACCGCGGTCCCCCTCGACGATTTCAAAAAAAACTTTTTGTCCTTCATTTAGCGTTTTAAAACCGTCTTCCTGAATGGCAGAAAAGTGCACAAATACGTCATCTCCGCCTTCTCGCTCAATAAATCCGTATCCCTTTTCTGCACTAAACCATTTGACCGTTCCCTGAAGCACGTGCACCTCCTATAAACCCCAAGCCAACAACTTACCACTTTAATACCGCATTGGCTTGTTTAAAACAGCGTTACGGCGGTATTTATAGGTAATTCATACCATTTACCTGATACATTGAACAGGCAAAAATTCCCAACTCTATACGTTCTATAACCCTCAACACCACTGTTTCCCCACGTAGAAGCATATAAGCGGCAATTTAATAATTTTTTATCAAATATTTTTCTAACTTTTAACTCAGCCAGGAATACAGCTGTAGCATACAGATGGTAAGAAGCATAGATTGTGGTATAATTAGCGGTTGTCTTATTTATAATTGAGTTACAATTAATCGGTGAATTTCTAGTGCAATAGCAATACCTAAAGCACAGGAATTTTACAATTCAAAACAACAAACAACAGGTAAATCCAAAATCTCTGAAGTAATAAATGGAGGGGCTATGCAGGAAATCCTTAAGGGTCTCCTTGATTTGCTATTCCCACCAAGATGCAGAATCTGCAATAAAGCTTGCAGCGAAGCTATTTGCCCAGAATGCATAGATAGTTTTCCGCGCGTCAATGGCAGTATTTGCACAAAATGTGGCAAACCTTGCCATAGAGAGGTCAACACATGCCGGGAATGTGCTGGTAAGAATATTTACTTCTTACTGGCTAGATCAGCTGGTGATTACTCTGGAAATCTAAAGGAAGCTATTCATCAGCTTAAGTTTAGAAACGGCAAAAAACTTGCACCGTATCTTGCAAGGTTTGCAGCCCCCTACATAGTTGATTTTATAGACGGCATAGATTGCATAACGTTTGTCCCGCTAACCAAATATAAGGAAGCTAAGCGTGGCTATAACCAATCAAAGCTCATTGCAGAAGAAATATCCAAAATTTTTAATAAACCGATCTGCGACAACCTGATAAAAATCAAGAATATTCCAGAGCAGAATAAGCTTGGTCTTGCTGAGCGGCCTAAAAACGTCAAAGGTGCGTTTGGGATTAAATCTCCAATTACAGGAAACATGCTTCTAATTGATGATGTTTTTACAACAGGAAGTACAGTAAACGAGTGCGCTAGAATATTAAAGAAAAATGGCGCGCAGAATGTATTTGTGTTAACAATTGCCAGAACAGTTCCTACTGGCAGATAAATACATCTTAACGCTGGCTTTGCTCTATTGTTGGCTATCAAAATTGCAGGTAAAATAATTTATAGGCTTCCGTTTAGGTCTGTGGTTGCCCCGGATTGCGATATTTACCGATTGCAATATTTATCGCGCCGGGTAGTCCATGCCAGGTGCAGGCGAAAGGATCCACGTAAGGCAGCGGATTCAACTTTTCTTCTTAATATCCGCTATGCTGAGCATGGTGCATCTTAGGAGTAAGACCTGCCGCCTTAAGAGCGCTGTGCTTTTAAAGGCGAGAGGGGCAGTAGTGGCCAAGAAGAGCTGCGAGACCTCCAGCAGGCGAGTGTGGGGTCAAAGACCAGGTCAGCTAAACGGAAGCCGTTTTACATAACCAACCTCAAAACATATTGCCATACTGGGATTGTAATCAAGCTGATAAGAGTTGTAGCTACTATTGCAGCAGGTAAAAAATCCGTATCCAACCCGTATTTCAGACCAATTATAGCTGTAATCATAGCTGTTGGCATGGATGCCTCAAGTGTGGTTATACCAAGTTCAATACTTCCCATGCCTATTATGCTAGCGCCAAGAAAAGCTAAAAGTGGAGATAAAACCAACTTAATTGTCCCCGCCAGCCCAATTACAGCTTTATGTTTTCCTATATCAGTTAGCTCCAGCGACAAACCAATTGAAAACATGATGAGCGGGATGGTAGCATTCGCCAAGAAATTAATTGAACTGGAAAGAAAACCTGGTAAGTCAAGCCCTTTAAGTAAAAGAGCAGCAAACAAACCTAAAAGTGGCGGAAAAGTTACCACCTCTTTAATAATTTTTATTTTATCGGCGCCTTTTCCATATTTTCCAGCAACAAACAATCCAATGGTAAACATGAAAACAACTGTACCAAAAAGGTCATAAAAGATTGCTTTCACCAAATTTTGGATGCCAAAAAGCTGCAGCGTGATAGGATATCCAAGATAGCCCGTGTTACCTAAAGACGCTGCAATAAGAAGAGCCCCAAAAGTCGGTTTGCTTAACTTCATAAAACGTCCAAAAACTAATGCCAGTATTAGGCAAGCCGTCATAACGATGTAGCCAAGCAAAGGAATCTTAAGGAGAGACAATGAGACATGCGATTCAGCGACAGCGCGAAAAATAAGTGCCGGCATTGTTAAGTAAATAATTATGTCGTTTAGGATTGCAGCATGTTCCTTCTTGAGAAGACCAGCTCTTTTGCTAAAGAACCCAATGGAAATGAGTATTAGGATTGATAGTATGATACTAACCAGTTCCCTTATCTAAATCCCATCCTCAACTAAACAATTTTGCAATTGAATCTTTATAAGGAGGTCTTAAAATACCTTTATCAGTAATAATTGCTGTTATAAGTCGGTTAGGTGTAACATCAAACGCAGGGTTTGCAACCTTGACACCGTCGGATGCAATTTTTACACCCGCAAAATTGATTATCTCCTCAGGCGATCTCTCCTCAATTGGAATTTTGCTGCCGTCGCTTATCGACATATCAATAGTTGATATTGGTGCAGCAACATAAAATGGAATTCCATGCTCTTTTGCAAGAACAGCAACGGAATAGGTTCCTATCTTATTGGCAATGTCACCATTTGCTGCTATCCTGTCAGACCCCACAATTACCTTGCTTATTTTTCCTTTGCTCATGAAATAGCCAACCATGTTATCACAGATTAGCGTTACTGGAATATTGTCCTTCATCAACTCCCAGGTAGTAAGTCTAGCCCCTTGAAGAAGCGGCCTGGTTTCACCAATATATACATGGATTTTCTTCCCCTGTTCGTGAGCCGCACGAACTACAGCCAATGCGGTACCGTAACTTACGGTCGCAAGGGCACCTGCATTTCAGTGATGCAGGATGCTATCGCCATCTTCTATCAGCTCAGCACCATAGCTTCCCATTAGCTGGCTCATGGAAAGCTCCTCGTTTGCTATTTGATCGGCCTCCTCCTTCAAGATACGCTTTAATCGGCTTACAGAAAGGTATGAGTTTGCTTTAGCCTTAGCCATCATCCTGTTAAGAGCCCAGAATAAGTTTACGGCTGTGGGTCTGGTCGAGCCAAGAATCTCAGCTGCTTTTGCCATCTCATCTAAGAATTCCTGAGTACTAGTGGCCTTTGACTGCTGTGCAGCAAGAGCTAGGCCATATGCAGCAGCAACACCAATAGCTGGTGCTCCCCTTACGCCTAGCTTTTTAATAGCCTCAGCAATCTTTAGATAATCAGTTGTTTCAATATAAACCTCTTGCAAAGGCAGCAAGGTTTGATCTATTAAAACAACCTTACCGTTCTTCCACTCAATAGTCCTCATAACTACGTCCCCATCTCCCAGGAGTGTAAGTACTTCTCTTGCTCTTTCGTAAGCTTATCAATCCTCACGCCCATTGAATCAAGCTTTAAGCTTGCAATTCTGCTATCAATATCCTTTGGTACCGGATAGACAATGTTTTCAAGCTCTTTGGCTTTTGCAATAAGATATTCGACAGATAACGCTTGGTTTGCAAAGCTCATATCCATAACGCTTGCTGGGTGCCCCTCAGCAGCAGCAAGATTGATCAAACGGCCTTCTCCAAGTAGATATATGCGTCTTCCATCCTTGGTTAGAAACTCCTCAACAAAATCACGAACCGGCCTTCGTGACTCCGACATAGCTTCCAGAGCAGGTATATTTATCTCAACATTAAAGTGACCGCTATTACATATGATAGCGCCATCCTTCATCACTTTAAAATGCCTTTCATTGATGATATTGATATCGCCTGTTACTGTAACCCATATATCGGCAATCATGGCTGCTTCAACCGAAGGCATAACTCGATAGCCATCCATAACAGCTTCAAGTGCACGCAATGGGTCAATCTCAGTAATTACAACATTGGAGCCCATGCCTTTAGCGCGCATGGCAACACCTCTTCCACACCAACCATAACCAGAGACTACAAACGTCTTGCCAGCCAAAAGAATATTGGTTGCTCTTAATATTCCGTCAATTGTGCTCTGGCCGGTCCCATAACGGTTATCAAAGAAGTGCTTTGTCTGCGCATCATTTACAGCCACAATTGGGTATTTAAGAACACCTTGCTCAGCCATGCTTCTTAACCTAATAACTCCAGTTGTTGTTTCCTCAGTACCGCCTATAACCTCGCTAATTTGATCGGCTCTTTCGGAATGAAGAGTTGATATTAAGTCGGCGCCATCATCCATCGTTATCTGCGGATGATGGTCCAGAACAGCATATATATGCTTATAATAGGTACTTTCGTCTTCTCCCTTTATTGCAAAGACCGGTATGCCATAATCCTTAACCAGCGATGCAGCCACGTCATCCTGTGTGCTTAGTGGGTTTGATGCGCAAAGAGCTACATCCGCACCGCCCGCTTTTAAGGTCCGCATTAAATTAGCTGTCTCAGAGGTAACATGAAGGCACGCCCCAATTCTAATCCCTTTAAGCGGTTTTTCTTTCTCAAAACGCTCTCTAATAAGCCTTAAGACAGGCATGTCTTTATCAGCCCACTCTATTCTCTTCTTGCCGCTCTCGCTAGACCTAAGGTCTTTTACATCATAATCCATCTAATCAGCTCCTTTATGGCTTAAATAATCAGCTCCTTTATGGCTTAAAAACCCTATAATCAGCTTAATTAATTTATCAGAGGCTTTTTCAGCTTCTTTTAATACCTCTTCGTGGCTAATGTTGCACCCTTTGTCTGGAACGTTTGTAACAACAGCAAGGCCAAGCACACGGATTCCTAAATATCTTGCCATGATAACTTCGGGAACTGTTGACATACCTACCAAATCAGCAATCGAGGATAAAAACCTTAGCTCAGCCGGTGTCTCATAGGTAGGCCCCAACACAGAGACATACACGCCTTTTTTAAGATTGATACCCTGCTGCCTAGCCACAGCCTGCGCGATTTCACGGAGTTCTTTATCATAGGCTCCGCACATGTCTAAAAATCTAGGGCCAAGCTCCTCATCATTTGGTCCAACAAGCGGGTTTGTGCCCATCAGGTTGATATGATCTGTTATCTCCACTATATCACCAGCTCGAAGGTCAGCCCGAAGACCGCCTGCCGCACATGTTACTATCAGCTTTTTCACTCCCAAACCTTTCAAAATCCTTATGGGGAAAGTTACACCAGCCGATGTATAGCCCTCATAGTAATGAAAGCGGCCCTGCATAATAGCAACGCTCTTGCCGGCAAGACTGCCAAGAACAAGGTTGCCTGCATGGCCTGGAACCATTGACTTTGGAAAGTGGGGTATCTCGCTATACGGAAGCACTTCGGCTTGCTGCACGCCTTCAACCAGTTTGCCAAGCCCTGAGCCAAGAATTATTCCAATATCAAACTCGCCCACAATCCGATCTTTAATAAACTTTATAGCATCCTTTGTATTTTGCCTAACCTGCTCGATTATATCCATCTTTTTTGAGGGGACCTCCTGGTGCTGTATGCTGTGCGCCATATTCCAGCGCCTTGTGCTATGTCCTCTACTTCTTGGTTATTTTACTGCAATGATCTTACTGCAATGCTTTATATTATCACAAAATACCTAATCTAAGCTTCTCCTATTCCGAACCTTGACCTTACCATCTGCCAAACCAGCAAAACTTCACTTGCCCTAAGCGCCACAAGTGATAATGCATAAACAATAATTCCTGCTAAAATAGCTAGACCAACAACCACTAGCTCATCAAACTTTGTCCCAGATGAATATACGCCAATTAGCAAGCCTTTCACATACCAAATAGCCGCACCCATTACAACCGCAGAAAAAGCAATCTTTAGAAGACTTCCAGCCAGTTGGACCTCATCCAACCCTTGTAAGCGCTTCCTTAGAGACAAGAAAAGCACGGCAACCATTAAAGTTACTGCAAACACGTAGCCAAGTGCCAGCCCTACATGCGAAAAAGATCTAATTAAAAGAACATCAAAGCCAATTAGAACTATAACAAACGCAATCGATGCTTTAAGTGGAGTCATCCCATCTTTTAGTGCATAAAACGACCTAACAAGAAACGTGCTAAGCCCCATGGCTAAAAGACCAAACGAATAGGCAGCTAGTGCCGAGGACGTAGCCACTGTTGCAGTCCTGTCAAATGCACCGTGCTCAAAGAGCAACCCCACTATCGGCATACTCAGCATAAAAAACCCTACTGTGGCAGGTACCGTTATAAGGGAAATAATCCTTATCCCAATTGAGACAGTACTTCGCAGCAAATCGACGTCTCCTTTTGCAGCCTGTTGCGACAGCGTCGGAAATAAGACTATGGCAATTGCAGCAATAAAGGTACCGACAGGCAAACTTGCCACTTTATAAGCATAATTTAGATAAGAAATACTGCCTTCGTTAAGGAAAGATGCTATCCATTTATCAATAAATGTATTGGACTGGCTGGCAGCCAACGCAATAAGTACCGGGAAAAACAGCTTAGCTACTCCAGTAAAGCTCTTATGCCTTAAATCCAATACAGGGCGATACGGGAGGCGTCTTTTCACAAAGGCAGGAAGCTGTATTAGAACCTGGCCTGCTGCGCCAAAGAGAAGACCAAGCGCAGCACCATAAATGCCCATACTCTTGGCAAACACTAGAATTGAGATAACTAGCAAGGCATTTTGAGTAAGTGAGACCAAGCTAGGGGTTGAGAAATGGTTGTAGGAGTTAAGGACCCCAGTCATCAGCCCGGATATCCCTAAAAGTATCAAAGCTGGCGCCATTAGCCTTAAAAGATTTGATCCTAAGCTAAGCTGATTGTAAGATTTAGCAAAGCCAGGCGCTGCTAAGAATATCACCTGTGGCGCAAAAATGACTAAGGCAGCTGCAACAAAGCCAAAGACAATTAACAATAGGTTAAATACACTATAAGCTAAGTGCCAAGCTTCCTTTTCCTTATCATTTGCTAGAAAGCCGGTAAAAATCGGGATAAACGATGCGCTTAAAGCACCTGCAACAATTAAGCTATAAAGGGTGTTTGGAATTGTAAAAGCAACCAAAAAAGCATCGGTTTGAGCAGATGCTCCAAATTTGTTAGCAATGACCATCTCCCGGATAAAACCAAATATCCGACCAAAAAAGTTTGCAGCAGCAACTATTATAGCTGAGGCAGCAAGCGCCCTTCCTTTAATCAAACTCTAACTCCTTGAGCTAAATCTCTCCCGCCAAACATAAAAAATAAATTTTGGGAGAGCTAGCATTCTTTTAAATCTGGTTGGTTGTTGAATAAATCGGTAAAGCCACTCAAGACCAGCCTGCCTTACCCAAACCGGAGCGCGTTTTACCTCGCCAGCAATTACATCAAAGCTTCCTCCAACACCAAGGCAAGCCGGCACACCTAAATATCTTAGGTATTTTGCTATCCATTTTTCTTGCTTCCCCATACCTAGACCAACAAGCAAAATATCAGGCTTAGTATCCCTTATCTTATCAACAATTCTCTTTTCGTCTTGCCAAGAGAAATATCCGCTATGCACACCAGCAATCTGCAAGCCAGGATAACGCTCAATCAGCTTTGCTGCAGCTTTTTTAGCTACACCTTCAGCCGAGCCGATCATGAATATACGATATCCCTTATCAACTGCTCTTCTTGCCAACTCGTCTATCAAATCAATACCAGGAACCCTTGCCTTGACCCTTCCGGCCCAAGCTATACCTACACTGTCAGGGATTAGCAAATCTGCCTTCATTAAAACCGATCTAAAAGCCGGATCATTTTTAGCCATCACCATCATCTCGGCATTTAGGGTAACAATAAGCCTTGGTTTTTCTTCCTCTATATACCGCTCAATAATCTCAGCAGCCTCATCCATTTCAAGCGCATCAAATCTTATGCCAAGAACTCGTCTTTCATTTAGCAGCTGCTTTGCTAGATTAGCGTTAAGCCTTGCCCTTAGCCGTAAACTATCTACGGGATAATTTAGGTTTTTATCCAGACTAAGTAGCTCCTTTACTCTTAAGACAATCTCTCCATTCTTAACATCCTTGCACTGTAGCGGATTTAAAACTCCTACCGAAGCAGAAAGCTCCTCTACCTTTGGGTCATAAGCAATAGGCACGAAAGGTATACCCTGAATTGCCGCAAAAATATTAGAATGAAGCCTCATGCCAACTAAAACGTCAAGCTCACCCACAACCCCAAGGGCTTCAGAAGGTAGATCAATATTATCAATAATTACCGCTTTTTCCTTCATCTTTCTGGTTATTTGCTCAGCTACAGAGTAATCTCGCTCCGCATGAAATGGGATAAATGTTACTGTTGCTCCAAGGTTGCCTGCAATTTCATCAGCCGTTTGAGCAATATGGCTGAAGTCGATATCAGGCCAGGCTCTTAACGCAAAGCCTACAATAGGCCTCTTCAGTTTACTTAGCTTTGATGCTCTTGCAGGTTTTAGTAAAAAAGCAGGGTCAGCGGTTACGATGACATCTCGCTTGACTCCGATTTTTTCTAGCTCTCTCTTTGATCTCTCGTCACGAACTGTTATTAAGTCACAGCCAGATACTGCTAGTTTTACCAAAAACCGCCCTAACGATCGCTTTATTGGTCCAACTCCTTGGCCATAAATCATTATTGGTACACGTCTTACCCTAGCTAGCAGCAAAAGAGCACAGTAATACATAAGGCTTTTCATGCTGGTTGTGTCCTGAAGAAGACCGCCTCCACCGCTTATAAAAAGGTCTGTTTTCTTAAGAGCTCGAAAAATTGATCGGATTGACCTTGGGATGGCTTTTACGGCATACCTCTCTTCGGTTTCTCGAGGACAGGCCGATGCTACCGTGATTTCAGCATTTGAAATCTCAGCTGTTAATGATGTGATCATGGCCGAAAGAATAGCCTCATCGCCTGTATTTCTAAAACCATAATATCCTGAGATAAGAATTCTCTTCATTGCTCCTTTTCACCGTTTTGCCGCTCTTCCCCGTCCTCCGTCTCCGGTCCACTTTTCACCCCCACCCTGTCCCTCCCCCCTCAAGGGGGAGGGTATTTGGTTTAGCTCCCCCTCAAGGGGGAGGGTATTTGGCTGTTCCCCTCCCTTGAGGGGAGGGCAGTATATAGATTTCATTCTTCTGCCCCTCCCCCTTGCGGGGGAGGGTGTATAGGGTGGGGGCCAATCCCTCTATAATTCCCCTCCCTTGAGGGGAGGGGCTAGGGGAGGGTGAGACGGTCTCCTGTCACCCGTCCGCTCTTTAGCCCGCTTCCGGTCTCTGGACCCTATCTTTTGCCCGTCCCCTGTCTCCGGCCTCCGGTCTCCCGTCTTTTATAGCGGCGGTCAGCGGTCAGCGGTCGTTCTTTTCATAGACACATCCATTTTATCAGAATTAAATCAATACTGCCCGAATTATCGATCCCTTTCCTGAGTAATAGACTCTACTAAAGTTTATGGCCTGCTTGACGATATTACCTGCTAGACATTAAGATTTCAGGCCCATTTCAGGCCAGGCCAGCAATTTAAGCCAGTCCAATTTCAAGCCGCTGGCCTATCAAAATAAGAGGACGATGCCTCATGAGAAATAAGGCTCGCTTCGCAGCAGTAGCTGTCGCACTTCTAATCGCACTTTTTCTGTTTACCACAGAGGCCTTCGCAATAACATTAAGCACAGACGAGCAATATATGCTAATGCTTTTAAACCAAGAAAGAAAAGCAAACGGACTTGGCTTGCTTGAGGTTGATCCAAAGCTAGTGGTTATGGCAAGAGCCTATAGTAAAGAGATGATTGATAACAACTTTTTTAGCCATAAATCACCTGTCTCAGGCAATCTGCTTGATAGAGTCGTAAAGGCCGGTATTCCCGACGGATGGTTGCTTGCTGGCGAAAATCTTGCTGGTGCTCCCTCTGTGGAGATGGCTTTCACCGGCCTGATGAATAGCTCATCTCACAAAGAGAATATGCTTGATTCAAGATATACGCATGTTGGAATTGGTGTGATGGATGGGGGCCCCTACGGTAAAATATTCGTTCAAGAATTTATTGCTTATCCAAAGAACAATTTTTATGCTCTAAGTGCTATTGATGATGCTTTGCTTATTGCTGTAAACGGGAAACCAGTAAATTCCGGCCAATCAGCCTTCATCTATCAGGGACGTGTCTTTATCCCGGCCGAGCAGTTAGGCGAAATTCTTGAAGTAAATGTTGAGATAGACAACGATAATGAGAAAGTAAACATGATTAGCTCAAGCAGGAATATTGCTTTTACTATTGGCGATAATACTGCTACTGTGGATGGCGAAGAAGCTGCGTTTGATGTAGCACCGATGCTCGAAAACGGCAAGGTATTTATCCCGCTAAGATTTGTCGCTGAGAGCTTTGGCGCAGAAGTTAAATGGGATAGTGAGTTTAGGGTTGTTGATATATCAATAGGCAGAAACTAAAAGCTATTTATCAAAAAACGCTCTCTTTATAACTGTGACGGCCTCTGCCCTAGTCATAGCCCTCTCGGGTATAAAGTAATTACCTGTATAGCCATTTATTATCCCTGCATTGCGGGCCGACATGATATAAACATAGGCCCAATAACTAATTGTAACATCCTTAAAGGGACTTCCTGAATAATCAATATCGAACGCCCCTGCATTAAAGAGAATAGTTGCCATTTCAGCCCTCTTGATAGCATTTTCAGGGCGGAAAACCAGCTCGCCGTAGCTATCTAGATAACCTCCTACTATTTTGTATTCAAACGCACCTTCTACATATGACCAAGCCCAGTAGTTAATATCAACATCTCTAAAGTAGCCAACATAGAAAGGCTTTCTAGGCAGGTTCTTTGCCTCCATTATCATCTTCACAAACTGCGCCCTTTTAACCGGCTCGTTTGGCCTAAAAGAACCATCACCAAACCCAGAGACGATATTCCGCTTTGCCATATCCTCGATAGCTTCAAATGCCCAAAAAGACGGCTCAACATCAGTAAAAGTCTGCCTATAGCAAGTCACCTGAGCAGAGCTAAAGTTTCCGTTTCTGTTGTATGCAACAGCCTTGATGACATTCTTTCCCGCAAGCCTGCTGGCATCTATATCAACCTGGTAAGGAGCCGAATTAACTGAGGCAATCCTCTCCCCATTTAGGTAAAAATCAACGAAAGCAATCCCGCTTTCAGGGTCTGACACGGCCGCAACTGCAGTTAAACTAGTACCGTAAATCTTTGCTCCGTTAGCTGGGGATACGATAGTTACATAAGGAGGGGTGTTGTCTGAGACAAAATCAACTGCGCGAGAGGCATTTATGCGGCCATAGCCGTAATACTTATCCCAGCCTGAAGCCCCAAGGTCATCAGCGCTAGCATAAAGGATTGCCTCAACCCTCTCGCGAGATAGGTTGGGATTGATTGAGAGAATCAGCGCAGCTAGACCGCTTACAAAGCCCGCTGCCATTGAAGTCCCGCTGTATGTACCATAAGATTTTCCGCTAACAGATGGAGGAACTGTTGATATAATTGCTGACCCAGGGGCAACAAGGTCAATGTACGAGCCAAAATTAGACTTATGCATCCACACATCTCTGCTATCGGCTGCCCCTATGCCTATAACCCCATCATTTGCTGCTGGATAACTAGGGATAGAATCTCCATTATTGCCGGCAGCAGCAACAACAATAACACCTTTACCTATTGCATATTTCACGGCATCAGCAAGAGTGTTGGATTGCTCTGGTCCAGCCAGGCTTAAGTTAATAATTCTAGCTCCGTTATCAGCTGCCCAAATTATCCCTCGCGCTATATCAGCATCCTCGCCTGCACCTGAGTCATTCAGCACCTTAACCGGCATAATTTTAACAGCAGGAGCTATACCGGCAATACCTAAATTATTGTTTATTACTGCGCCAATAATTCCAATCAGATGAGTTCCGTGCCCGCCTCCATCGCCTATATTATCATCAGTTCTCTGACGCCCCAATGCATCGGTATAAAAATGCTTTCCTAAAACACGAGTCGGATCGTTTGGATCCATAGCAAAGATGCCTTGCAGGTCCTCATGATTTAAATCAACGCCCGTATCAAGTACGGCAACCTTAATAGGACTTAGCTTGGATAAATTAACGCTGCCTATTCCTACTTTTTCCCAGGCAGACTCCATGCCTATTTTAGAAAGCCCCCACTGGCCGGAATAAAGCGGATCATTTGGATAAAATGCTGCAGCTCTTCGCGTATAATTTGGCTCGGCATAATCCACAAGGCCGCTTGCTCTATATAAAGCAAGCACCTCATCAAGATTGCTGCCCTCCTTTAGATTAACCCGCACAACTCCGAGCTTGTTGATTGATGAAGCGGGCGTTCCTTCAACCTTTTGATGAAGGGGTTTTAATGCATCAGGGCTTATCCCTGGCTTTGGGCGCACAAGAATCTGCTTAACGTTGATCGGACTTATTGCTTGAGTACTAAAGAAGTTACGCCCTTGGTTTGGTTCTTTTGACAATGCAGTTACAGGCACCTGGCTGGCAAGCATGATAACTGCAACTATTGCTGCTAGTAATCCACTTTTTCGAAGTAAGGGCATCAATTAACCACCTAGTCTGCTTACATGCCAAAATCTAGCCAACGATTAGTAATTTTATCATAATCACCTGAAAATTACCTTAAAACTATCTTTTTGTCGTCGTCCGGTTGGTTTGATAAACTATAGCTATGAGACAGACCGGCAAACCAAAAATCATTCTTTTATCAATTCTACTTTCTAGCATCGCAGTTGCCATTATTGCCTTGCCATCCTACGCTTTTGAGAAAAAAACTTTCTCTGATATTCCAAAAGGATACTGGGCTGAAAAGCAAGTTCTCTCCCTTGCCAACCACGGAATAATAAGCGGAGGGGTAGACGGTAGATTTAGGCCGACCGATGGTCTGCGTCGAGCCGAGCTAGCAAAGCTTTTAACAAGCGCCTTTATGCTTGCAAGTAGCTCAAGCGCGCTTAGGTTCACAGACGTTCCGGAAAATCACTGGGCGTCCTCCTTTATATCAACAGTTGTATCCCGAGACCTAATGAAGGGCTTTCCAGATAACACATTTAGGGCTGAAGACACAACCACCAGGTCTCAAGTAGCCACAATTCTAGTTAAACTTAAGGGTTATTCTATTCCCGACACCAACACAATCACCAGCACTTTTATAGACGTTCAAAAAGACCACTGGGCTTTTCCCTACATCGAAGTTGCAGCTAGAAATAATCTTTTAAGTGGATATCCAGGCGGCATTTTTAAACCTGATGTGCCCATTACAAGAGCCGAGGCAGCAGCCCTTATCTACCGTGCCCTAATAGGGAAAGATTATCTGAGAGAATCCTCAACCGTAAACCAAATTACCTATGAGCGATATCGTCGTTTTACCGATCTAGGGCCGCTTAACATAAATGTGCTTAAAGTCCCAAAATCAGCGCCAGTCTCCATGAGGCTTGCTCTAGCAAAAGACAAGGTCCTTGGCACAGAGCGACTTAGCTCTATCGCTCGGCGAAAAGGCGCTTTAGCTGCAGTCAATGCTGATTTCTACTCAACCAAAACCGGAGAATGCAGCGGGATCATGGTTGATGGCCAAATAATATCCTCCCCTATTAATAGCCGCTCTTATTTTGGTTTTCTTCCTGATAAGACAGCATTTATCGATAGGGTCTCCATGAACGCTTTAGTTACAGCATCAACTGGAAGAAGCGGTATTATCTCGTGGATAAATAAATCCCGTGACAGTTTTTCAGACACCATTGTTGCCTACACCCCCATTTACGGGTCATCTACCAATACAAACGACAGTGGAACAGAGGTTGTTATAAAATTAGTCGGCGGCGGGCCTTTGATGCCAAACAATGCTTACATAGGAACTGTAACCGATATTTTATACAACTCTGGCGATGCAACCATCCCCCCAGATGGCATTGTGCTTTCCGGTATTGGGTCAGGCAAAACATTTCTTGCTTCAAATATAAAGCTTGGCGATACAGTTAGAATCGATGTATCTCTCCAGCCGAACTGGCAAAACGGCGCAAGTGCAGTTGGTGGAGGGCCAAGACTTGTGCGAGACGGTGAAGCTCGCGTTGAGAGTGAGGGTAATTTTAGCTCCATTAGCGGCCGCCATCCAAGAACCGGAATAGGCATAGACGGGGACGGTAATCTTGTTATTGTTGTGGTTGATGGCGATGCTAGTTTCTTTAGCACAGGAATGACTCTATCTGAGCTTGCTAACGAGCTAAAAAATAGGGGCGCAATTAATGCCATGAATCTTGATGGTGGTGGATCGTCAGCCCTTTTCTTTAATGGATCCATCTGCAGTAATCCAAACGGTGGGGCTGGAGAGCGTGCAATCGCAAACGCCATTTTGTTCGTACCAAACTAAGTCAGGGTCCAGGGTCCCTGACTATCATTAATTACTTGCTTTAAACACAACCTTTGCTGCTTCTGCCCTGCTCACGGAATTAAGCGGCCTGTAGGTGCCATCCGGGTAACCCGAGATAATGCCTGAGTTTTTAGCAGTCATAATAAAAGCGTATCCCCAGAAACCCTGGTGAACATCCGTAAATGGGACTCCTGATAAATTTTCTGAAAGATTGAGCGCCTTTACAACAATCTTTGCCGCTTCTGCCCTATTTATTAGCTTATCTGGTTTAAAATTACCGCTGGAATCTCCATCAACCAATCCAATACGTTTTGCAGCCTCAACATAGGGCCAAGCCCAATGCTTATCCCCAACATCTGGGAAAAGGCCGCCATAAGTGGTCGCTGTCTCAACCTTAGATGCAAGAACAACCATCTTTATAAATTCAGCCCTGGTCACAAAGCTAGCTGGTCTAAAAGTTCCATCGCCATAACCGCTAACCGCACCCTTTTTCACCAGGTTATTGACATATGGAAAATACCAATCGGTGTAACTTATGTCCTTAAATAACTTGTAGTTTTGGGCTGCAACAAGCGAGGCATAAGGATTAATTGGATTCTTGTATCCTCCTTCATGAATTTCAAAATGCAGGTGCGGCGCTGTATTTTCGGCATTTCCACTGTCGCCAACGTAGGCAATGTGCTGCCCTGCTATAACCCTTGAGCCACTTACAATCCCTGGTGCATACGCATAGCGTGGCCCACCATTTGCGTCGTCAGTTCCCGGAGTATCGTTGTTAAGATGGATATAGTAGTAATCGTTTCCGTCGTCACCATGAAGCAGTAAATTATAGTATGGAAGCCCATTTGCCGTGCTGGTCTGAGTCCCATCATTTAGCCAATCAACCACACCATCAACAACCGCAAGCACAGGAGTCATTTTGTCTGCCATAATATCTATTCCCTGGTGGGTTCTTGCACCATTATCTCTTGGCGCTCCAAAGGTATCCGTGAAGCTGCACTTACCAGCAACAGGAAAAACTATTGGTATTATTGTTTGGGAAGACGCCTGAGAAAATGCTGGCGGTGCCAGAAGTGCGATTACCAGAAGAGATATTGCTATACATTGGGGGACGTTGCTATGGTTATTACAATTGCTCACAACTGTACCTAGTGACATCGGCTCCTCCAAATTTAGGGGACGTTGCTATGGTTATTACAATTGCCCGATTTATCAGGCCAAAGACTGCCAACCAAATTGCAGTTGTCCAACTAATCGCAATATATTAACACATCCCCTATCTGGTTTGTAGATATAAGCGTTACAGATATAAGCGTTAGATATAGCCCCCGCAAAGCCGGAGGCCTGACCCCTTCCCTCCTTCAGAGGCCAGACCTCCTTAAGCCCTATTCCTTATTGGAGATTAGCACAATTACATAACTGGATGGAAGTATTCAAAGCAAAAATTTTAGTAAGGTTTAAAAAATTTATAGAGGCGGGCTAGCAAGTTTTTCATTAATCTTTAATTCTTCGACAGAAAAGATCGCAACCGAAAAAGATATATCTGTCTCAAGCTCATAGGAATAAAACAAATCAAGGACCTTGTCTCTTATATCCTCGGTCAATCCTTGGACAACTCTTTTACTATTTTTCTCAATATATCTTTTTCCCTCTTAAACATAAACAAATGTTATCACAGCAAATTTGCTGTTACGATCTGGGCAGCAACCGCATTGTAGACCTGACCCTCTATACTCTATATTGCTGCGTAATGAATGATTACGCAGAATGACGGCTACTATTTGCAAATAGTATTGCAAATAGTAGCACTATTTGCTAACCTGGTTGCTAATGATAAAGAGGAGCTTTTGGTTAGAGAAAATTGAGAAGGCTTGGCGGCAACGCTCTGTAATCTGGCTTTCTGGGGTAAGGCGAGTTGGCAAGACCTTTTTATGTCAAAGCCTCCCTACAGTCGAATATTTTGACTGCGAGCTTCCCCGCGTGCGAAAAATGATGGAAGACCCCGAAAGTTTCCTGGGTAGCTTGGGTGGCAAGCGTATTGTGCTAGATGAGATACATAGGCTCGCAAATCCTTCAGAACTTTTAAAGATTGCCGCCGACCATTATCCTAATGTCCAGGTGCTGGCCACAGGTTCATCAATGATTGGTGCTTCGACTAAATTTAAAGATACGCTGGCAGGACGTAAAATCGAGTTATGGCTGACTCCAATGATGTCAACCGATTTAAATGATTTTGGATGGCCAGATTTGGGTCGGCGTTTTCTTTATGGTGGGTTGCCCCCATTTTTCTTATCTGAGCAGCTACCCGAGCGTGATTTCCAAGAGTGGGTGGACTCCTATTGGGCAAAAGATATACAGGAACTATTTCGTTTGGAACGGCGGCATTCGTTTCAGAGGTTCGTCGAGCTTCTTATGTTGCAAAGCGGAGGAATTTTTGAGGCCACAAAGTTTTCAAGACCATGCGAGGTTAGCCGTACCACTATTAGCAATTATCTCAAAGTGTTAGAGGCTACCTTTGTTGTTAATGTTATCCGTCCTTTTAGTAGCCATCGCTCAACAGAGATTGTCGCCGCACCCAAAGTGTATGCATTTGACACCGGTTTTGTTTGCTACCACCGTGGATGGAACAGCTTGCGTGATGAAGATAAGGGCCTTTTGTGGGAACATTTTGTGTTAAACGAGCTTCATGCACATCTTCAATCACGCAACGTATATTATTGGAGGGACAAGCGGGGGCATGAGGTAGACTTTGTGTTGACACCTCGTGGACAAATGCCTATTGCTATAGAATGTAAATGGTCAGCCTCCGATTTCAATGCTTCTAACCTTGTACCTTTTAGAAAACAGTACCCTAAAGGGGATAACTTTGTCGTTGCTAGTGATGTTAAACAATCCTTCAACCGAAAGTATAATGACTTGTCTGTTAAATTTGCCAGCCTCCCTGAGTTAATAGAAGCTGTACACATAGGGACGTTGCTTGCAAGTTACAAATAAAAAGGCGATGGTTCCATAAAAATCCAAATTATAAATCGATCATATGAGCAGTGATGGATATCTACTTTATGTATTCAATTAAGCGGTCTCGATGGAAAATGCTTACAATAAAGCGCAGCAGTAATGCATCAATAATAAGAAGGATTAGACCCATAAGGAAGACTATCGGCGTGCTGAGATACATTACGCCGCTTACTTGGCCAAAGGTAATTAAGATAATTGGTAAAACCACTGCTCCCGCGATTGAGTTGGCCTCTTGGTAGCCCCTTACCCTTGCAGATATTATAACTACCATCCCTATAACTAAGAACGACAGCATAGGAACAAGCCAGAGAATCATAATCCACCAGTTAAGAGGAGGGAAGAATAAACGGTTGAAAACAGGATAAGCCAAGATGTTTACGACTGCTGAATAGATTATAAACCCAGCCCAGGATATCCCAATGGCCGGTATAAGTGAGGCCATGGCCTTACCAAATATCAACTCCGTATCGGTAACTGGCGTATATAAAATCCCCTCTAGCGTTTTTCTCTCTTTTTCGCCTGCAAAGCTATTGGCTGAAATCATCGTTGAGACCATCATGGGAATGATTAGGAAAAGTGGGGCTAGAAGGTAGACAGTGGAAAAGTAGATGACCTTCTGGGCGTCATTAAAATGAGTTAATTGCTGGATAAGCGCTGAAGGGAATTTCTCTACCATTTTTGTTAATTCGCTGGCGCCTCCATCGCGTGTGGCAAGGATAATAACAGTCGGCATGAGCCCAATAAAAATCAGGGGGACTATTGCCATCGGCCAGATAATCTGCCCAGTGCTTAACACTTCTTTTATATCTTTGCGCGTTACAGCAAATGCTCTTTGCCAGTTCATCGTTTAAATATCCTTAATTATTGCAAGATATGCATCTTGCAGGGATGGCACGTCCTCGGCTATCCCATAGATATTAATATCTAGCCTAGCTAGTGATCTGACAAGCTCAGGTATCGAATCTCTACCTTTAACCTTAATCCTGATCCCATCAACTGATTGTTTAATATCCTGAACTTGGTCAAGCTCTGACAGCTGTTTTACCAGTAGGGAAGTATCTATGCTGTTGCCAGAATTACCGGGCGCGAAACCAGAATTGTCTGGCGCTAGCTTGACAGAGACCCAGCAGTCAGTAAAGACTTGGCGGGCCAGCTCTTGAGGCGATCCATATGCTCTGATTTTACCCTCAGCAAGGATTGCCACGGCGTCGCATATCGACTCTATTTCTTCAAGGCGGTGTGATGCTATAAAAAATGTCTTTGAACTATCGCTACTTAACTCTTTTATATATTGAAGGAGTTCATAAGAGGCCTCCGGGTCTAGGCCGGCAGTAGGCTCATCTAGGTAGACGAGCTCAGGATCGCCCATTAGTGCTCTAGCAATAGATAGCTTTTGCTTCATTCCTTTGCTGTATGCCTCTACTTTATCACCCGATCTATCCTGTAGCCCGAATCGCTCAAGAAGCTCTTTAGCCCGTTTAAAGGACTCATTATTTGATAGCCCGTACAATTTGCCGAACAAAAGAAGGTTTTCGATCGCGGTTAGTCTTTCATAAAGATTGCAATCAGATAAAACACCAACCCTTTGTCGGATGCTTTGAGTTTCGTTATATAGGTCAAAACCGAGGATATTAATATTTCCTGCGCTTGATGGTTTTACCAGGCCATTGAGTATGCGAACGGTTGTAGTTTTACCAGCCCCATTTGGCCCAAGAAGACCAAAAACAGTACCCTTTTCAACAGAAAGGCTTATCTGGTCAAGAGCAACTATTTCCTCAAAACTTTTGCTGATATTTTCAGCTTCGATAGCAAGTTTACTCATTTCTCAAAAATTATATCTTTTATGGTTTGAACAGTAAATCATGCCAAATTGGTGTCATCCATGAAAAAGCGTGTTTTTGTCAAGTCCCATAAGAGACTCTTATTTTTGTTAGAATGGATTGATGCAGAAGGAAGTTGCCAAAGTGCGGGGCACGCCGCTATGCTGCAATTCTGGGCCACGAGCCTTGTAATAAATTTGTTACACATAGCAGCAGGAGAAAACATAGATATGGATAAGTAATTACGTAACAGAGGCAGCACTCGACCGTTGAGGGAAGGGGTAGCGAATGGCAGAGAAAGATTTCTTAATTAGAGATGTATTACGTAGCAGTTGGGAGACGTTTAAAGGCAATCCGGTTCTTTTTGTCGGCCTTACGCTCATATCGTTTATTATTTCAGCAATAGCGAGTTCGATTGATAATACTTTAGGTGCGCCCAGCCCGCTTGGCGGAGGTTTCAGGGTCCATACCAGCATCTTCTCATTTCTCGCAGGGGCGTTTATTAGTATGGGCGCTATAAACGTAGCGCTCAAGTCGATAACAGGCGAGAAAGCGGAATTCGGCGATTT
>ENA-ORXB01001227-ORXB01001227.1-sediment-metagenome-genome-assembly--contig:-NODE-1227-length-33399-cov-18.967079_pt1 | contig 33399 bp, 31 predicted proteins | sample MGYA00237863_ERZ511475 | MGnify/ENA primary metagenome ERZ511475 (study PRJEB26305, sample SAMN06343858) | sediment metagenome | isolation source: hot spring sediment | place: Canada: British Columbia... | reverse complement strand
GCGCAGACGGCCCAGGCGCCGTTCCCGGGGCTGGCGAGTCTTCGGGAAAGGTCAAAGCGACCGGAGCCCTCCTGGCGGCCTTCCTGAGGGCCCCTGCAACCCCGTGCTATCCTCTCCATGCCATGAGCACTAGACCGCAGGCCACCACGGATCCCACACCGCCGGTTACGAGGGACGCCACACTGAGGGCCGCCACGGACGCCACTACCCTGCTCGCAGCCGCCGCGCGGCTCTCCGACGACGACCTGCTGACCCGGGTGGCGGTCCTGGCCGCCCGCGAACGGAAGGCCACCGTGGCCCTGGTCGCCCACCTGGCCGAGCTGGATGCGCGGGGGCTCCACCTGGCCGCCGGGTACGCCTCGCTGTTCTCCTACTGCACCGGGGCGCTGCATCTATCGGAGCACGCCGCCTACCACCGCATCCAGGCGGCCCGCGCCGTGCGCCGCTTCCCGGTGATCCTGGATCTGCTGGCCAGTGGCGCTTTGACCCTGACCACGGTGACCCTCCTCGCCCCGCACCTGACCTCTGCAAACCAACGGGAGCTGCTGCAGGCAGCGAGCGGCAGGTCGAAGAGGGAGGTGGAGGTGCTGGTGGCCTCGCTGCACCCCCAGCCACCGGTGCCGGTCATGATCCGGCGTCTCCCTCAGCGGCCCCCGATGACGGCTGCGGCGGGCACATCTGGGCCGCAATCTGGGGCGGCTGTGTCGGGCGCCCCCGAAGCGAATCAGGCGCGCCTGGAGCCAGGGAGAGCACCAATCGAGCCGGGGACAGCGCCAACGGCAGCAGGACCGGCGGAGCCGCCTGAAGCCAGCGCCGGCACGCCGGCTCCACATCCCGGTGGGCAGACGGCGCAGCTCGCCGTGGTGGGGTCTGCGGCGCCGACGCGATCCTCCCACCCGGGGGTCGTCCAGCCCCTGCCCCCGGAGCGCTACAAGATCCAGCTCACTGCGAGCGCGGCGACGGTGGCGAAGCTGCGGCAGGTGCAGGACCTGCTACGCCACCAGATCCCCGACGGCGACCTGGGGGAGGTGATCGACCGGGCCCTGACCGCACTCCTGCGCCAGCTTGCGCAGCGCAAGGCCGGTGCGGCGCCGCGGCCGCAGGAGAGCGCAGACCAAAGCCGTGCCAATGGAGAACCCGGGGTCCGCAGGCAGGGGGACGGCAGGCCTGTGCGCGCACCACCCCTATCGCGGCACATCCCCGCATCCGTGAGGCGAGAAGTCTGGGCGCGGGATGGGGGCCGGTGCGCCTTCGTCGCGCCGGATGGGCGCCGCTGTGGCGAGACCGCCTTCCTGGAGTTCCACCACGTCAGGCCGTATGCCCGGGGCGGTCCGGCCACCGTGGAGAGCATCGAGCTGCGGTGCCGCGCCCACAATGCATGAGGCGACGACGACCCAGCTCGGCCCGGGCCGAGCTCTCACCCGGTCACGTTGCTCCGCAGTCCATGGCGCGAGTATAATCGCCTTGTCGCTGGGGGATCGTCTAACGGTAGGACGACGGGCTCTGGACCCGTTAGTGGGGGTTCGAATCCTCCTCCCCCAGCCATGGCGGGCGCCCTGCGAAGCCTGCTTCAGTCGCCCTGGCGGGCCTTCTGCTTGGCCCACGAGTCGCGTAGCGTGACGATGCGGTTGAAGACCAGGTGGTCGGGGCGCGAGTCAACCGGGTCCTGCCAGAAGTAGCCCAGCCGCTCGAACTGGTAGCGGGTGTCCGGCGGATCTCTGAGGACGCTGGGCTCGACGAAGCCGTGCACTGTGAGCAGTGAGGCCGGATTCAGATAGTCCGTGAACTCTCCCTCCCCGGCCTCGGGGTCGGGGACCGTGAAAAGGCGGTCGTAGAGGCGTACTTGCGCTGGGACGGCGTGCGCCGCACAGACCCAGTGAATGGTACCTCGGACCGGTCCGGCGGCGGGAGTCTTGCCCAACGAGTCCGGCTCGTAGGTGCAGTGGAGCTCGACCACCTCCCCTGCGGCGTCCTTGATCACCTGGTCGCAGCGGATGACGTATGCGTGGCGCAGGCGGACGCGGCCCCCCGGAGTGAGCCGATGGTAACCCCTAGGGGGGTGCTCCATGAAGTCGTCCCGTTCGATGTAGAGCTCGCGGGAAAAGGGCACGGTGCGCCAGCCCTCCCTGGGCACGTCGTGCGGCCAGAGGGGGGCCTGCAGGTGCTCCAACCGATCCTGAGGGTAGTTGGTCAGCACCACCCGCAACGGCCGCAGAACGGCCAGCACGCGGGGTGCCTGGCAGTTGAGGCTGTCGCGGATGGTGGCCTCCAGGAGGCCGAGGTCTACCCGGTTCTCCGCCTTGGCCACCCCGATGCGGGAGCAGAATTCGCGGATGGCTTCGGGCGGCACCCCGCGGCGGCGCAGGCCGGAGAGGGTGGGCAGGCGCGGGTCGTCCCAGCCGCGCACGTACCCGCCCTCCACCAGCTTGATCAGCTTGCGCTTGGAGAGGACGGTGTAGTCCAGGTTCAGGCGGGCGAACTCGTACTGGTAGGGCCGGGGATCCGCAGGCAGGCCGCACTTGCCGCGCAGGTTCTCCAGTAGCCAGTCGTAGATGGCCCGGTTGTTCTCGAACTCCAGCGTGCAGAGGCTGTGCGAGATGCCCTCGATGGCATCGGACAGCGGGTGGGCGAAATCGTACATGGGGTAGATGCACCACGTCTCGCCTGTACGATAGTGCGCTGCATGCACGATGCGGTAGAGCACGGGGTCTCGCAGCTTCATGTTGCGGCTGGCCAGGTCGATCTTCGCCCGCAGGACGTGCGCCCCAGTGGGGAACTCGCCCGCGCGCATGCGCCGGAAGAGGTCCAGGTTCTCCTCCACGCTGCGCTCGCGGTAGGGGCTGGGCTTCCCCGGCTGCGTCACCGTCCCCCGGTAGGCGCTGATCTCCTCCTCGGAGAGGCTGTCCACGTACGCCTTGCCCTCCCGGATCAGCTGCTCCGCGAACTGGTAGAGCCTCTCGAAGTAATCAGACGCATACAGCTCCCGGGTCCACTGGAATCCCAGCCAGCGCACATCCCGCTTGGCCGCCTCCACGTACTCCAGGGACTCGGTCTCGGGGTTGGTGTCGTCAAAGCGCAGGTTGCACTCCCCCCGGTAGTCCATGGCCAGGCCGAAGTTGAGACAGATGGACTTGGCGTGTCCGATGTGCAGGTAGCCGTTGGGCTCGGGGGGGAAGCGGGTGACCACCCTGGTATAGCGGCCCTGACGCAGGTCCTCGTCGATGATCTCCGTGATGAAGTTGGGGCGGACGTGCCGTCCGGGGGGAGAGAGGGTGGCTTCGCTACTCATCGGGCCTCACATCCCTAAGGATACACCCTGACCCTCGTGCGGCGCCCGGGAGGCCGCGGTATGATCAGCGTGACCGGCATCGGCAAGGAGGGAGGGTTCATGAACATCGCCCACGTCCTGGCCCGCAAGGGCGGGCACGTCTTCACCATTCAGCCCAGGCGGACGGTGCGGGAGGCGCTGGAGGCGCTGGCCAGGCACAACGTCGGCGCGCTGGTGGTGGTAGACGAGGAGAACCGTCCCGTGGGCATCCTCTCGGAGCGGGACATCGTCCGCGCCGCCGTGCGCGACGAGCGGCTGTTCGACCGCGCCGTGGAGGAGCTTATGACCCGCGATGTCATCACCGGGTCGCCGGAGGACGACCTGCGGGCGGTGGCGCACACCATGACGGAGCGGCGCATCCGGCACCTGCCGGTGGTGGCGGCAGGCCGCCTGGTGGGCATAGTCTCCATCGGGGACGTGGTCAAGGCCCAGCGGGACGAATACCTGGGGGAGGTGGAGACGCTGCAGATGCAGATCGGTGAGGGACGCGTCTAGGGCGGGGCTAAGGACGCGCATGCGCCCCGGCAGCGACGCGTTCCCCCTGCGGGTGGCCATCATCGGCGCGGGCCCTACCGGATTCTACGCCGCGGAGCATCTGCTGGGGCAGCCGGCGGTGGTGGCCTCGGTCGACCTCTTCGATCGCCTGCCCACCCCCTACGGTCTGGTCCGCTACGGCGTGGCCCCCGACCACCAGAAGATCAAGTCGGTGACGGCCGTCTACGACAGGACGGCCGCCCATCCTCGCTTTCGCTTCTTCGGCAACGTGGAGTTCGGACGGCACGTGGGGCTGGAGGAACTGCGGGCCCACTACCATCAAATCCTCTTCTGCACCGGTGCCCAGACCGACCGCCGCCTGAACATCCCCGGTGAGGACCTGCCGGGTAGCTACCCGGCCACCGAGTTCGTAGCGTGGTACAACGGCCACCCAGACTACGTGCACTGCCGCTTCGACCTCTCCGCGCAGGCCGCCGCGGTGGTGGGCGTGGGCAACGTGGCCGTGGACGTCACCCGCGTCCTGCTGCGCTCTCCGGAGGAGCTGGCCCGCACCGACATCGCCGACTATGCTCTGGAGGCGCTGCGGGAGAGCCGGGTGCGCGAGGTCTACCTGCTGGGCCGCCGCGGCCCGGCGCAGGCGGCGTTCACCAACCCGGAGATCCGCGAGCTGGCCGACCTGCCCGGCGCAGACGTGACGGCCCTCCCCGAGGAGGTGGCGCTGGACGAGGTCAGCCGGGCGGAGCTGGACCGCACCCAGGACCGCACGACCATGCGCAAGGTGGAGATCCTCCAGGAGCTGGCTGCCCGCAGGCCGAGCGGGAGGCCGCGGAGGCTGGTCGTCCGCTTCCTGGTCTCCCCGGTGGCCCTACTGGCCGGCGACGGGCGGGTGGCCCGCATGCGCCTGGTGCGCAACCGGCTGGAGGCGACCCCGGCAGGGACGCTGGTGGCCCGCCCCACCGACCGGTTCGAGGAACTGACCGTGGGGCTGGTCTTTCGCTCCGTGGGCTACCGGGGGGTGCCTCTGCCCGGTGTGCCCTTCAACGAGGACTGGGGCGTCATCCTCAACGAACGGGGGAGGGTGCTGGACCCCGGAAACCGGGAGCCGATTCCCGGCCTGTACACCGCGGGGTGGATCAAGCGGGGGCCTACCGGCGTCATCGGCACCAACAAGCCCGACGCCGCGGAGACGGTGGCGCACATGCTGGAGGACGCGGCGGCGGGCAGGACGCTCTCGCCGCCGGAACCCGACCCAGCGGCTGCGGAGGCCCTGGTCCGCGAGCGCCAGCCCGCCTACTTCTCGTGGGCGGACTGGCAGCGGCTCAACGAGCTGGAGGTGCAGCGTGGGCGGGCGGCCGGCCGTCCGCGGGTGAAATTCACCAGCGTGGAGGAGATGCTGGCCGCCCTGGGGCGATAGCCCCGGCGTCACCGCAGCGGCGGCAGAGAGGCCTCCGGCCCGTCCTTGAGCACGGCGATGTAGGGCAGGTGGCGGTAACGCTGCCGGTAGTCCAGCCCGTAGCCTACCACGAAGACGTCGGGGATCTCGAAGCCGCGGTAGCGGATGGGCAGCGTGGGCACGATGCGCCGCGCGGTCTTGTCCAGCAGGGTGCAGATGGCCAGGCTGGCCGGGTTGCGCGTCTGCAGCACCCGCATCAGGTAGGCGGCGGTGAGCCCGGTGTCGATGATGTCCTCCACCAGCAGCACATGGCGGCCGGTGGTATCCTCATCCAGGTCCTTGAGCAGGCGGGCCACGCCCGAGGGGCTCTCCGCCGTGTAGCTGCTGATGGCCATGAAGTCTATAGCCGCGGGAATCTCCAGGGCCCGGCTGAGGTCGGCGAGGAAGAAGACTCCCCCCTTCAGCACCGTGACCAGGACCAGGTCCTTGCCCGCGTAGTCCCGGCTGATCTCCCTAGCCAGCTCCGCCACCCGCGTGCGGATCTGCTCATCGGTGAGCAGGACCTCCCCCAGGGCGGCGTCCGGTCGGAGGGCGGGGAGGGCGGCCATTGCCTAGCTCGCCTCCGAGGAGGGCAGCGGGGGGAGCCCGTACTTGGCCAGGAGCTTGCGAAAATCCCGCGCGTAGAGTACCATCAGCCGAACGTCGGGATAGAGCTCTCGCAGGCGTCGCACCTTGCGGTTCTTCCGGGTGACCAGGCTCTGCTTGAGCGTGGTCAGCTCGATGTACAGGTCCAGGTCCGGCAGGTAGAAGTCCGGGCTGAAGCTCTCGACCACGCGTCCGTTGCCGTCCCGTTCCAGGGGGAAGGAGCGCGGCTCGTATTCCCAGCGGATGGCGTAGAAGTCCAGGAGTCTGGCGAACTCCCGTTCGCTGGCGTGGGCAAAACGTGCAGGCGGGCGAGGTGCGTTGATGTTGGTATGGCCCACCGCGGCGCTCTCACCTCCGAAGAAATGTGCGTTTTGGCGCCACTGTTTGGCCGTAGTATAACAGGAATAGGGTTTTCACGTCCAGAATGTTTCAGGGAGCCACCACGGGGAGACCTCGATGGTCGAGACGGGAGACGACATCCAGCGGTACATCCGGGCGCTGAAGAGCGCCGACGTCACGGTGCGCAGCGACGCGGCCCACCACCTGGGCCGCCTGCAGGACGAGCGCGGGGTACCGGCGCTGGCGGAGGCGCTGCAGGACCCGGACGAGTACGTGCGCAAGAGCGCCGTGGCCGCCCTGCGCCGCATCGGCGGTCCCGAGGCCATGGCCGCCCTGCGTACCGCGCTCAGCGACCGTTCCGAGCAGGTGGTCCTTCAGGCGGTGAACGGCCTGCGAGACATGCGGGACCGGGGGGCGGTTGAGATGCTCATCCGCGTCCTCACCCGGCGGGAGCGCTCCCTGGTCAACGCCGCCACCGAGGCCCTGGCCCGCATCGGCCCGGACGCGGTGAAGCCGCTGCTCGGGGCCCTGGAGGATCGGGGGATGCGGCGGCGCATCGGCAACCAGGTCTGGAAGATCCTGGTGGAGATGGGGCCCAAAGCCGTGGAGCCCCTGCTGGAGATGCTGGGGCAGGAGAACCAGTTCGTGCAACTGACGGCGGTCTCGGTGCTGGGGCGGGTGGGGGACCGTCGGGTTGTCGGGCCGCTGCTGGAGCTGTTCCTCACCGATCCGCCCATGCAGGATGCAGTGGTCTCGACGCTGGCCCGCCTGGAGGAGCGAGGCGTGGTGGAGCACCCCGAGGCACACCACGGGGACCGGGAGATCTTCCTCCCCCGCAGCGTCGTGGAGGCCTTTGTAGGACGCCCGCGGGAGGCGCTGGTGGAGCAACTGCGCACGGCCCTGGAGAATCCCTCGCCCAAGGTGCGTCGTTTTGCCCTGAAGGCGCTCTTCTCCCTCTTCGGGGAAGGGGCCATGGACCAGTTGATCACCTCCCTGGAAGACGAGGATGTGGACGTCAAGCGGCTGGTGGTGAAGATCCTGGGGCGGATGCGGGACAAGCGGGTGATCGAGCCGCTGGTGCAGTTGGTGCTGAAGAACGGGGAGCAGATCGAGGAGACAGTCTGGAACACCCTGAAGGTCCTCACCGACCTGCGGGAGTACGAGAGCCTGCGCGCTCGGGTGGCCAAAGAGAAGGCCGGCGGGCAGCCGACCGTGAGGAAGGTGCGGCGGGAGCGGGACGTCTCGCCGGACTGGTGGAGGGAGCAGGACTAGACGCAGAGGCGCATCGACAATACTCTCATCCGCGTGGCCGAGGTGGACATTACCACCCTCGCCGTGGACGCCATCGTCAATGCGGCCAACACGCACCTGTGGATGGGGGGCGGGGTGGCCGGGGCAATCAAGCGGCAGGGCGGCGAGGAGATCGAGCGGGAGGCGTCGCGTCAGGGGCCCATCGCCGTGGGGGAGGCGGTGGTGACGGGGGCGGGCCGGCTGCCGGCGCGGGCGGTGATCCATGCCGCCACCATGGGCCCGGACCTGGTCACCGACGAGCGTGCCATCCGGGCGGCCACGCGCAGCGCCCTGGTCCGGGCGGCGGAGCGGAGGTTCTCTAGCATCGCCCTGCCGGCTCTGGGGACGGGAGTGGGGGGATTCCCCCTGGAGCGTGCCGCGGCCGTCATGCTGGAGGAGATCGCGGCCCACGTCCGTGGCGGGACGACTCTGCAGGAGATCGTGCTGGCGGTACGCGGCGCGCAGGCGCGCGAGGCCTTCATCGGGGCGCTGCGCCGGGCTGCCCTGGAAGAAGGGCCATGAGTGGGGACCAGGTGGTGGTCTTCATCACCGCGGCCACGGCCGAGGAGGCGCAGCGCATCGGCCGCGCCCTGCTGGACGAGCGGTTGGCGGCCTGCGTGAACACGCTGCCCGTGCACTCCGCCTACTGGTGGCGGGGGGCGGTGGAGGAGGCGGGAGAGACGCTGCTGCTGGTGAAGACGGCCTCCCGCCTCCTGGATGCCCTCACCGCCCGCGTGCGCGCCCTGCACTCCTACTCCGTCCCCGAGGTCATCGCCCTGCCCATCGTCGGCGGCAGCGCCGACTACCTGCGCTGGGTGGAGGAATCCCTGCGTCCGTGACCATCCTGGTCACCAACGATGACGGCATCGCCTCCCCGGGGATGCACGCTCTGGCCCGCGCTCTGGCCGCCGTGGCGCCTGTGGCCGTTGTGGCACCGGAGCACGAGCGCAGCGCCACGGGGCACGCCATCACCCTGCACAAGCCGCTGCGCGCCACGCGCCTTATCCTTCCCGGGCTAGACGCGCCCACCTGGGCCACCAACGGCACGCCGGCGGACTGCGTCGTCCTGGGTGTCCTCGACCTCCTGCCACAACGGCCGGAGGTGGTGGTCTCCGGGATCAATGCCGGCCCCAACCTGGGCGGGGATCTCACCTATTCAGGGACCGTCTCCGGCGCCATGGAGGGGGCGATCATGGGCATCCCCAGCCTCGCCGTATCCGTGGCAGCAGAGGACGCTCCTCGTTTCGACGTTGCCGCGGAGGTGGCGGTGCGCCTGGTGCAGCTCGTCCGCGAGCACGGCCTTCCCACGGACACGCTGCTCAACGTCAACGTCCCCAACCTCCCGCTAGACCGGCTGCAGGGGATCGTCGCCACCCGCCAGGGGCGGCGGCGTTACATCAACCGGCTGGACAAGCGGCTCGACCCGCGCGGCCAAACCTACTACTGGCTGGGAGGGGAGCGGGAGCCGGCGCCTGACGACGAAGGGACGGACGCCTGGGCGCTGCAGCAGGGGATGATCTCCGTGACGCCGATCCAGATGAACATGACGGCTGCCGGCCTGCTTGAGGAGCTCGGCCGCTTGCTACGGGAGGTACGCCTGTAGCCGCGGCCCGCGCTGCGTGTGGCAGGGCCGCAGACAGCATGCCTGCGGCAGGAGAAGCCCTGGGGCCCGACGAACAGTAGGAGCGCTTTAGTCGGACCAGATCACCTGGAGCGCACGTCGCACCTTTCGTCGGACCTCCCATCGATGATCCGGCTGCAGGGCGTCACAAAGCGGTATCCCAACGGGCTGCTGGCACTGAACGAAGTCTCCCTCTCCGTGGCTGAGGGGGAGTTTGTCTTCCTCATCGGCCCCACGGGGGCGGGCAAGTCTACCCTGCTGCGCCTGCTCTACCGCGCCGAGATCCCCACCCGGGGCCGGATCACCGTGGCCGGGAGGGACGTCACCCGCCTGCCCGCGCGCCAGGTCCCTGCGCTGCGTCGCAGCATGGGCATCGTCTTTCAGGACTTCAAGTTGCTGCCGCACAAGACCGCCTACGAGAACGTGGCCTTCGCCCTGCAGGTGACGGGCTCGCCCCCGGAGGAGATCCGCCCGCGGGCCTTGCAGGCGCTGGAGGTGGTGGGGCTGGCGGACCGCGCCGGGGCTCTGCCCTGGCAGCTCTCCGGCGGGGAGCAGCAGCGGGTGAGCATCGCCCGTGCCATCGTCCACCGGCCGCCGCTGCTGCTGGCCGACGAGCCCACGGGGAATCTCGACCCGCGGACCTCCTGGGAGATCATCCAACTGCTTAGCCGGATCAACCTCCGCGGCACGACCGTGCTGGTGGCCACGCACAACCGGCTGGTGGTGGACATCCTGCGCAAGCGGGTGGTCGAGCTGGCCGGGGGGACCCTGGTGCGCGATGAGGACTACGGGCTCTACGCCAGCCAGGCCTGAGCGCCGCGCGCTGGGGGCGCTGCGCGCCGCGGCGGGCTACGCCGCCGCCGAGGCGGCAGCCGCCTTCCGTCGCAACGGTCTGATGAGCGCGGCGGCCGTGAGCACAATCATGGCGGCGCTGCTGCCGGTGGGCGCGGCGGTGGTGCTGGGGGCCAACCTGCGGGTAGTGGTGGCGGCGGTGGAGGAGCAGGTGCAGGTGGTGGCCTACCTGCAGGACGGCGTCGACCAGACGGCGCGGCAGCGGTTAGTGGCGCGGATCCGCACTCTGCCCGGCGTGCGACGTGTGGCCTTCGTCGCCCGGGACGAGGCGCTGCGCAGGCTGCAGGCGGCGCTGGGCGAGGGGGTCTCGTTGCGCGACGTGGTCGAGACCAACCCCCTGCCGGACTCCCTGGAGGTGGCCCTACTCGATCCGCGGCAGGCCCGGGAGGTAGCCGCGGCGGTGCGGCCGCTTCCGGGGGTGGAGGACGTGACCTACGGCGCCCAGGCGGTGGACCGGCTGCTGGCGCTGACGGCGCTGCTGCGCGCCGCGGGCGCCTCCGCCGCGGCTCTGCTGGGGGGCGTGGCCGTCATCATCATCATGAACACCATCCGCCTGACCATCATCGCCCGCCGCCAGGAGATCGAGATCATGCAGCTGGTCGGGGCCAGCCCCTGGTACGTCCGGTCGCCGTTCGTCCTGGAGGGGGCGCTGCAGGGGCTGGCGGCCACCGCCCTGGCCTCGCTGATGCTGGTCGCCGGGTACCTGGTCCTGCTGGACCGGGTGCGGCAGACTCTGCCCTTCCTCCCCCTGGCCCGCCCCTCCGAGGTGCTCCCGGCCACGGTCCTCGCCCTGAGCCTAGGCGGGGTTCTGGTCGGGGTGGGCGGGAGTACGCTGGCGCTGCGCCGCTACCTGCAGGTCTGACCGTGGACACCCTGCCCGCGCCCGCAGCGCCAGTCCGCCTCCTGGTCCTGCTGCTGGCGGTCGTGCTGGTACCTCCCCCGACGCCGGCCGCTGCGGCGCCGCCGGCGGCGATCAGGGCGCGGCAGCAGCTGCGGCAGGTGCGGCGGGAGCTGGAGGAGCGGCGTGCGCAACTGCGGGTTGTGCGGCAACAGGAACGGCGGGTGCTGCACGAGCTGGAGGAGATGGACCGGAGGCGCGAGGCGGCCGAGGCCGACTTGCGCCGCCTGGAGGTGGAGCAACGGCAGATTCGCGCCCGCGCCCAGGCCACCGCCACCAGGCTGGCCGTGGTGCGGGCCCGACTGGCCGGGCAGCGGGCGCGGGTGCGAGGCCGCCTGCGCGACATCTACAAGTGGGGCCGCCGCGGCTACCTGGACCTGCTGCTGGACGCCACCGACCTGAGCGAGCTGGTGACGCGCGCCCACTTCCTGGGCACCATCATGCGCGCCGACGCCCGGTTGCTGGCGCGGTACGGGGCCGACGTGGAAGAGTACGCCCGCCTCTACCTGGAGCTGGAGACGCAGCAAGAGGAGGTTGCCACGCTCATCGCCCGTACGCAGGCCCGCCGTGCGCGGATTGCGGAGGAGGCGGCGGCGAAGGAGCGGCTGCTGGCGCGCATCCAAAGCGAGCGCGCGCTCTACGAGCAGGTGATCGAGGACCTGGAGGAGACCGACCGCAACCTGGTGGAGCTGATCCGGCGCATGCAGCCCGCCGGGCCTCCCGTCCTGGGCGGACGCTTCCGCCGCTTCGCCTGGCCGGCACGAGGCTCCTTCACCTCGGGGTTCGGCATGCGCGTCCACCCCATCTTCCGCATCCGGCGCATGCACAGCGGCGTGGACATCGCCGCACCCCACGGCGCGCCGGTTGCGGCGGCGTGGGATGGGACCGTCCTCTACGCCGGGTGGTTTGGGGGCTACGGGAAGATCGTCATCATCGACCATGGGGAAGGAGTCTCTACCCTCTATGCTCACCTCTCCGCCGTCCTCACCGCTCCCGGAGCCCGCGTGCGCCAGGGAGAGGTGATCGGGCGGGTGGGCAGCACGGGGTTCTCCACAGGCTCCCACGTGCACTTCGAGATCCGAGTCAACGGCACGCCCGTGAACCCCGTGGGTCCCTAGGCGCGTGTCCGCCACATCCCGACGGACCGGTCCGGGGTTCCAGACCTCTGGGCCAGCATACCGGAGGAGGCGTCCCGGCGCCCGGCGCTCCGGGCGCATGGCCGCCGCCCGCCTCCTCCGGTATGCTGGGGAATTGAGGTGAAGCCCGTGAACGCTCGCCAGCGAACCGTGGCTGCCCTGGTGCTGCTTGTTCTGGTAGGGGGGGCGTTTGCCGCCGGCTATGGCTACGGACGACAGCAGAGCCTGGCCGCCGACCCCGATGCCCTGGGATTCGACCTGCTGCGGCAGGCGCTGCGGCAGATCCGCACAGCCTACCTGGCCAAGGATGTCGCCACCGATGTGCTTTTCTACGGTGCCGCGCGAGGGATGTTCGAAGCGCTGGAGGATCCCTACTCGCGCTTCATGGACCCGCAGGCCTACCGGCAATTCAGGGAGACAGACCTGGGGGGCATCTTCACCGGGGTGGGGATCTACATCGAGCTGGAGGCGGGTCTGCCGGTGGTGGTGCAGCCGATCCCGGGGAGCCCAGCCCACCGGGCGGGACTGCGTCCTGGGGACCAGATCCTGGCGGTGGACGGCCAGTCCACGGAGCGCATGTCCCTGGAGGAGGTGGTAGCCCGCATCCGCGGTCCGGCGGGCACGGCGGTGCGCCTGCGCCTCCGCCGGGGCGAGCGGGTCTTTGATGTCTCCCTGGTGCGGGCCCGTATCCGCGCCGTCACCGTGCAGGGCGAGCAGTGGCTGGATCCTCCAGAGCGGACAAAGTTGCGCGCGGCTGGCGCGGCCTACCTGCGGGTCGCCCGGTTTGAGGAGGGCACGCCCGGCGAGTTCGGCCGAGCCCTGGATGCCGTGCGCCGCTCCGGGGCCAGGGGGCTTCTGCTGGACCTGCGCAGCAACCCCGGGGGTCTGCTGGACGCGGCGGTGGCGGTGGCGGACCACTTCGTCCCAGCCCGCCGGCCCATCGTCATCACCGTGGACCGCAACGGACGGCGTCACACCGACAGCGCCACGCCCGGCCGGAAGGTCACCATTCCGGTGGTCGTGCTGGTGAACGAGTACACGGCCAGTGCCGCGGAGATCGTAGCAGGGGCGCTGCGGGACCACGGCATCGCGCCGCTGGTGGGGGTGCGGACCTTCGGCAAGGGGGTGATCCAGCGGGTGCTGGAGCTGCCCGGAGGGTCCGGCGCCACGCTGACCAGCGGCCGCTACCTCACCCCGGCAGAGCTCGACATCCACGGCCGGGGCCTTACCCCCGACGTGACGGTGGGAGTGCGGCTGGCCGGGCGCAGCGACAGCGAGATGCGCCAGGTGGAGACATCGCAGCTCGCCCGGGCCCTGGCGCTGCTGCAGCAGCGGATCGCCGGTCGCTAGATGTCGCCCGCCCGCCATGACCGCCGTTCCTCCCGTCGCGCCCGATCCCCCCACCTGTGGCGGGCGGGCTGGGCCGCGGTGATGGCGCTGGGAGTCGCCGCCGGCGTGTGGTGGACCTGGCGGCAGCCGCAGGGCGCCGCCCTTTCGCCGCCACGGCCCGGGCAGGAGGCGGTTCGGTCCACGCCCCGGGCTGTCCTTCCGACGGCCCGGGGCCTGCCCGGACCAGGGGGCGGTCCTCTCGGTGGGGCCCCGCTGGCTGCACGGCGCCCCGAGCCGACACCCGCCACGCAGCCGACACCCGCCGCGCGTGTGGCCCTCATCTTCGACGACGCGGGAGCCAGCCTGGAGCAGGTGGAGCCGATCCTGGCCCTGGGCCGCCCCGTGACCCTGGCCGTGCTGCCGGGCCTTGCGGCGTCGGCGACAGTGGCTCGGCGGGCGCGGGCCGCCGGGTTGGAGGTGCTGCTGCACCTCCCCCTGGAGGCTGAGGAGGACCGCCGGCTCGGTCCGGGGGGCGTGACCACGGCGATGAGCGACGAGGAGATTGCGGCAGTGGTACGGGCCGGCCTGGCGGAGGTCCCCGGCGCGGTGGGCGTCAACGGCCACATGGGCTCCCGGGCGACCGCCGACCCGCGGGTGATGACTGCTGTGTTGGAGGTGGTACGGGAGCAGGGGCTCTTCTTCGTGGACAGCCGCACCACCCCCCGCACGGTGGCGCTGCCGGTGGCGCGCGCGCTGGGGGTGCCGGCGGTCGAGCGTACGGTCTTCTTGGACAACGAGGACGACCCCGCCTACATCGCCGGCCAGGTCCGAAAGCTCCTGGAGGGAGCCCGGACGCGGGGCTGGGCCGTCGGCATCGGGCACGCCCAGCGGGGGACTGCGGAGGTGCTGCGCCGGCTCCTCCCCGAATTCGACAGGGCGGGGGTGGTCCTGGTGCCGGTCTCTGCCCTGCTCAACGCCCGGTGAGGTGGCCATGAACATCCTGCGGGCGTTCTTCATCTACCTCTCACAGCACCGCGGCATGCAGCGCCTCGTGCTGCGAAACCCGGTGGCCCGGCGCGCCTCGCGCCGCTTCGTTGCCGGGGAGACGCTGGCCGAGGGGGTGGCGGCGGTGCAGGCGCTGAACCGCCTGGGCATCCACGCCAGCCTCAACTACCTGGGGGAGAAGACCACCAGCCCCGCCGAGGCGGAGGAGGCCGCGGGGCGCTACCTGGAGATCCTGGGGGCGATCACCCGGGAGCGCCTCGACTGCAACCTCTCCATCAAGCTGTCCCAACTCGGCCTGGCCGCCGACGCGGCCCTGGCCGAGAGGCTGCTGCGGCGCATCCTGGAGGCAGCGGGCCGGGACGGCATCTTCGTGCGCATCGACATGGAGGAGTCCGCCCTGGTGGACCCGACCCTGGCCCTGTGGCACAGGGTCTGGGAGGAAGGCCACACCAACGTCGGCCTGGTCATCCAGTCCTACCTGCGGCGCAGCGAGCAGGACGTAGCGGCCCTTGTGGGGACCGGTGTGCGCATCCGCCTGGTGAAGGGCGCCTACCTGGAACCCCGGGCCGTCGCCTACCCCCGCAAGGCTGACGTGGACGCGGCCTACCGCCGCCTGACGGAGGTCCTGCTGCGCCGTGGCACTTACCCGGCCATCGCCACCCACGACCCCCAGATGATCGCCCACGCCCGCGCGGTAGCCGCCGCGAACGGGATCGGACCGGAGCGTTATGAGTTCCAGATGATCTACGGGGTACGCCGCGACCTGCAGTCCGCGCTGGTGCGCCAGGGCTACCACGTGCGCGTCTACGTCCCCTTCGGCGAGCAGTGGTATCCCTACTTCATGCGCCGGCTGGGGGAGCGGCCGGCGAATGTCTTCTTTCTGCTCCGGAGCGTCTTTGCGGAATGGCGGTAAGGGAGCTGCGCCTGGTTTCGGCTGCAGAGCTGCGCCGCCTGGTCCCCATGGCGGATGCCATCGACCTGGTGCGGGCGGCCTTCGTCCACCTCTCGCGGGGCGAGGCCCGGGTCCCGCTGCGGGTCCCCGTGCCAGGGGAAGAGGGAGGCGTGACCCTGTGCATGCCCGCTGCCGTCCCCCCTCTGCGCGCGCTGGGAGTGAAGGTGGTCAGCGTCTACCCGGCCAACCCGGTCCGCGGGCTGCCCACGATCACCGCGGTGGTGCTGATCCAGGACCCGGCCACGGGAGCGCCCCTGGGCCTGGTGGAAGGTGCGGCGCTGACCGCGCTGCGCACCGGCGCCGCAGGCGGTCTGGCCGCACAGTTGCTCAGCCGGCCCGACGCGCACATCGTGGCCCTCTTCGGCGCCGGCGTCCAGGGCCGCACCCAGCTCGAGGCGGTCTTCACGGTACGCGATATCACCCAGGTCCGGGTGGTGGGTCGTGAACCGCAGCGGGTGGAGGAGTTTGTCCGGTGGGCCCGCTCCCAGTCCTGGGCCGGCGGGGCGACCATCCTGCCTGCGTCACCGGAGCTGGCGGTGCGCGGGGCCGACATCGTCATCACGGCCACCACCAGCCCCACCCCGGTGGTCCCCAGCGCCGAGGTGGCTCCCGGAACCCACCTCACCCTCATCGGGGCCTTCACCCCCCAGACGCGCGAGGTGGACGCCGACCTTGTGGCCCGGGCCACCGTGGTCGTCGACTCTCGGCCAGGCTGCCTGGCGGAGGCGGGCGATCTGCTGCTAGCCATCGCCGAGGGCCGCTTCAGCGCCGAGCAGATCCATGCCGAGATCGGGGAGGTTGCCGCCGGGCTGCGACCGGGGCGCCGCCGCCCGGAGGAGGTGACGCTGTTCAAGTCCGTGGGCACGGCCGCTCTGGACGTGACGGTGGGTGCCGCCGCCCTGCAGCGCGCTGCAGCCCGGGGGACCGGGCAGGTGGTGCGTCTGGCCGACGCCGGGTAGAGCTGACGGTGCCCCGCGCCCTGGCAGTCCTGGTCCGCGTCGGGACGCCGCTGCTGCTGGCGGCCACGGCCTCCGCCTGCGCGCCACGGCCTCCCGCCCCCGCCTCGACCCGGCCGGTGGTGGTGGTGGCCGTTGCCACTCCGCTCTCGGGAGACCGGGCGACCCTGGGGGTGGCGATCCGCAACGGCGTCCAGCTCGCCGTCGAGGGGTACGCCGCGCGGATGGCGGCGCTGGGATTCGACCTGCGCCTGGCCGCCTTTGACGACCGTGCTCGCGCGGACGTGGGCCGGGCCAACGCCACCCGCATCGTCGCTGACCCGGAGATCCTGCTGGTTGTCGGCCACCTTACCTCCAGCGTGGCGCTGCCCGCCTCCGGCATCTACGCGGCCGCGGGGCTGGCCATGGTCTCCCCGGCCAGCTCCGACCCGCAGCTGACGGAGCGGGGCTTCGAGACCGTCTTCAGGGTAGTTGGGCGGGACGACGTGCAGGGCAGGGCGGCCGCCGAGTTTGCCGCCTCCGACCTCAAGGCGCGCCGGGTGGTCATCGCCCGCGACGGCTCCGCCCTCGGGCGCGCGGCTGCCGCCGCCTTCCGCCAGGCAGCCTTGCGGCTTGGGATCTCCGTAGATGGCGAGCTCGAGGTGGGGGGAGATCCGGCCTCGCTCTTGGGGGTCCTGGGCGCATCGCCTCCCGACCTCATCTTCCTCGCCATGCCCTTTGCCCAGGCAGGTGCGGTGATCCGAGAGGTCCGCCGCCGGGAGGTCTCCTCCGCATTCATCGGCCCGGACTGGCTGGATTCCCCCCGCCTGCTGCAGGCCGCCGGCCGCAACGCCGTCGGCACCTACTTCACCCTGGTGGCTGGTCCGCCGGACTTCTACCCCGGAGCGGAGGGGTTCGTCCGGGACTACCGTAAGCGGTTTGTGGCGGAACCCGCCGCCTTTGCCCTCCAGGCCTACGACGCGGCCGTCCTGGGGCTGGAGGCCATTTTCCGGGCGGCCCGCGCCGCCGGGGGGCGACCCTCCCGTCGCCAGGTGGCCGATGCGATCCGTGGTACGGCATTCCGTGGGCTCGGCGGGACCTTCCGTTTCGACCCCCGGGGCGACCCTGACCCTGCCAACTACTTCATCGTCCGGGTGACCTCTGCCAACCCCGGGGAGTGGGAACGCCGTACGCTTGTGCGTACCCTGCGTCTACCCCCGCCCGCAGCGCCAAGGTGAGGCGCCGAAAGGATTTCCCCCGGGGGTGCCGAAGCCTACTTGCAACCAAGCCACAACACACGGATAGTCTGGTGTAGTCCGACCGGCTACTACCAGGCAGAGGGGGGAGAGAGCGGGATGAAGCGCGTCAAACTGCCACTAGCCCTGTTGGTCGCCATCCTGCTGGTGACGGGTCCGTACTATGCAAGTACGGCGCCGGCGGCAACCCTGGGGCCCGTGACCGACCCGATCGGCGTGGTCAAGATCAACCGCGGGCAGCCCATCGTCATCGCCTACTGGTTCGTCATCGCCGGGCCTGACGCCAGTCTCGGGATCGACACCCGGCGCGGCGTGGAGATCGCCATCGACGACAAGAAGACCGTGGCCGGCCACCCCATCAGGCTGATCGGCGAGGACTCCGGCTGCAACGCAGAGGGGGGGACGACCGCTGCCACCAAGCTGGCCGCCAACAAGGCCATCGTGGCGGCCATCGGCTCCAACTGCTCCAGCGAGGCGGTGCCGGGCGCGCCGATCCTGTGGAAGGCCGGGATACCCACGGTCTCCCCATCGAACACCGCACCCAAGCTCACCGACCCTGCCCGCGGGCCCGGCTACGACGGGTACTTGCGGACCGCCCACAACGACAAGGTCCAGGGGCGCGTGGCCGCTCAGTTTGTCTTCCACGCCCTATCCATCCGCCGGGCGGCAACGATTCACGACGGCAGCCCCTACGCGGAAGGGCTGGCCAACGTCTTTGCGGACGTGTTCAAGCGGCTGGGGGGAACCATCACCTCCCAGGAGGCCATCTCGCCCACCGACACCGACATGCGGCCCGTGCTGACCAAGATCGCGGCAGGGAAGCCGCAGCTCATCTACTACCCGATCTTCATCGCCGCCGGGGGGTTCGTGACCCGTCAGGCGAAGGAGGTCGCCGGTCTGGAGAAGGTGAAGCTGATGGGCGCAGACGGCATGTTCTCCCCCGACTTCATGAAGGCCGCGGGGGAGGCCGCCGTGGGAATGTACCACTCCAGCCCCGACCTGTCGCCCGAAGCCCTCGGGCCGGCCTACAAGGTCTTCCTGGAGAAGCACCAGAAGAAGTACGGGGAGAAGCCCCTGGCGCCGTTCCACGCCCACGCCTACGACGCCGCCATGATGGTCTTCGCCGCCATCGAGAAGGTGGCCAAGAAGGACGCAGCGGGCAACACCTACATCGGGCGGAAGGCGCTGCGCGACGCCCTCTACGCCACTAAGAACTTCAAGGGGCTGACCGGTACCCTGACCTGCGACCAGTACGGGGACTGCGCCGACCCCAAGATCGCCATCTACCAGACCCTTTCGGCAGACCCGGCCAAGTGGGACCCGGGGGTGAACCCGAAGAAGATCTGGCCGGTCAAGAAGTAGGGATCCTGGCAAAGGTACGGCTGCGTCTGTGGGGGATGAGCCGTGGATTGTCCCGGCTCATCCCCCCCTTAGTATGATGTGAGAGGCTCATGTCACGCGTCTGGTTTCAGCGGGTATCGATCGTCGACCTGTACCTGTGGGCCTTCCGGCTGGTCGTCCTGTTCGTCCTGATCTACGGGACCGTGGGGACCGTTCGAGCCGCACGCTACGGACCGGACGTCTGGATGGACCTGCTGGTCTTCGGCCTTTCCCAGGGGAGCATCTACGCTCTGATCGCCCTGGGCTACACCATGGTCTACGGCATCCTGCGCATGATCAACTTCGCCCACAGTGAGGTCTTCATGAGTGGCGCCTACGTGGCCTACTACGTGGCGGCGGCCTTCGGCCGCTCGGGGTACCTGGATCGAAACCCGCTGGTCAGCCTGCTGGTGGTCCTGGCCGTGGCCATGGCCACCTCGTCGACCGTGGCGCTGCTGGTGGAGCGGATCGCCTACCGGCCGCTGCGCGGGGCTCCCCGCCTGGTGCCGCTGATCACGGCCATCGGCGCCTCCTTCTTCCTGCAGTACACCTTCCGCGGGTTCTTCGGCTCGGGCTTTCAGGCCTATCCCGAGGCGGCGATTCTCAGGGGCAAGTGGGTCATTGCCGGCATCCCCGTGTTGCGCACACAACTCGTGGTGATCGTGGCCTCGGTGCTGATGCTGCTGGTGCTCTACCTGTTCGTCATGCGGACCAAGACAGGCACGGCCATGCGGGCGGTCTCCGAGGACAGGGAAGCGGCGGCCCTGATGGGGATCGACGTGGACCGGATCATAGCCACAACCTTCGGTGTCGGCGGAGCCATGGCCGGAGCGGCGGGCCTCCTCTACGCCCTGGTCTTCAAGCAGGTGCACTTCTTCATGGGGTTCATCCCGGGCATCAAGGCTTTCACCGCGGCTGTACTGGGTGGCATCGGCAACATTCCCGGGGCCATGTTGGGCGGCGTCTTCCTGGGCCTGTTCGAGTCCGTGGGGCCCATCCTGGTGCTGGACGGCCTGGGGATCGTCGCCCCCTACCAGCTGCGCGACGTCATCGCCTTCACCATGCTGGTCATGGTGCTGATCTTCCGGCCCTCGGGGATTTTGGGCGAGCGGCTGGCTGCGAAGAAGGCATAGGACGGGGCTATCGATGCGCGCCGGCGGATCGTGGGCGGAAGCGATCAGGCAGGGCCTGATCTGGGGCGGCGTGGCCGTCTTCCTGGCCATGGTGGGCATGGTGGACACCTTTGCCGAGCGCCAGATCGTCGCCGGCGTCATCTCCCTGGGCCTGCTTTTGCTGGTGCTGACGGCTCTGGTGATGGGCTACCAGGTGGCACGCCGGGCGGGGGGCCGGGCAGCAATGGTGCTGCTTCGCGGCGCGTTGGCCGGGGCGCTGGCCGGGGCACTGGTGGCGGCGCTGGTCTGGGTGGCCAGCGTGGTCAACCTCCGGGCCATGTTCGTCAGCGCCACGCCGCGGCTGTTCGCCCTGCTGTCCTTCGGCCGTGGTCCTGCCGGCACACACCTGATCCTCCTGGGCTGGGCGCTGGGAGGCCTGGTGGGCGCGGCCGCGACTCTACTGGGCAAAGCGGTGCGAGGTCCCCTCTTTGCCGGCCTGGCCTGGGTCCTGGTGGTGGGGCTCTTCCAGGAGGTCGTGCAGCTGCAGCTGGCACGCACCAGGGCCGGGAGCGCCATCCAGATGCTGCTGTTCTCCACCGAGGGACTCCTGCCCCGCGGCGCCCTCATCATCTTCGTGCTGGCGGCAGGTGGAAGCGCTTTCTTGCGCTGGCGCCGCCCGGCCAGTCGGCGTTGGCGCGAGGCGCTGCCTCCCTCCCGGCAGCGCGCCTTTCGCGCTTTAGCCGTCACGCTGGTCATCCTGCTCGTGCTCCTCGTGCCGGTGGCAGCGGGGCCGTTTCTCTCCCAGGTCCTGGTACTGGCGGGGATCTTCGCGCTGCTGGGGCTGGGGCTGAACGTGGTGGTAGGCTTTGCCGGCCTGCTGGACCTGGGGTACGTGGCCTTCTTCGCCATCGGCGCCTATACCATGGCGCTGCTGACCTCGACCGGGCAGCACGGCATTGCCGGGATGTCCTTCTGGGCCGCCATCCCCGTGACCATGGTGGCCTCCCTCATCGCGGGGGTGATCCTGGGGATCCCTGTGCTGCGCATCCGGGGCGACTACCTGGCCATCGTCACCCTGGGTTTCGGTGAGATCATCCGGTTGCTGGTGCTCTCGGACGCCCTGCGGCCATGGCTGGGAGGCTCGCAGGGGGTGCTGTCCATCCCCAAGCCGGCCATCGGCGGGTTCGAGTTCCGAGGGCCGGAGCAGCTCTTCTACATCGTGGTGGCGGGCTGCCTGCTGGTCATCTTCGTGGCCACCCGGCTGCGCGACTCCCGCCTGGGGCGGGCCTGGATGGCGGTGCGCGAGGACGAGGACGTGGCCGAGGCCATGGGCATCAACCTGGTGAACGTCAAGCTGCTGGCGTTCGCCATCGGCGCGGCCTTCGGCGGGCTGAGCGGTGCGGTCTTCGCCGTGATGATCGGGTCGGTCTTCCCCCACAGCTTCCAGCTGCTCATCTCCATCAACGTCCTGGCCCTGATCATCGTGGGCGGCATGGGCAGCATCCCCGGCGTGGTGGTGGGCTCGCTGTTCCTGGTCGGGCTGCCGGAGCTGTTCCGGGAGTTCGCTGAGTACCGCTTCATGGTCTACGGGGCGGCGCTGGTGGTGATGATGCAGCTGCGGCCGGAGGGTCTCCTTCCGGTGGCGATCGTGCGGCGTGAACTCCACGTCGCCGAGGAGCCGGTGGGCCCGCCGCTTCCCGCAGAACCTGTGGAGGTGCGTCCGGCCAGCGATGGATAGGCCTCCCCTGCTCGTCTCGCGCGCCCTGACCAAGCGTTTCGGCGGCCTGGTGGCCCTGAGCGCGCTGGACCTGGAAGTGGCCGAGCGCTCCATCCACAGCATCATCGGGCCCAACGGCGCCGGCAAGACCACCTACTTCAACTGCGTCACCGGATTTTACCGGGCGGAGGAAGGGCAGACCCAATTCCGCGGCGTGCCCCTGGACGGCTTGGCCCCGGACCGCATCTCCCGCCTGGGGATCGCCCGCACCTACCAGAACATCCGCCTGTTCGCCAACATGACCTGCCTGGAGAACATCCTGGTGGGCATGCACCAGCACATCCGCGCCTCGCTGCTAGGGGCGATCCTGCAATCCCCCCAGACGCGGCGGGAGGAAGCGGCGGCGCACGCGGAGGCGCTGAGGCTGCTGGAGTTCGTCGGCCTGCGGGGGAAGGGCGACCTGCTGGCACGCAACCTCCCCTACGGGGAGCAGCGTCGCCTGGAGATCGCCCGCGCCCTGGCCAGCCGGCCCACCCTGCTCCTGCTGGACGAGCCCACCGCGGGCATGAACCCCCGCGAGTCGCTGGACACCATGGCCTTCATCCGCCGCCTGCGCGACGAGCTGGGGATCACCATACTGTTGATCGAGCACAACATGCGGGTGGTCATGGGGATCTCCGAGGTGATCACCGTGCTGGACTTCGGGCAGAAGATCGCCGAGGGCACCCCCGAGGAGGTGCGCGCCAACCCCCGGGTGATCGAGGCCTACCTGGGCACCCGCCGCGGCCTGGCCGGCGTGGGAGCGTAGACCATGGCCCTGCTGGAGCTGGAGAACGTCCACGTCTACTACGGCAACATCCACGCCCTCAAGGGGATTTCCATCCAGGTGGACGAGGGCGAGGTGGTGGCCATGCTGGGCGCCAACGGTGCGGGCAAGACCACCACCCTGCGCACCATCTCCGGGCTGCTCCGTCCCCGGGTGGGCAGTGTGCGGCTGCGGGGCGAGCCCATCGACACCCTTCCGCCGCACGTCATCGTCTACAAGGGGATCGGGCACGCCCCCGAGGGCAGGCGCATCTTCGCCCGCCTCACCGTGGAGGAGAACCTGATGATGGGCGCCTACGCGCGCCAGGACCCGCAGGGCATCCAGGAGGATCTGGAGCGCGTCTTCACCCTCTTTCCCCGCCTGAAGGAGCGGATCTCTCAGGTGGCGGGGACGCTCTCCGGCGGCGAGCAGCAGATGCTGGCCATCGGCCGGGCGCTGATGGCCCACCCCCGCGTGCTGCTGCTGGACGAGCCGTCCATGGGCCTGGCACCGGTTCTGGTGGAGCAGATCTTCGAGACCCTCAGGACCATCAACGCCCAGGGGACGACCATCCTGCTGGTGGAGCAGAACGCCTACATGGCCCTAACCATCGCCCACCGCGGCTACGTCCTGCAGACCGGCGAGGTGGCCTTGAGCGGCCGGGCCGCGGAGCTCCAGGCCAATGAGGAGGTGCGCCGCGCCTACCTCGGGGGATAGCCGGTGCGCGCCCCGCTTTCCCGCTCGGCGGCTGGCAGCGTCACGGTGAAGGTGGAACCCTCACCCTCGCGGCTGTGCACGGTAATACGCCCGCCGTGCGCCTCCACGATGTGGCGGGTTATGGCCAGCCCCAACCCGGTGCCGCTGGTGGTGCCGCGGGAGCGGTCGGCCTTGTAGAAACGTTCGAAGACATGCGGCAGGTCGGCGGGGGGAATGCCCCGCCCGTCGTCGCGCACGGTGATCTGCACGCTGCCGTCCTGTTCCTGCCAGCCCACCTCCACGCGCCCCTGCTCGCCGGTGAACTTGATGGCGTTGTCGATGAGGTTGGTCAGCACCTGAGCCAGGCGGTTGCGGTCCCCCAGGACCACAGCACCGCGGGGGCCGGGGCGGACCTCCAGGCGGCGGCCTCCCGCCAGAGGCCGCAGGTGGGCCACGATCTCCTCTACGAGTGCCGGCACGGGGACGGGTGCCAGCTCCAGGGTCACGCCGCGGGCCTCCAGCCGGCTGAGGTCCATCAGGTCGTCCACCAGCTTGACCAGCCGGTCGGTTTCGGACTTGATGATCTCCAGGAAGCGGCGGCTGGCTCCCACGTCTCCCATGGCCCCGGCGAGCAGCGTCTCGGTGAACCCCTTGATGGAGGTCAGCGGCGTGCGCAGCTCGTGGGAGACGTTGGCCGTCAGTTCTCGGCGCAGCCGCTCGCTGCGCCGCAGCTCGGTGACGTCGCGCAGCACCGCCACCGTCCCTGCGTCCTCGCCGTTCCCCCTGATGGGGGCGCAGCGGACCTCAACCAGGCGCCCGCCGCCCTCCCCCGGCAGCTCCGCGGCCACTAGGTGGCGCCGGGCCGCGGCCTCCTGCACCAACCCGTACAGCGCCCGCGGCAGGACCAGGGCGGCGGGGCGGCCGATCACCGTCTCCCGCCGCACCCCCAGCAGCTCCTCCGCCGCAAGGTTCACCAGGATCACCCGCTCCCGCCGGTCGATGGCCACCACGGCATCCACCATGCCGGTGAGGATAGCTTCCAGCGTGTGGCGCTCCTCCACCAGACGGTGGATGGTCTCCCGAAGGCGGGCGGCCATGGCGCTGAACGCTTCCCCCAGGCGGCCGATCTCGTCACGCGTGCGGACCTCCACGGCGGTCTCCAGTTCCCCCTCCCGCAGGCGCTGCGCCGCCCGGGTGAGGGCTTCCACCGGATCGGTGAGGCTGCGCGCCAGCCGGGCGCCGACGAACCAGGCCGCCACCAGGCCCAGCAGGAGCGCGCCGCCGAAGGCGGGCAGGACCCGCTGCAGCTGGCGCCACGCCCAGACCGCCGGCATGGAGACGTGGACGACCCCGAGCCAGGCTCCCTCGCTGCCGATGGGGGCGGCGGCGAAGACCCGCTCCTCGCCGCTGGCCGGGTCGTAGCGGACGCCGCGTCCCTCCCGGCCGGCCAGCGCGGCGGCCACCTCGGGCGGCGGGGGCACGCCGGGAGCGCCGGGGTGGGTGCCCCGGGCGTCGAGGACGGCGATGCGCGTCTCCGGCCGCCAGCGGAAGCGCTGGGCGATGGTTTCCATCTCGTCGCGGGCGAGGGGTTCCTCCCGGGAGTAGGCGGAGAGCATGCTGGCGATGAGCCGGGCCTGCGTGGCCATCATGTACTGGTAGGTCTCCAGGTAGCGGCGGTGCAGGGTCGCCAGCATCACCGCCGTCACCACCACCAGGACCACCGCGGCCAGCGCCACGTAGGTGGCGATGAGCTTGAAGCGGATGGAGCGCATCAGCGCCGCCTGGGGGCGCGGGTCCCCGCCTTGAACTTGTAACCCACCCCGCGCACCGTCTGGATGAAGGTGGGGTCGGCGGGGTCGTCCTCGATCTTCTCCCGCAGGCGGCTGATGTGCATGTCCACCGTGCGGGTGCTGCCGAAGTAGTCGTATCCCCAGATGTGCTCCAGAAGGAAGTCCCGGGTGAAGACGCGGTTGGGGTGGCGCATGAGCAGCTTGAGCAGCTCGAACTCCTTGGCCGTCAGGTCCACGGGCCGCCCGTGCAGCCAGACCTCGTGGGTCTCGGGGTGTAGGACCAGCCCATCGGCCTGCAGGGGGCCCGCCTCCGGCAGGCGGTCGGCGCCGCCCGTGCGGCGCAGGATGGCGCGGATGCGGGCCACCAGCTCCCGCGGGCTGAAGGGCTTAGTCACGTAGTCATCGGCCCCCAGCTCCAGGCCGACCACCCGGTCCAGCTCCCGGTCCCGCGCCGTGAGCATCAGCACCGGAACCCGCGACTTGGCCCGGATCTGCCGGCAGACCTCGATCCCGTCCACCTCGGGCAGCATTATGTCCAGCACCACCAGGTCGGGGCGGTCGCTGACCACCCGGGCCAGGGCCTCGCGGCCGTCGGCTGCCACGGAGACGGCGAAGCCCTCCTGCTGCAGGTTGTAGCGCACCAGCTCCACGATGTGGGGCTCGTCGTCCACTACCAGGATGTGGGGGGAGGTGCGCGGCTCGTCCGGGCGCGTTCCCTCTCCGGTCCTCGTCGCCATCTACATCACCCTCCGCAGCTCGCCGCCGCTGAATCCCGCGGCAGCGATGGCCGCCGCGCCGACCAGGGAGAGGACGGTGGTCCAGGCGGGGACCGCCGTCCGCCGCCAGCGTCCCAGGAAGACGGCCAGGTAGGCCGCAGTGGCGCCGTAGGCCAGCAGGGAGTGGAGGCGGTGTTGCAGGAGGATGCCGCTGCCCACCCCCGCCGCCACCTGACGGTTCAGGTCCAGGAAGCCCGAGGCAATGCTAGCTGCGGCCCCCAGCAGCCCCAGCCCGACGAGCAGGCGGCTCACCGTGGCGTACAGCGGTTCCCGCCGCGCCAGGTAGAGCAGCTCGAAGAGGGCGCTGGTCAGCCAGAGGGCGACGGGGAAGTGGACGATCAACGGGTGGTAGAGAAAGAGCATGCGCCTCCTCCGCATCGTCCTGGGGCCGCGGCACTGCCCGGGGGACGCGCCGTGAGACCCCGCGGTGCAGCCGGTGGGCGCCTTGACACCCCGGAGCGCAGCGGCCATAGTGCAGGTGACGTCCGCCCGGGACCGTCCGGCGACGGCTCCGGTGCCCTATCGTCCACCGCGCACGTCGCGCCTCTGTCACGGCGAAGTAACGCCAGGGTAACACAGGAGGTCCTCTGTGAGCCAGCCGTACATGTTCCCGCCGCCGCCCGCCTCGGACGCCATCGAATGGCCCGGGACCCCCATCGGCGCCGGCAACACCATCACCCGCACCAAGGGCCGCACCGCCGTGCACGACAAGAACCTGGACCGATACCCCGGGCGGCGCGACGACCTGGTGGCGGCGGCGCAGGCGCACCTGCGAGCCGCAGGAGAGGGGGAGCGGGCCTTCATTCACGACGTGGTCATCCACGGCGTGCGCGTGCGCGCCATCACCAATTCGCCGCACCTCTACGACTTCTGGGTGGACAACTGGTACAGCCCCCAGGAGTGGCGGGCGGTCACAGGAACGGAGCCGCCCGCGGCCCCGCAGGTGATGGTCTACGCCATGGGCCGGGTGCCGGACCAACCGGAGGCCGCCTACTACAGCCGGCGCACCAACACCATCGTCTTCTTCAACACCGCCTACTACGGCCAGTTGAAGTCGTGGGTGCTGGGCGCAGTCGGCCGGGTCCTGGCCGAAGAATACGGCATCCACTCGGTCCACGGTGCATGCGTGGAGAAGGATGGCCGCGGCATCCTCTACATCGCCCCCACGGGCACTGGCAAGTCCACCTCCTCCTACGGCCTGATGGCGTACCCGCACACCCGCTTTCACTCCGACGACTGGGTGTACATCCGTTACACCTATCTAACGCGCGACGGGCGGCGCGTACACCCGTTGCGCGTGGCCTTCCCTGGCGGCGAGGTACGCGGCTACCGGGTCTTCGGCTGGCTGGAGGCTGTTGCCCGGACCGGCGAGGGCGTGGTCCACGGTCTGGACCTGGATAACCGCCCCGTCACGGTGGCGCTGCGGGAGATGGACCTGGAGGCGCCCTTAGCCGCCTACGCCTTCACATCTGAGAAGGTCTTTTACCTGCGGACGAACCTGGTGGAAAACTTCCCCCTGGCCGCAGCGCAGATGCTACGATCGAAGATGGAGAACGTCCCTGATGTGACGCCGGCGTACCTGCAGGAGGCGACCCCGCTGCTGGACGACCTACTGGCGGCCATCCGCGGTGCGCCCGGGCCGGAGGCTTCTCCCCTGCTGGCCATGGACCCGGCGCAGCTGCGCCTGGCCCTGGCCCGCATGATCGCCTTCGACAACGCCCGGGCCATGCTGGACATCACCAGGGTCTTGCCTGCAGAGCGGGTCGTGACCAACCCCATGCAGCCCACCCGGCTGGCCGCCGTCATCCTCATCAAGCGCGACCGCAGCGACCCCACGGTCCTGGAGTACCTATCCTGGCCGCGCTTCCTCGGGCGGCTGCTCGTGGGCGAGACGCCGGAGCGGAGGCGGGAGATCGCCTACAACGCCTACCGCGCCGTGGACGACCGGAGCGAGCAGGCCTACGTGGAGGCGCTGGAGCGGGAGACGGAGGTCCGGGAGGGGAAGAACTCGGGTGTAGAGGCGCTGGCGCAGACGTTCTCGGCCAGGAATGACGTCCCGGAGACGCTGGCCGAGGAGTTCGAGCTCTTCCGCGTACTGCACCGTGCATCCCACTGCTACGACCTGAACACCATCCTCACCGAGGATTCCGCCATCGCCGACAAGAAGACGGCGGTGGAGATGACCATGCGCGTGATCGCCCGCGTGGTGGACACCCTGCCGGAGGGGGTGCGATACACCCTGCGGGACTACAGGAACCTCACCGGGGTGGGCGGGCCCGCCCGGCGCTAGCGGTGGCGCGGCCGGCCGCTCCCCAGCCCGTTTCCCTATCCCTCCGGCCGCCGACCATCCCCAGCAGGATGCGCGCGCTGGTCAAGCCGGGCCCGGGGCCGGGGCTGGCCCTGACCACCGTCCCGGTGCCGGCGCCGCGGGCGGGAGAGGTGCTGGTACGGGTGGCGGCAGGGGGGATCTGCGGCACCGACCTGCACATCTACCGCTGGAACGAGTGGGCGGCCTCCCGCATCCGCCCGCCGCGGGTCATCGGCCACGAGTTCTGCGGCACGGTGGTCGCGGTGGCTCCGGGTGTCGGGGAGGTGCAGGTAGGTGACTTCATAGCGGGGGAGGGGCACGTCGCCTGCGGCCAGTGTCCTGCCTGCCGCCGCGGAGACGCCCACATCTGCGATCGCCTGGAGATCATCGGCATCGACCGCGACGGGGCCTTCGCCGACTACGTGACCCTGCCGGCGAAGAATGCCTGGCGGCTGGACCCAGCCACCGTTCCGCTGGAGGTGGCGGCGGTGATGGATCCGCTGGGCAACGCGGTGCACACCGCCCTGGCCACCGATCCGGCGGGGCGGCGGGTGGCCGTGGTTGGCTGCGGCCCCATCGGCCTGATGGCCATCGCGGTGCTGCGGGCATCGGGCGCCGCGTTCATCGCCGCCTCCGACGTGCGGCCGGAGCGGCGGGACCTGGCCCGGCAGGCGGGCGCCGACCTGGTGCTGGATGCGGCGGAGGACGTGCCCGCCCGCCTGCGGGAGGCGACCGGGGGGGAGGGCGTGGACGTGGTCCTGGAGATGTCCGGGCACCCCGGCGGCATCCGCGACGGCCTGCGGGCGCTGCGCAGCGGCGGGTGGATGTCTCTGCTGGGGCTCCCCGCGCGGCCGGTTGAGGTAGACCTGACCAACGACGTCATCTTCAAAGCGGTGCACCTGCAGGGGATCTTCGGACGCCGCCTGTGGCAGACCTGGGAGCAGGCCACCGCCCTGCTTGGGCGCGGGCTGGACATCCGCCCGCTGATCACCCACCGTTTCCCCCTGGATGCGTACCATGAGGCTTTCGCCCTGCTTGAGGCGGGTGCGGCCGGGAAGGTGGTCTTCCTCCTGGCCGCGCAGGAGGAGGTGAAGGGATGAAGAGCATGGTCAACCCCCTAGCTTACCTCGACGACGAGCTGCGCGAGTTGAAGGCGCGCGGGCTCTTCCGGTGGCCGAGGCTGCTCAGCGGGCCGCAGGCCCCAGTGGCCGTCTACGACGGCCGCGAGGTGATCAACCTCTGCTCCAACAACTACCTGAACCTCGCCAACCACCCCCGCCTGAAGGAGGCGGCGCGTCGGGCTGTGGAGGCGCTGGGCGTGGGGCCGGGCGCGGTGCGCACCATCGCCGGAAACATGGCCATCCACCGGGAGCTGGAGGCGGAACTCGCCCGCTTCAAGCAGACGGAAGCCACCCTCCTCTTCCAGTCGGGGTTTACCGCCAACGCCGGGACCGTGGCGGCTGTGCTGGGCAAGGAGGACGTCATCGTCAGCGACGAGCTCAACCACGCCAGCATCATCGACGGGGCGCGCCTCTCCGGGGCGGAGAAGAAGATCTACCCGCACCGGGACGTGGAGGCGGCGCGGCGGCTGCTGGCCGACTCGCGGGGCGCCCGGCGCCTGCTGCTCATCACCGACGGGGTCTTCAGCATGGACGGGGACATCGCTCCGCTGCCCGACCTGGTAGGGGCGGCGGAGGAATTCGGTGCCATCATGATGGTCGACGACGCCCACGCCAGCGGGGTGCTGGGCCGGCAGGGCCGCGGAACCATCGACCACTTCCGCCTGCACGGGCGGGTGCACATCCAGGTGGGCACCCTCTCCAAGGCGTTTGCCGGGTTGGGCGGCTACGTGGCCGGTAGCCGGACCCTGGTGGACTACCTGATCCACCGCGCCCGGCCGCTGCTCTTCTCCACCTCGCACCCTCCGTCGGTGGCCGCGTCGGCGCTGGAGGCGGTGCGTCTGGTGCAGGAGGACGAGGGACTGATAGCCCGCCTCTGGGAGAACACCCGCTTCTTCAAGGAGGGGCTGAAGCGGCTGGGCTTCGACATCGGCAACAGTGAGACACCCATCACCCCCGTGATCGTGGGCGACGAGGCCAGGGCCATGCAGCTCTCCGACAGGCTCTTCGACCACGGCGTCTTCGCCCTGGGGATCGCCTTCCCCACGGTCCCGCGAGGGAAGGCCCGCGTGCGGACCATCGTCACCGCGGGGCACACGCGCGAGCACCTGGAGCGGGCACTGGAGGCCTTCCGGCTGGCGGGCGAGGAACTGCGCCTGATCTAGCCGCGCGATCCATGGCCCGGGGGAGCAGGCACCTGGGGCTGTCGCGCTCCGTACACGGACGCGGATGACGGTCACGGCCGTCCTGGCGGTGGCCATCTTCGTCGCGGCCCTGCTGTACTCCTCAGTGGGGCAGGGGGGTGCCTCCGCCTACCTGGCGCTGATGGCCCTGGCCGGCATCGAGCCGGCGGTGATGCGGCCGGCCGCCTTGACCCTGAACATCCTGGTGGCGGGCATCGGCACCGTCCGCTACGTCCGCGCCGGGTTCTTCTCCTGGCGGGCGTTTGCGCCGTTTGCCGCGGCGTCGGTGCCACTGGCCTTCGTGGGCGGGACCCTGGTGCTGCCCGGTGCGCTCTACCGGCGGGTGGTCGGCGCGGTCCTCCTGGCTGGCGCCCTGCATCTCTTTCTGCCCGACCGAAAGTACAGCGGCGGGACGCCCCGGCGTCCGCCGCCCTGGCTGGCGGTGCTGCTTGGGGCGGGCATCGGTCTGCTCGCTGGGCTGACCGGCGTGGGCGGGGGGATCTTCCTCAGCCCGCTGCTGGTGTTGACCGGATGGGCGACGATCCGGGAGCAGGCGGGCATCGCGGCGGCCTTCATCCTGATCAACTCCATCGCCGGGTTGGCCGGCGTGCTGGGGCGGGCGGGGTCGCTGCCGCCGCCGGTCTACCTGTGGGCGGGAGCGGCGGTGGCCGGAGGCCTGGTCGGCACCGAGCTGGGCAGCCGCCGCCTTGGTCCGGTGGCCATGCGCCGGCTGCTGGCGGTGGTCCTGGGCATCGCCGGGTTCAAGCTGGCGCTCACCTGAAGTCCGCAGGGCGGCTTGGCGGACGCCCGGACAATGTGCCTACAGGCCCGAAGGCGCCATGTCCGAAGGCGCCATGCTATACTGACGCCGTCATGCGCGCATTTCAAACGCTTGTCCGCCCCTCCGAGGCCCGTGACCGCTACCTGGCTGTGCTGAAACCTGTTCCCTTGGGGACGGAGACGGTCCCGCTGGAGGAGGCGCTGGACCGCGTCCTGGCTGCGGACCTAGTGGCAGAGGAGGACCTGCCGCCGTTCGACCGCTCCACCGTCGACGGCTTCGCCGTCCGGGCTGCAGACACCGCCGGAGCGGGAGATTCCAGACCTGTGCGCCTGCGGCTTTCAGGCGAGGTGCGCATGGGGCAGCTGGCGGGAGTGGAGGTGCGGCCGGGGGAGGCGGCGGGCGTGCCGACCGGCGGGATGCTGCCTCCGGGGGCCGATGCCGTGGTCATGCAGGAGCACGTACGGGTGGCCGGCACTACCCTGGAGGTGCACAGAGAGGTCCGGTCCGGCGAAAACGTCCTCCCCCGCGGCGAGGACGTGCGCGCCGGCAGCGTGGTGTTGCGCGCAGGCCGCCGCCTGCGGCCACAGGACCTGGGCATCCTGGCCGGGCTGGGCCATTCCCGTGCGCTGGTGCGGCGCCGGCCCAAGGTGGCAGTAACCAGCAGCGGCGATGAGGTGGTGCCGCCGGACCGGCCGCTGCGCCCCGGTCAGGTTCGGGACATGAACACCTACACCCTGAGCGGGCTTGTGCACCGCGCAGGCGGCGTTCCGGTGGGCTATCCCATCCTGCCTGACGACCTGCAGGCCGTCGAGGCCTGGCTGCGCCGCGCTGTGGAGGCACACGACGTGGTCCTGGTGTCCGGGGGGAGCTCCGTGGGGGAGCGCGATCTGGTGGCCGACGCCATCCGAGCGCTGGGGCCGCCGGGCATCGTCGTCCACGGGGTGGCTATCCGTCCGGGGAAGCCCACCGTGCTTGCGGTGGCCGGCGGCCGGCCGGTGATCGGGCTCCCAGGGAACCCGGTCTCGGCCATGGTCATCTTCGAAGTCTTCGCCCGCCCCGTCCTGGCGGCGCTCCTGGGGCTCGCAGAAGAGCCTCGTTTCGGCGCCAGGGTCCGCGCCCGGGCCGCGCGAGCGCTTGTGGCTCCGCCGGAGCGGGAAGAGCACGCCCGTGTCGCCCTGGAGGCGCGCGGGGAGGTCCTGTGGGCGCATCCGCTCCCGGCACAGTCCGGCCTGCTTACCTCGATGGTGCGCGCGGATGGGATCGTCATCGTGCCCCCGGGAGTCCGGGTGGATACCGGGGGGCCCGTAGAGGTGGAGCTGCTTGAGGACTAGCCGCCGCCTCACCCACGTGGACCGCTCGGGCCGCGCGCGGATGGTGGACGTTGGGAGAAAGCCGGAGACGGCGCGCGAGGCGGTGGCCCGCGGCGAGGTGGTCATGCGACCGCAGACCCTGCGCCTCATCCAGGGGAACCAGGTGGCCAAGGGCGACGTCCTCACGCTGGCGCAGGTGGCCGGGGTGATGGCTGCCAAGCGGGCGCACGAGGTGATCCCGCTGGCCCACCCCATCCCGCTGACCGACGTGCAGGTCACCTGCCGCCCCGCTCCGCCGGACCGCGTGGCCGTCGAGGCGGTGGCCCGCACGGTGGCCCGCACCGGGGTGGAGATGGAGGCGCTGGTGGCGGTGGCGGCCGCGGCGCTGACGATCTACGACATGTGCAAGGCCGTCGACCGGGGGATGACCGTGGAGCGGGTGCGCCTGGTGGCCAAGCGCGGCGGCAAGAGCGGCGAGTTCCGCCGCCCCGGCGAACCCGCCTGACCCATGGCCACCCTGGCCGGGCGGCGCGTGGCCGTCCTTACCGTCAGCGACAGCGTCTCCGCCGGTCGGCAGCCTGATGCCAGCGGGGACGTGATCGTCGAGGTGCTCGCCGCGGCCCAGGCGGTGGTCGCGGCGCGCGACGTGCTGCCTGACGACCGCGAGGCCATCGCTGCCCGTCTGCGGGCCTACGCCGACGACCTGGAAGTGGACTTGGTGCTGACCACGGGCGGCAGCGGGGTGGCGCCCAGCGACGTGACCCCGGAGGCGACGCTGGATGTGGTGCAGCGCCTGGTCCCAGGCCTGCCCGAGGCCGCCCGCGCGCGCACCCAGGCACAGACCCCGCTGGCGATCCTTTCCCGCGGGGTGGCCGGGATCCGCGGCCGGACGCTGATCGTCAACCTGCCGGGCAGCCCTCGGGGAGCGCGGGAGTGGCTGGAGGTCCT